>Ga0209541_10014013_pt1 | contig 12164 bp, 11 predicted proteins | sample RifCSPlowO2_01_FD_184027 | JGI IMG/M metagenome (GOLD analysis project Ga0209541, IMG submission 184027) | Groundwater microbial communities from Rifle, Colorado - Rifle CSP2_plank lowO2_0.1 (SPAdes) (version 2) | ecosystem: Environmental > Aquatic > Deep subsurface > Groundwater | place...
GGATCTGCGAAAACCGATCTATCAAAAAACGGCCGCGTATGGGCATTTTGGCCGGGAAGAATTTTCATGGGAAAAAACGTCCAAAGCAGCCGCGCTGGAAAAGGCGGCAACGGCCTTGCGGTAAAACACGCAAGCAAAACGTATTGGCTGAACCAAGACAGAAGATCATGATTAGCGACTACAAAGTCAAAGATATGTCCTTGTCCTCATGGGGCCACAAGGAAATCGAACTGGCTGAAAGCGAAATGCCGGGCTTGATGGCCTTGCAGCAGCGCTATAAAGGAAAGAAACCTTTGGCTGGCGCACGGATCGCCGGGTCTTTGCATATGACGATCCAGACCGCGGTTCTCATCAAAACGTTGAAGGCTTTGGGAGCCGACGTGCGTTGGGCCAGCTGCAATATTTTTTCCACCCAGGATCACGCGGCGGCGGCCATTGCTGATCTGGGGATCCCGGTGTTTGCTTGGAAAGGCGAAACACTGGAGGAATATTGGTGGTGTACGGAACGCGCGCTGGCTTTTCCCGGTGGAAAGGGGCCAAACCTTATTGTCGATGACGGCGGCGATGCCACGTTGATGATCCATAAAGGGTATGAAGCCGAAAAAGATCCGCGTGTTTTGGATAAAAAAGTTGATACGGAAGACGAAGCCGCGTTATACGTCTGCTTGAAGAAAATATTGTCGCAAGATAAAACTCGATGGCAACGTGTCGCCAAAGAGATCAAGGGTGTTTCGGAAGAAACCACGACCGGCGTCCACCGGCTTTATCAAATGATGAAGGAAAACAAATTGTTGTTTCCGGCGTTTAACGTCAATGATTCAGTCACCAAGTCCAAGTTTGACAATTTGTATGGCTGCCGTGAATCGTTGGCCGACGGCATCAAGCGAGCCACGGACATCATGTTGGCCGGAAAAGTTGTCGTTGTCTGCGGCTATGGCGATGTGGGTAAAGGTTGCGCGCAATCGATGCGCAGCTATGGCGCGAGGGTCATTATTACCGAAATTGATCCGATCTGCGCCTTACAGGCGTCGATGGAAGGGTATGCCGTGCGAACGCTGGAAGACACATTGGCCGAGGGGAATATCTATGTTACCGCGACGGGAAATTGCGAGGTTATTACAGTGGAGCATATGAGTAGAATGAAAGATAAAACGATCGTGTGTAATATCGGACATTTTGATAATGAGATCCAGATCACAGCACTAGAACGTGTGCCCGGCATAAAGAAGATCAACATCAAGCCTCAGGTCGATGAATACCGTTTCCCGGACGGTCATTCGGTCATTGTCCTGGCGGAAGGCCGGTTGGTCAATTTAGGCTGCGCCACGGGACATTCCTCCTTTGTCATGAGCAATTCCTTTACCAATCAAACATTGGCCCAGATCGAACTCTGGCAGAATACGCATAAGGTCGGAGTTTACCGTCTCCCCCAAAAGCTTGATGAGGAAGTCGCCCGATTGCATTTGGATCTTCTCGGCGCAAAACTTACCAGGCTCACGCGCCAGCAAGCCGATTACCTCGGCGTCCCCGTTGAGGGGCCCTACAAATCCGGGCATTATCGCTATTAGTTTTTACCGCAGGAATCCAAAGTCCCCCAACAGGTTGCGTAAGATCAAGCAATAAGCATTGCAATAAGCATTGCATTTGACGGTAAGGTGCTTGCTGTGTTAGAATACTCCCCAATTTGTTATCCGCCTTCAGTTAACATCTGGCGGATAACCCCCAGCGCTTTGATTCATCCCGTGGAATGCGAAGCATTCCCGGGACTTAATCCCTCGAAATCGCAAGGCGATTTCGAGGGGCGAAGTGAATCAGCAGGGGTAATAATAGGAGACGCTGGAAAGGAAAATCGATGGCTAAAATTTATTATGACAAAGATGCCGATTTGAACGTGTATAAAGGCCGGACCATTGCCATTGTGGGCTATGGCATTCAGGGCCGCGGTCAGGCGTTAAGTTTGCGCGACAGTGGGTTGAATGTGCTGGTCGCGCAACGGCCCGGCGGCGTCAATTATGACCAGGCCAAGAAAGACGGGTTTGAGCCGGTTGAGGCGGACGCGGCGGCGAAAAAAGCCGATGTCATCATGATCCTGACGCAGGACCATGTGCAGGGAGAGCTTTATCGTAAATCCATCAAGCGTTACCTCAAAAAGGGCAAGTCATTGGCATTTTCCCACGGATTTAATATCCATTTCGGGCAGATCAAGCCCCCGGCGGATGTGGATGTCTGGATGATCGCCCCCAAGGGACCCGGCGCTCTGGTGCGCCGGCAATTCGAAGAAGGCAAAGGTGTCCCCTGCCTCGTTGCTATTCATCAAAACCCGTCGGGCAATGCTTTAAAGGACGCGTTGGCGTATGCCCGGGGCATCGGCGGCGGCCGCGCGGGGATTTTTGAAACGACCTTTAAGGAAGAAACCGAAACGGATCTTTTTGGTGAACAAGTTGTTTTGTGCGGTGGCACGAGCGCGTTGATCAAGGCCGGTTATGAAACGCTTATTGAAGCGGGCTATGCGCCCGAGATGGCGTATTTTGAATGCGTGCATGAATTGAAACTGATCGTCGATCTGATCTATGAGGGCGGGATCATTGGTATGCGCCAGCGGGTTTCCGACACGGCGGAATACGGTGATTACACACGAGGCCCGCGGGTCATCACCGAGCGCACCCGTAAAGAGATGAAAAAAATTTTGAAAGAAGTTCAGTCTGGAAAATTCGCACGGGAATGGATGCGGGAAAATAAAAACGGCCGGCCGAATTTTAACAAGTATCGCGAAGATGCCAAGAATCATCCCGTGGAAAAAGTTGGTCAAGAGTTGCGGGCCATGATGTCGTGGATGAGAAAATGAAACTCCACTTAGGTTGCGGCACGAAGAAGCTGGAAGGATGGGTCAACATTGATTCGGTACCCGAATGCCGGCCGGATCTGGTGCATGATATAACGCGACCCCTGCCGTACGCGGACCAAACGGCGGATGAGCTTCTCGCGGAAGACCTGTTGGAGCATTTTGACAAATATATCCGTTATCTGGTTTTTTATGAGTGGACGCGGGTTTTGAAGGTCGGCGGAAAAATAACCCTGCAGGTGCCGGATTTTAAAACGATCCTTTGGCGGTATTTTAAATTCGGTTATGACAATTTTGTGGATTTTATTTTCGGCGAGAATTTGTGGGAATCAAGAATTTATATCGGGCATTTTGGCAACCACAAGTGGGGATACTCGCAAAAAACGCTCAAGGAATTCGTCAGCGTGTTCGGGATTGAACTCAGGGATGTCCGACGGGTCGGGTTAAACATCCGGCTGGAAGGCGTCAAACGTCGGCACGTGACGATGCCGGAACTCGACAACGTTCAAATTTATTCGCACGCGAACAAATTCGGCAAAGGCCAGGCAACGGTTTCCCTAAAATTCGCCCGTGAAGCCATAGGAAGGTTTCAGGAAACGACAGAAAAGTCAGGCGCATTACGATGAGTCAAGGTCAGGACAGGGTTTTTATTTTTGACACCACGCTGCGCGACGGCGAGCAGGCGCCCGGCGCCAGCATGAACGAGCGCGAGAAGCTGGAGATCGCCCACGCGCTGGAGCGTTTAGGCGTCGATATTATCGAAGCTGGATTTCCAGTCATTTCCAAGGGAGATTTTGATTCGGTCAAGAGCGTCGCCAAACATATCAAAGGCTCGATTGTTTGTGGTTTGGCGCGTTCGTTGAAGGCGGATATCGACGCGGCGGCGGATGCCTTGAAAGCCGCGGCCCGCTCGCGCATCCATGTCTTTCTGGCCACTTCCAAAATTCACATGCAGCATAAATTAAAGAAAAGCCAGGAAGAAATTTTGCAGATGGCTGTCGAGGCCGTTAAATATGCCCGTCACAAAAACGCGGATGTGGAATTTTCCCCCGAAGACGCCTCGCGTTCCGAGAAATTATTTTTGTATCGCATTTTGGAAGCGGTCATTGATGCCGGGGCCACGACCGTGAATATTCCGGATACGGTCGGCTACGCGACGCCGACCGAATATGGCCAATTGATCGCGGATATTAAAAATAACGTGCCCAATATCCATAAAGCGGTTATTTCCGTCCATTGTCACGATGATTTGGGATTAGCCGTTGCCAATTCGTTGTCGGCGGTGCGCAGCGGCGCCCGGCAGGTTGAATGTACCATTAATGGGATTGGGGAACGTGCCGGAAACGCCTCCATGGAGGAAATTGTTATGGCGCTAAAGACACGTTCCGATATTTACGGTTGTGTCACAAATATCAATACCCCGGAAATCTGCCGGGTTTCACGGCTGGTCAGCAAGTATACGGGGTTTACAGTCCCGCCCAACAAGGCGATCGTGGGCAACAACGCCTTTCGTCATGAAGCCGGTATCCATCAGGACGGCATTTTAAAAGAGCGCTCCACGTATGAAATTATGCGTCCCGAGGATGTCGGCTTTACGGGGACCGGACTGGTTTTGGGCAAGCACTCCGGCCGGCATGCCTTTCGGGTTCGCCTGAAGCATTTGGGGATCGATCTTACTGATGCCCAGGCGCAGCAGGCGTTCGAGCGGTTCAAGCGCGTTGCTGACAAGAAAAAACAAATTTTCGATGAAGACCTGGTCGCTATCGTTGAGGACGAGATCAAGGCCGTGGAAAAGACCTGGAATCTGGTCAGTCTGGCCACCCGAAGCGGGACGAATATCAAAACGGAAGTGACGATCGTTTTGAAATCAAAGACGAAAACTTGTAAAAAAAGTTCTTCCGGCGACGGCCCCGTGGATGCCTGTTACAAGGCCATCGACGCCATTACGAAGGTCAAAGGAAAATTGCTGGATTATTCGATCCATTCTGTCACGCAGGGCAAAGACGCGCTGGGTGAAGTAACGATCAAGGTCAAATTCAAGGACAAGAGCGTCATCGCGCATGGGGCCAGTACCGATATTCTGGAAGCCTCCGCCAAGGCCTATGTTAACGCCCTCAATAAAGTCGTCGCGCCGACAAAATCCCCCGGAAAGTAACTCGCATGGATGCTCAAAGTGCTGTCTACGGAATCATCGGCTATCCCGTAGCCCATAGTTTGTCGCCCCTGATGCACAATATTGCCTTCAAGGAACTGGGTGTCGATGCCGTCTACAAACTTTTCCCGCTTAAGGAAAGTGAACTCGACAGATTTTTCGCCGCACTGCGTGAATCGTCAAGCCCCATCTTCGGGCTGAACGTTACGGTGCCGTATAAAGAACGTGTCCTTAAATATCTGGGCAATATCACTCCGCTGGCCCAGAAGATCGGGGCGGTCAACACCATCGTTATTACGAAAGAACGCAAATTGATCGGATATAATACCGACGCACCGGCGTTTTTGTCGCACTTGGCCGAATTGAAGTTCAATACCCGGGATAAGAAAATCGCGATCATGGGTTCCGGCGGCTCGGCGCGGGCCATCCTGGCGGTGTTGTGCATGATTCCCGAGCGGCCGGATTCCATCAAAATATACAACCGCACACCACAGCGCCTGGATCATTTGCTTGAGGATTTGAGCGCGCGTATCGATACCAGCCTTGTCGTGCCGGTCGCGAGCGTTGATGATCTGGATATTCCCGAGGCGGATTTGTTGATCAATACGACATCCGTGGGATTAAAGCCCGAAGACCCCAGTTTGGTCGATGAAGAGTTGATTCATCGCAAGTTGCTGGTATACGACCTTGTTTACAATCCGCCGCTGACGCCGCTTCTGCGCATGGCCAAAGCGGGGGGGGCGCGCGTCGCCAACGGATTGGGCATGCTGTATTATCAAGGCGTGCTTGCCTTTCAGCACTGGGCCAACGTCCAGCTCGATGATGACGTCAAACTTAAAATGCGCCAGGCGCTGGAAAAAGGAGCGAAGGTCCGGGAATAAAGATAGTGTCAAAAGATTTATGAAAAATATGTGTAATGAGGGATTGAGTATATGAAAGATTCCCCTCCCCTTGTGGGAGGGGATAGGGGAGGGGATGGTTGAGAAAAGCGTTAACGCCTGTTGCCAGAAAACTGCGGAATGACCCTACAGAAGCTGAAAAGCATCTTTGGTGTGTACTTCGTTCCAGGAATCTTGGCGTCAAATTCCGCAGACAAGCGATTATCGGTCCCTACATCGTTGATTTTGTATGTTTTGAAAGGAAATTGGTCATAGAAGTCGATGGTGGGCAGCATGATCAGAGTTGGAGGGATATTCTGCGGGATGAATGGCTCAGAGGGCAGGGGTTTGAGATTTTAAGGTTTTGGAATAATGATGTTTTTGCAAACCTGGAGGGTGTGTTTCAGGAGATTGAAGAACGGTTGAAATCCCCCTCCCTGTCCCTCCCCACAAGGGGGAGGGAAGCGCAGTGTTCGTAACGGTCGAGCAGAACAGAAGATACAAAGATTAAGATTAGAAAATTTTGACAGAACGGGAATAAAATGAAGGAGAGGTGATATGAGTTTGTTCATGTTTATTTTGGGAGCGATTGCGGGAAGTTTCTTGAACGTGTGCATCGTGCGGATGCCGCATGAAAAATCGGTTGTCAAACCGTGGTCGCATTGCGTGCATTGCAAGAAACAACTTTTGTGGCATGACAATATTCCGTTTATCAGTTACGTTCTTTTAAGGGGCCGTTGCCGGTTTTGCGGGCAAAAAATTTCCCCGCGGTATTTTTTGGTTGAGCTTATGACCGCGGTCACGTTCGTTGTGTTTTATCAGTATTTCGGCCTGACCGCGCTTTTACCGGCGTATCTGACCATGGTCTGCGGATTCATTGTGGCCACTTTTGTGGACTTTGAGCACCGGATCATCCCCGATGAGATCAGCGTAGGCGGGATGGCGGCAGGGTTGCTCTTTAGCGCGTTGATACCGGAATTGCATGGAATGGATGTTGGCACCGGTTCCTTGATCTGGGCCCATTTTAAATCTTTAGGCTGGTCAGTGGTCGGTGTTTTGGTTGGGGGTGGGGCCATCTACGCGATGGGCATTCTGGGGGATTTTTTGTTTAAAAAGGAATCGATGGGCGGCGGGGATGTGAAGCTCATGGCCATGGTGGGCGCGTTTCTGGGCTGGAAGCTGGCCATTCTTACGTTTTTCCTGGCTCCGTTTTTTGGGGCCGTTTACGGCATTGTGGAAAAAATACGGACCAAAGACGCGGCCATCGCGTACGGACCGTTTCTGGGGGGAGGCGCTTTGATCAGCCTTTTTTGGGGAGACGCGATCATCCGCTGGATTTTAAGCGGATATGGGTTGTATTAGATTAGCCCGTGTGTTACAATCCAACCATGTCGCGAAAAAATATTGTCTTGATCGGTTTTATGGGGTCTGGTAAGTCAATGGTAGCCAAAAGGTTAGCTAAGATCCTCAAACGGGATATGGTTTCGCTGGATGGTCTTGTCGAAGCTAAAGAAGGCCGGTCGGTTAAACAAATATTTGAAGAATCCGGTGAAGCATATTTCCGGAACAGAGAAAAAGAGGCTGTCCGGGAAGCGGCCGGAAAAGAGTTTTTGGTTATTGATTGCGGGGGCGGTGTTGTTCTGGACCCGCAAAACATCGTAAAATTGAAAGCCAACGGCATTTTGATCTATCTTTCGGCGACGCCTGAAACGATCCGTGAACGTGTTAAAAACAAAAAAGGCCGGCCGCTTTTAAACGTGAAAGATCCTCAAAAGAGGATCGACGAACTTCTTAAAGAACGCACCCCGCTCTACGCGCAGGCCGATTATACAGTCGTGACGGACAAGAAAACAGTGAAGCAGGTCGGTGAGGAGATTATTCATCTCTTGACCGTTGGTGCAAGCCTGCCCTGAGCGAACGAGCCCTTCGATCCTTCGACTAACGCTCAGGATCGAACCCTGAGTGAAATCGAAGGGTTCGACGCGGCCTTCGGCCTTGTGGTTCGACTTCGCTCACCACACCCTTCGCACCATCCCGAGCAACGTCGAGGGGCTCAGGGCGAGTGCTGAGCCAAGTCGAAGTACGAGCGACAGCGAGTGAGTCGAAGGGTGCCGTACGACGATTTTGGGGATATTCAAGATGCTATCCAATTGTGAGGACAAAAGTTGAAGACATTTCAGCAGTTTGAGAAGGTAATAGAAAATATTCCGACGACCACCTCTTGGTATTTGGCGGATTTGGGAGAAGCACGGGGAAAGCAGGAGCTTTTTACCAAACAGTCGCCGCAGAAACTAAAGGTATTGCGCGAGCACGCCTTAATTGAAAGTGCGGTCTCCTCGAATCGAATCGAAGGGGTAACGGTTAATCAGAAGAGGATTGGAACCATCGTTTTTGGGAAAAAGCATCTCAAAGATCGAAGTGAGGAAGAAGTGCGCTGTTATCGTACGGCGCTCGATTGGGTTCATCGGGAAGATGCGAAAATTCCCATTTCAGAGAAAACAACCCTTAAACTCCATCAAATGAGCCGAGGAGAAATTTGGGATGCGGGCAAATACAAAGAGAAGAATGTGGATATTATTGAGAAACTGCCCGGCGGCCGGGAGCGAGTACGATTTAAGACCGTTGAAGCTTCAAAAACGCCTGCTTTCATGGAGAAGCTAATCGAATTATGGCAGGACACTTTGAAAGAAAAGAACGTTCACCCCTTGATTGCGCTTGCGGCATTCAATCTGGATTTCCTTTGTATTCATCCTTTCCGGGACGGCAACGGCCGCGTTTCTCGCCTGCTTCTTCTGCTTCAATGTTATTCGCTCGGCTACGAAGTTGGCCGTTACATCAGTTTAGAGCGGCTCATCGAGCAGAACAAGGAACGTTATTACGAAACTTTGGAACAAAGCTCTCAAAGTTGGCAGGAAGGCAAGCACGACCCGTGGCCTTATATTAATTATCTTCTGTATATTTTGAAGACGGCCTACCAAGAATTTGAAAGCCGGGTCGGCCAGATGAAAAGCCCGCGCGGCGCGAAAACAGAGTTGATCGAAGCCGCGATCGCTTCCTTTGAAAAAGAATTCGTTATTTCCGATCTCGAAAAGGCCTGCCCGGGAGTGAGTCGCGACATGATTCGCATCGTCATGAACCGCTTAAGGAAAGAGGGACGGTTAAAAATCTTGGGCCGTGGCCGGGATGCGAAGTGGGCGAAACTTAAATAGGGAATACCCATATTAATGTGGTAATGAATGTGGTAACATAGTGTGCTAGGCTGACCGTTGGTGCAAGTACCGTACAACGATTTTGGGGCTGTTAAAGGCGATAAATGGTTACGATGTTGGGGGTTAGGGAATAAACGCTGTTGAGCATGCCATAAAATTGTTAGCCACACACAAAAATAAGAATCTTACTTTTTTTTCGAGAGTCTTGGATGGAGGAATATCTTAAGATAATGAGCATTTACCAAACGTGTAAATATAAGGGCATTAGTTTTCTCAAGTTTATGCTTTCACGAGAGAAGGACATTGAGAGTAGAAAGCTAAAAACATGAACCTGCCAATCAATATTGATGACCTTTTTACTGCCAAAACTGTCGAGTGGGAACGGTTGGAGTTCAAGGCTGGCTGGAATCCCGAGGATATTGTGCGGACGTTGTGTGCCTTTGCCAATGACTTCCATAATCTGGGTGGTGGATATATTGTGTTGGGCGTTGCTGAGAAGAATGGCCGACCTATCCTGCCGCCGCGTGGTCTTTCTGTTAAAGAACTCGATAAGATTCAGAAAGAGATCATCGAGTTAGGGTACAAAATTCAGCCCTATTATCATCCAATCATTTTTCCGGTGGTTTACCGGAAGAAAAATATACTCATCCTGTGGGCTGTTGCGGGGCAGGTACGGCCTTACAAAGCGCCAGTTTCGTTATCAGGAAAAAATAAAGTTTATCGTTATTATATCCGTAAAGGAAGCGTTACAATCGCTGCCAGAGATCAGAACGAACGGGAACTGTTGGAAATGGCTGCAACAGTTCCATTCGATGATCGCGGGAACCGTTCAACCAGGATAGATGCGTTGGATTTGGGACTTATCCGCGAGTATCTCAAGCAGGTGTGCAGCGCTCTTTTTGAAGAGTCGGCAAAAATGGAGTTTATTCGCCTTTGCCGGAACATGAATTTGGCGGAAGGCCCCGAGGAACACGTGTTTCCTAAAAACGTGGGGTTCATGTTTTTTAATTCCGAACCACAGAAATATTTCCCTCAAACACAGATTGATATCGCACATTTCCCCGCGGGCCCGGATGCGGATTCGTTCACTGAGAAAACTTTTAAGGGCCCCGTGCATGTGATGCCCAAGGATGCCCTGGCGTATCTTGAGAGTCAGGTTATCAAGGAAAAAATCCGCAAACGTTCGGATCGTGCTGAGGCCGAAAGGTTTTATAATTATCCTTATGCCGCCCTGAAAGAAGCTCTCTGTAACGCCGGCTATCATCGCTCTTATGAAATCCGCGAACCTGTCGAGATCCGTATTCTGCCGGATCAGATCACCATCAACAGTTTCCCTGGGCCAGACCGATCTATTTCAAAGAAAGACCTCAAATCCCTAAAATTTCTTTCCCGTAGATATCGTAATCGCCGGGTAGGTGAATTCCTTAAAGAATTGGAACTGACAGAAGGTCGGGGGACTGGTATTCCAAGAATGCTGCGAGAGCTCAAGAAAAACAGTTCTCCGCTTCCAGTATTTCACACAGATGAAGACCGGAGTTACTTGATGGTTGAATTTCCAATACAACCATTGTTTCTCGACGATATACAGATTCAACAAGTCACAGGGCAAGTTGCGGGACAAGTCACAGGGCAAGTCGCGGAAGAAATCAATCGGTTGCTTTCGGTTCTTGATGGTGAGATGTCACGTCGAGAGATACAGGATAGACTTGTTTTAAAAGGCAGGGCTAATTTTGAAGCGCGTTATTTGAAGCCAGCGCTGGACGCAGGGTTGGTAGAACCGACCATCCCGTCAAAACCGAACAGCCGTTTGCAAAGATACCGTCTGACCGATCAGGGTAAACGGCTGAAATCAAAATAAGAAATCATATTCGTTCATCTAATTTTTAGGTCAGATGAATGAATATGACATTTTTGGGTTGATGGTAAAATAAAACACTTTTTTAAGACGCTATGAATAATAAAGTTACAAAAAATAAAATTTTCCTGGAAACCTACGGCGGTCCGTATGGCGCGTCTCTACATGATGATTTTAAAATTTCTAAGGAAGATAAATGGTTTATAGTGAAGTAGTTGTATAAAATTGACCATAAAAATTCCCCTACGAGAAAATAGGCGAAGGATACCTTTATACTAATATTTGACAGCATGTTAATATTATGGTAAATTTGTGGTATAAACGTGGCATAAAATAAACTAATAAAGGAGCGATAGCATGACAACCTTAACTGGCGATATATTCGCAAATGTCCCTCAGCAGGATTATCTGTCTTTCTTTAAAAATGACAAGCCTGTCTACAACCGAATTATCGATTTTCTTGATTTCAAGAAAGAGGACATCTCAAAGGCCACAGAGGTGCCATTGAGTTCCGTGAGGTATGACGAAAAAATCCCCAAAGAACTCCATGAGCGTATTAAAGAATGGGCCATTCTCCTGAACCTTGTTGCGGAGCATTTTAAAGGGGATGCCACGAAAACAGCTTTATGGTTTACCACACCAAATCCGTTGTTAGGGAACATAAGCCCCCGAGATATGATTCGGTTTGGAAGATATAAAAAGTTATTCAAGTTTATCTTCAATGCCCTGGCTGAAAATAAGCGGTAAACTCTATGGCCAAGCGCAGACGGCATATTCCTTATATTCGGTCCAAGCATCGACTTCCTCAAACTCGATCAACTTTTATTTTACTGGATCAGTTTTCCGTAGCTGATATTCAGAAATGGACAGCCTTTAAGGATCAACTTCTGAAATATCATTGGGACTATTACAGCGAGTTAGCGTATCAACGATCCCAAATTGCCGATGGAATTAAGAAATCACTTCTTGAAGCCACGCAAAAGACCTTCAGTTTTGAAAAGTGGCAAAGAACAGTAAGATATAAATATGCCCTGAGACCGTTCTCAACAACAGGTAGCATAACTGATCCCACCGGTGGCCGTTTTAATGTCGGCGAAAAGGTCAGTTTTAAAGCGGCGGATCATGAGGGAAAAATTGGGACTTTAATGAAATACAATAAAAAGACGGTCACGGTGATTACCGAGGATGGGGGACACTGGAACGTTTCGCCTCACTTATTATCGAAAGT
>Ga0209541_10014014_pt1 | contig 12162 bp, 15 predicted proteins | sample RifCSPlowO2_01_FD_184027 | JGI IMG/M metagenome (GOLD analysis project Ga0209541, IMG submission 184027) | Groundwater microbial communities from Rifle, Colorado - Rifle CSP2_plank lowO2_0.1 (SPAdes) (version 2) | ecosystem: Environmental > Aquatic > Deep subsurface > Groundwater | place...
ACAGCATATGTAAAACGCTTATGCACGTCCATTCCTATGTAGTTCATTTTATCTTTCCTCCTTTCATTTGATAAATGATTAAAGCCAGAGGCTTTAATCTAATTTTCGAGAATTCTTATATCATCAATTTATATTTGATGGTAAATTGGTTTCCTAATAAGTCAAACAAACTAAAAGCATTTGTAAATAAAATAAAAAATAGCAAATGCTTTTAGTTTGGAACAAAAAAACCGAAGAAATTAGTTGTTTGACTATAACTGGAATATGAATTTAGAAACTCATTTAGGAGCAAAAACAATTAGTGATGAAGATACTAGAATGATTGAGAATCTTGTCAATTTAATTAGTACACATTCATATAGAGATGCTAAAAAACTATTTAATGAAATGAGTCCTGAAGCAATACATTATATGCGTTCAGATTCAAAATATTTACATTATTTGAGAAGATTATCTTGTAGCGCATTTTAGAGTAGTATTTAAAAATATTGGTAAATTGATTTAATAATGAATGACAAAAAACTCATTGAAAAGCAGACTTTAGACTTCTGGAAAAATCAGAAAATTTATGAGAAGTCAAAAAAAAAGAATTTTAAAGGGAAAAAATTCTATTTTATGGATGGTCCTCCATATGCAACAGGACATATTCACATGGGTACTGCTCTTAATAAAATTTTAAAAGATATTTCTATGAGAGTTAAACGATTACAAGGATATAATGTTTTTGATAAGCCAGGTTATGATACTCACGGGGTTCCTATAGAACTACAGGTTGAAAAAGAGATTAATAGCAAGGGAAAACAGGATATAGAAACGTTCGGTGTTAAAAAATTTGTTGATAGATGTAAAGATTACGCAACAAAATATATTAGTGTCATGAATGAGGAATTTTTAAATTTAGGAGTTTGGATGGATTTTGATAATCCTTATCTAACATTAGATGAGGAATACATAGAAGCTATTTGGCATGCGTTTAAAGAAGCTGATAAAAAAAACTTATTGTATTTAGGAAAATACCCTGTTCATGTTTGTACAAGATGTGAAACTGCTGTTGCATTTAATGAAATAGAATATGGAAAACAAAAAGATGTTTCTATATTTGTAAAATTCCCTTTAGAAGAAAAAAATAAGTTTCTTATCATATGGACAACAACTCCCTGGACTCTCCCAGGTAATACAGGGATTATGGTTCATCCTGACATTGTTTATCAAGAGATTGAGGTTTTAGATGGAGAAAGATGGATTATTGCTAAAGAACTAATCCCTGGTCTAATGGCAAAAATAGGGAAGGAGTTTAATGTAAAAAATGAGTTTAAAGGAGAAAAGATGAATGGTTGGAAATATAAGAGTCCATTATCTAAACACTTAAAAGTTAATGTAAAAAATGGATATAAAGTTGTTTTATCATCGCGACATGTTACAACTGAAGAAGGCACTGGATTAGTTCACTGTGCTCCTGGACATGGGAAAGAAGATTATGAAGTTGGCAAAGAATATGGATTAGATGTGCTTTCTCCGGTTTCTATTAACGGATTGTTAAACGAAGAAGCAGGAAAATACAAAGGCAAGAAAGCAAGAGTTGTTGATGACGAAATTATAGAGGATTTAAAGAAAGATGGTTATCTTGTATTAACCTTGGAGTATGAACATGACTATCCATTCTGTTGGAGAGACAAAACCCCTTTGTTAATGATATCACAACCTCAATGGTTTTTGAAAATTTCAGGCATCCACAAAAAATTGCTAAAACATGTTAATAATACTTGTTGGATTCCTGACTATATGAAATTAAGAATGAAAGCGTGGTTAGAAGGAATTGGTGACTGGCCAGTCTCTAGACAGCGATACTGGGGAACTCCTTTACCTATTTGGATTAATGATAAAGGGGAGAGAATTGTCGTTGGAAGCATAGAGGAATTAAAAAAACTATCCGGAATAAAAAAAATAAACGTCCATAAGCCAGAAATTGATAATATTGTAATAAAGAAAAAAAATACTATTTTCAGGAGAGTTCCTGAAGTACTAGATGTTTGGTTTGATTCAGGAGTATCAAGTTGGGCTGCATTAGGATTTCCAAAAAATAAAAATGACTTAAGAAAATTTTGGCCTGCTGATTTGAATATAGAAGGGAAAGACCAATTTAGAGGTTGGTGGAATTCCCAATTGATATTATCTGAAATTACATTTGGAAAAAAGCCTTTTGAGAATATTGCAGTGCATGGCCTGGTTTTAGATCTTGGAAAAAGAAAAATGTCAAAATCACTAGGAAACATAATAAGTCCTAGCGAGGTTATTGGAAAATATGGTAGAGATTATTTAAGATATTATTTTGCAAAGTTATCTAAAGGAGAGGATTTTAGTTATAATGAAAATGAATTTAGAGAAATTGATAAGCTTATACGCGTTTTTGTTAATGTTAACAATTTTGTAGAGCAGATTGATTCATCGAGAAAAAAAGTTAGAATAGAAGATAAATGGATTATAAGCAGATATAACAAACTGATTAATGAAGTTAGTGATAGCTATAACAAACATAAGTTTTACGAGGCAATTCAGAAATTGGAGTATTTTGTTCTTTTTGAGCTATCCAGGAAATATATTCAATTGATAAGGGGCAGAGAAGAAGAACTTACTTTCTTAAATGAAATAAGAATCGGCTTATTGAAACTTTTTGCTCCAGTAATTCCTTTTATAACTGAAGAAATCTGGCAAAGTTTAAGAGAAAAAAAGCTAGTTAAAGATGAAAGCATCCATTTAAGTCACTGGCCTAAATTTGAAAAATCAAAAATAAATAAAAAATTAGAAAAAGATTTTGATATGCTATTTGAAATCATTGAAAAAGGTTTAGCTGAAAGAGACAAAGAAAAAATTGGATTGAAATGGCCTTTAAGATTAGCTGATATTAGTACCTCTTTTAAACCAAATAAAGAAATGAAAGAAATTATAAAAAACCAATTAAACGTTAAAAAGGTTTCATTTTATTATTCTGATAATGTAAAAGATATTTCTGTTAAATTAGATACTAATATAACAAAGGAGTTAGAGGCAGAGGGTTACGCCAGGGAGATAAGCAGGAAAGTTCAAGCAGCTAGAAAAAAAGCCGGATTAATCAAGAGTAATAAGATAACTTTAGGTATTGTTGTGGATATTGGATTAAAGAAATTGTTGGAAACACAAAAAAAATTGATAAAAGAAAGGACTAATAGTAAAAAAATATTGATTAATGAGGTTAATAAGGTTAATGAAAAAAACTATAAAGAAAAATTTGAAGAAAAAATTAAGGATAAAACAATAAGAATTTTGTTTAGTAAGGTTTGAAATGCAAGATAATATAGATATGATTTATAGCATGTTTGTATGGATGGAAGAAAAATTCCAAGAAAGATTTTTAGGGAAGTTTCCTGAAGAGCTTTACGGAGAACCAAATGTTTGGAATGGATGTAATATGCATACATTTTACGAATTATAGCAAATGCATTAAATATTCGTAAGTTTTTGTATTTGCTATATTCGGGAGAATTAAATAATAATTACGAAAATTTAATTCTCACGTTATAACCTATTGTGAAAATGACTTGTATGTGTTAGGAAATCTTGACAAAAGTACTTTTCGTGGAAGTGTTGTATTATCTGCTAAACTTATCTCTCCAGAGATTAGAAAAGGAGCAGCTTTGCGAATTCACGAATATAGAATGAAAAACCAAATATTGTATGCTGAACTAGTTGAAGAGATTTGTATGTGCAGGTTAGATCTTCAAAATTTTACTATGAAAGAAAAATATTTTCCTGCTAACTATGAAATTGGTGTTGATAAGGCAATAGAAAAAATTCTCGAAGAAATTCCAGAAATAAATCCTTAATTAAAAACTATTGATTATCATTATCAATATAAAGAACTCTATCTGTGTTGACTAATCCTTCATAATCATGAAGTTTAGTACGTGGTTGCAATCCAAGATCCATTTCAAAAACTTTTCCTTCTAATTCGCTTTTTAATCGTGGAACGTCTGTCGATGAACCATTCCACCAAATGCCAGTTAATCTATTAAATGTCAATTTGTTGAGGTATAGATGTATTACACCACTTTCACCAATAATTATGTGAGAAGTATTTTCATCACCAAATCCAAATTCGCTTAATGCCATAGATATATAGGGTTCATTTGAAGCTGTTCCAAAACCATAGCCTAAACTATTAACCCTATATCTAACCTTATACTTATCGTCGGTCATTTTTAATTTAATAACTCATTCTTTAAATAAATTTATGTAATAAAAAGGTCATTAAATTAAAAAATCAATCAAAATCCATAACATCTATTTCTTTTCATATATTTTCTAAATTAACTTCTTTGGAAAACCATTTCCAAAAATCTATTTTTACGACGACAATTATTTATAAACAAGTGTATGCTCTGGACTACGTAAAAATGACAAAAACATTTAAATACTCTAACTTAGTTATAATTGTAAGAAAGAGGTTTACACAATGATTGTTAAGGAAGAATTTTTAAGCAGGTTGAGAAAAATTTTCGACCTTAATCTCTATGAAGTTAAGGTTTGGACTGCTCTTTTATCAAGAGGAGTAAGCACTGCCGGTGAATTAAGTAATATTTCTGATGTTCCACGATCAAGAACCTATGACATTCTTGAAACCTTAGAAAAAAAAGGATTTATTGTCATGAAATTAAGCAAGCCAATAAAATTTGTTGCATTAAAACCAGAAGAGGTTATAGAAAGGGTTAAGAAAAATTTAGTGGTTGATGCGCATGAAAAAAGCAAGAGGCTTGATAAATTAAAAAGTGAGGATATTTCAGATGAGCTAAACACCTTGTTTAATCAGGGAATAAAATTTGTTGAACCTTCTGATTTATCAGGAAGTGTTAAAGGAAGGCAGAATGTTTATAATCATTTGGATATGATGATACGAGAGGCTGAAGAAACAATTACTATTGTTACTACTGCTCCAGGAATTAACAGAAAATTAGAAGCACTAGCCCCTGTTTTTGAAAAAGCTAAGAAACGAGGAGTTAAAATACGAATTGCTGCCCCTATTGATGATAGTAACAGAGCTGTTGCAAAAAAATTGTCAAAAGTTGCTGAAGTAAGAAGCACAGATAGTTTAAGGGCAAGATTCGCAATTGTTGATTCTGAACAATTATTGTTTATGGTATTAGATGATGAAAAAGTTCATCCTAATTATGATGTTGCTATCTGGCTTTCAACTGATTTTCTATCCAGAGCTATGGAGCAGTTGTTTGAAGCTGCCTGGAAAGAGTTTAAGAAAGTGAGTTGATGTAAAATTAATCAAAAGAATTAGTATAATCTATTATTTCTGAATATAAATTAGCTGAAATATAAAAATCATTTTTAAGAAGATCGTTAATTAATTTTAAAGTTTCTAGCTTAGTCAATTTTTTATTTTCAAAATTCCATATTATAACTCCAAGTACTCCTATAACTTCAATTCCCAAAGATCTAGCATAATTTCTTGCTACCTTATCATCAGATAAAAATCCTAAGTTTTTTTCTAAACATAATGAAATCGCGGCCCTTTCCCCATAATCAAGAGGAAGTTCTTTAATTTTCTTTAACTTTATTATTTCAATAAAATTATTTAATTCTCTTTTAATAACATTCGTTTCAGGACTTTGTTTTGCTGAAATTTCATCAAAAACTTCTTTGGAAACTAATATTTTTGAAAACTTATTTTTTACTAAATGGAAAATATTAAGTTTAGCTAAAAATATGATAGAACTTATATTCGAAACTATTTCCATTTTTTTATTGCTTCTAAATCTTTATGAAATTCTTCAATATCATAATTTAAAGGTATTTTATGTTCCTTCAAAAGTTTTGGGACATCCCAAACACTCACATTAGCAAATTCTGCAATCTCTCCAAAAGAAAACTCGCCTTCTTTATACTTTTCTAAGGCATATTTTATCTTCCATTCTTTTATAGATTTAGCTAAAAGTCTTCTTATTACTGCAGACATGTCTAAATGCTCTTTCTCCGATATTTCTTTTAATTGCAAAACAAAATCTTCAGGAAGCCTTGTTGTTATTGGTTTATCCATAATACAATGTATACTCTGTATTATTTAAAGTTTTTGATTCTAATGCATGAGGGTATTAACAAGAAAGATTATTCAGAAGATTTTTTGGAAAATTGAAATATTGATCCGCAAATCTTCAATTGATTTTCATTTATAACAATATATAAAATTTTTCAGTTATGTCAAAAATTATCGCAATTAATAATACATTTATCAATAATCTCCCCAATCATATGATGCACTCCAACATTTGTAATCCTAATTTTAATATTCTTTCCTAAAATATCTTTAGAGGACTTTGAATAACCCCCATTTCCGAAGACTTCAATCTTCTTTGAAGTTGAAGGATTAGGAATTTTAATTCCTAAGGAAATCGCGTCAAAGTCCTTCTTAGAGAATTTTGAATTTTTTGGTTTTTCAAAATTCTCTTTATCTGATTTTATTAGAATAATATTATAATTTTCATCTCTGGATTCATAAAAATCCATGTTTTTTTTATTCACAAAAACATTTATTATTTTATTTTTAAATTTTTGTTTATTTTCATTTGCTGTTTGCCTATGTAACCTCATTATATCTGTGTTTCTTTGATTAATAATTTTTTTAGGAAGTTCTTTGAGATTTTCAGCAGGAGTATTTTTATGCTTGGAAAATTTTGAAAGATTCAAAACATCTGGTTTGAAAATTCTAATAAAAGCAAGATTTTTCTCATGGTCTCCTTGTATTTCAGTTGGATATCCTGTAATGATATCTGTTGCAATAGTCATGTTAGGAAATTCCTCTCTAAATTTATTAATAATAAGTTCAACTTTTTCAATTTTATAACCTCTTTTCATATCTTTAAGAACTTTATTAGAAGCAGATTGAATAGGGATATGTAAAAACCTGTACATTTTTATATTTTTATAAACTTGAATTAACTCATTGATATTAGGTAGATTAATGGGATTCATCATTCCTAGTCTTAATTTAAAATCATAAGGCAAGGAAAGAATTTCATTAATAAGTTCTATCAATCTATTTTTCCCTTGTTCCATGCCATAATTTTCGTTTCCTTGACTTGTCAACCATATTTCTTTTGCTCCGAGTTTTAAATCTTTTTCAATAGAAGAAAGGATTTTGTTCATAGGATAAGAAAAAAGGTTTCCTTTAGCTAATTTTGTTTTGCAGAACGAACATCGTGATAAACACCCTTCTGAAATCTGTGTTATAGATATAAGGTTATTTTGAGAAATTTTTGGAATAAGAATTTTTTCTTCTTTTTTTTCAGAGATATTTATTTGAACTAATCCAGGATTAATTATGTTATTAATATCCGTATAATTATTTGTCCCAAGAATTATAGAATTAGAGTTTAATCTTCTTATTTTATCAGAATCTGTCTGTGCCAGACAACCAGTAATAATCATTTTTTTATTTGGATATTTTTTATAGAGATCCTGAATTCTTCTTTTAATTTTGCTTTCAGTTTTTTCTTTTACTGCGCAGGTATTCAAGATAATAAAATCTGCTTGTTCTGGGTTATCTATTAGCTTATGTCCTTCTTGATTCAGAAGTCCAGCAAGTATTTCAGAGTTGTTTTGATTTGCAGAGCAACCATAAGTTTGGATGTAAGTATTTTTTACCATAAAAAAAGAGAGAGAAAAGAGTTTATAGAGTTTTTTGTTTAAGGAATTTTATCTCATTTTTTCTTTTTTCTATCCAATTTTGTTCTTTTTTATCGAATGAACCTTATTACTAGATAACACAATAAGAGTTATTACATAAATAATTTTTAATATCCTTTCCTTTATCAGCAAGGAACAAGATTTCTTTCGGTCATCTCACGTAGTTGAATTGAACCAAAATAATCTCTACAAATTTCTTCAAGATCATGTTCAACTTCTTTCGCTTCTTGAATTGATGGATCAGTTCCTTCTAAAATAGAATAATATTCTTTTTCTGTTAATTTTCTTTCCAAAAATTTCCATGTTAAATATTCTAGAGATTTTGTGAATCCTTCATAAAAATCTCTACTATCATATCTATATTCCATTCTATAAGTTAGATTTTTTACAAATAATTTATTTCCCCTTTTGTAAAGCTTTTTAATTTTCATAAAAGCAGGATCTTGTTTAAGAGCAGGATCTAAGGAATCGGCTACTTCTAGTATTGAATCTGGTTGTGACGGATTCCAGAATCCAATTGTATTATATAATTCATATACATCTGTTGTACTAGTAAATCCATGCCTATTGCAGTATTTCGTCTCCTCTTCAGTTAAAGACATTAACTCTTCATAGCTCTCTTTTAAATTTTCTGCTCTTTTTAGTTTAGATTTTTCTATATCAATTTTAGCATTAACTCTATTTTCATACTCTTCTAATGCTTTTTGAATCTTATTTTCTGCCATTTTATTTACTTAATAGGGGTAATCATATTAGGTATATAAATCTAAGTGTCCCTATAGGGGACAATTATAATTAAGCTTATAAAGTTCAGAAGTTGTTTATTTATATGAACATATTGGATTTACATAAAGTTGGACTAACAGGAGGTGAAATTAAAGTATATAACGCATTATTAGAGTTAGGAGAAACAACACGAACAGAACTAGCTCAAAAATCAGGAATCTCTCCATCAAAAATTTATGATGTCTGTAACAGATTAGTTGAAAAAGGACTTATTAATAGTGTAAAGAAAAATGGTATCATCCATTTTAGTGTTGCAAGTCCTAATAGGATAAAAGATTTTTTAGAACAAAAAGAAGAGGAAATAAAAAACGAGAAAGAAATTCTGAATAATATGCTTCCAGATCTACTCTTAAAATACAATAAAACGAAAGATAAAACAGATATCGAGGTTTTTTATGGATGGGAAGGAATGAAAACTATTTATTCAGAAATAAGCGAATCTCTCTCAAAAAGAGATGAAAATTTAATTTTTGGAGCAAGCATGGGAAGAGACCATAAGAAAGCAGATCAATTTTTTTCTCATTATTATACAAAAGTTGAAAAAAAGAAATATAATATAAAGATTATTTTTAATGATGAGGTAAGAGGGCATGTAGAAAGAACTAATTATTTTGTTAAAAGCAAAATACACGAAGTAAGATATCTTCATCAAAATACGTTCACCGAATTAAATGTTTATAAAAATACTGTTCTAATTATAATGCTTTTAGAGAAACCTATAATTATTAGAATAAAAAATAAAGATGCTTGTGATTCATTTAGAAAATTTTTTGATACAATGTGGAAAATAGCTAAGAGTTGAATTAGAGATGTTTCTAAAAGAATTCCTGACAGAAGTTTTAAGGATATATCCTTGGGTATTTCTTATTAATCAACCTCAATTATCTCTCCCTCACTTAAATTCAATTTTTCAGAAAGTCCTGCATTAATCTCAATAACATACATCGCAGGTTTTGAAGTGTAAGTTTCACAAAGTTCTTCATCACAAGGCTGGAAATTATGATTTATATCAACTATCTTTTTGTTTTCATCTAAGAAAATAATATCTAAAGGAATAAGAGTATTTTTCATCCAGAATGTACGTGGTTGTTCATCTTCAAAGATAAAAATCATGCCTTTATTTTCTTCTAGTTGTTTTACATACATTAACCCTTTTGCTTTTTCTTCAGAAGAAACTGCTTTTTCTAAAACAAATGTTTGGTTTTTTATTTTAATTTCTATAGTGTTAGTTTTTGGATTTTCATTTGCATAAAGAAAAATAAGTAGAACAGTCAGTATAACTAAAGTAATAATGAAAAAGATAGTTGTGAATTTTTTCATGTTACATCTCATCCATCACATCTATTCCCAAAAGATGCAATGCATTTTTCAAAGTGGTTCTGAAAGAATCAATTAGCTTTAATCTGAAAACCTTAATTTTTTCATTTTCAGCAGTCAAAACAGGACAATTATGATAAAAATCATTGAACGATTTTGCAAGAGAATAAGCATAATTCGCAATAATGCCAGGATTCATAAGTTTTTCAGCATTGATAACTTCTTCTGGAAATCTAGAAATTGTTGTAACTAAACTAATTTCATAAGAAGTTAATTCAGGGATAATAGTAATTTTCTTAATAAGATGTTGCTTGTCAGCTTTTCTTAAAATAGAAGAAGCACGTGCATATGCATATTGTGAATAAGGTCCTGTATTTCCTTCAAAATTTAATAAATCCCATGAAAAATTTACGTCTTTAATTGGTTCATTTTTTAAAACAACATATTTTATTGCTCCAACCCCGACTTTTTCTGAATCCCCTTTTGTTTTTCTTTTTTTAATTTCTTCATCAGCTTTTTTAATAGTTTTTTGTAAGACTTCTTCTAATAAAATTATTTTTCCTGTTCTTGTAGCCATAATCTCTTTTCCAAAGTTTATGGTCCCAAAAGCAAGATGATAACATCTATCTGTAAATGGATATCCCAGCATTTTTAGAATTTTAAACAAATTATCAAAATGATCTGACTGTCTAAAATCAACAACATAAATCATTTTTTCAAACTTATATTCTTTAAATCTTTCTACTGCTGCCCCTAAATCTTGAGTTATATAAGAAGCTGTTTGATTACTTCTCAAGATGTATTTTTTCCTTTTCATCGGGTTTTTTTCATCCACATCAAGTTGCACATACACTGCCCCATCTTCTTCTCTTTTAGCAATGCCTTTCTTTAATGCTTCTAATACAACAGATTTTCCTTTTTCAGAAAAATGACTCTGGCCTTTTGTTTCTGTAAAATTAACTTTTAATAAATCATAAACTTTATTAAATCCTTTTTCAGAATGATGCCTTATTTCATTCCAAATCTTATGCGTTTTTTTATCTCCTAATTCTAATAACCTTAATTTTTCTTTTGCTCTGTTTGTCCACTCATTGTCTTGAAATTCCTCTTCCATACCTTCTGTCACCTTTGTTTTTTCCATTGCGCAGAACTTAACATATAATCTCAAAAGTTCTTTAATAGAATCTTTTTTCAATGCTTCTTTATCAAGCCATAATTCATAGGCAACAATGAGTTTTCCAATATGTAATCCGACATCCCCAAGATAATTAATGCCAATCGGATTGTAATTTAAGAAATCATAGATTCTCATTAACGAATCTCCGATAATAGTTGAACGAATATGGCCAACATGCATTGGTTTTCCTATATTTGGCTGAGAAAAGTCAATGACTATTTTCTTTTTCTTGCCTAGATTGCTCTTTCCGAAATTCGCATTAATTTTCAAAATTTCTTCCGCAAGCAGTTTTTTATTAATAAAAAAATTAAGATAAGCATTTTTATTTTCTATTTTTTCTAGTTCTTTCAGCAATTTTTTGGATAATTTTTTTTGTAGCTCTTCTGCTATTTGATTAGGATTTTTTTTATATTTTTTAGAAAGAACGAAACAAGGTAAAGCATAATCCCCTAATCCCAAGGAAGGGGGGGTCTCTATAAGTTCTTCAAGTTCTTCTTTTTTTAAAGAGGTTTCCTTTACAAGAATTTCTATTATCTTTTCTTTGAACATAATATTGAAAGAAAGAATATGTTTATAAAATATATCTTCTTATATTAATGTATGGAAAATGATGAACTAGAAAAATTGGTCGATAAAGCCAGAAAAATTCTAGAAGGTTTTGAACCTTCATTAAGATTAACAACTGTTTTAGAATTATCTCAATCACATGAACAATCCTGCTTGCTGCCTGCTTATTGTTCTAATCCCCACCAAAGTGATAATGATAAATATAAATAAAGATTATTATAATAAATAAAGATTATAAATATAAAACACTATTTTTATGGCACAAAAATGTATTTTATGTGATGAGAAAATTGAAGAGGAATATGGAAAATTAAAAGGAACTATTGTTAAAGTTAAAGATGAAAACAATAAAAACCAGTTTATCCATGTATGTTCTGACTGTCAGAAAGAAGACAATTGGATTGAAAAAGCTAAGGTAAAAGGAGTTTAAATTTTGATTTCTGTTTATCCCAAAATATTTATAAGCATATTCACATATTTAAGATTAAGCGAGGGTAGCGAAGTGGTCAAACGCGCAGGACTTAAGATCCTGTGGCTTAGTGCCTTCGTAGGTTCGAATCCTACCCCTCGCATTATTCCGAACCAGAACA
>Ga0209541_10014015_pt1 | contig 12161 bp, 13 predicted proteins | sample RifCSPlowO2_01_FD_184027 | JGI IMG/M metagenome (GOLD analysis project Ga0209541, IMG submission 184027) | Groundwater microbial communities from Rifle, Colorado - Rifle CSP2_plank lowO2_0.1 (SPAdes) (version 2) | ecosystem: Environmental > Aquatic > Deep subsurface > Groundwater | place...
TATCGAAGCAAGCTTTCGCTTATCAGCAGTATAGTTTCAGGAAAACATTACTGATAGATGTTTAATCTTTGTAGTTTACAATTTTGGGAGGCTAAAGTCAACCTCTTTTGTTACCATGCCTAGTCATGTGATGTTCTCTTGCGATATCCCGGCCAACTGGTTTTATTACATGAGTTAATCTTGATCTAAAATTTTGTTCGTATTGAGAAAATCTTTGTAAACTTGCAGTTTGTGTTACTGGATGTTCTCTGCTACCGACTAGAGCGGGCTGCATAGCAACCCTTCTAATCATAACATCATAATATTGTTCTCCAAACTCTCCTTCAACTCTTCCAGGTTTCATAATTTTTTTTAAAAAATCAGCCCTTTGGCTGTTCTTATAAGATAATAATAATCAAATTAATTCTGGTGTGTCAAGGGATCATTTTTCCAAATCAATGAACTTAATCTTTCATAAGATCAAGGAACTTATACTTTAATCCCTCATCTGTTTCATGTTCTTCTTCAAAAGTGATTTTTTTAAAATCAGAATAATCTGGAAAATATGTATCTGCCTCAGGAGAACCTTCAATAACAGTTAAATAAAGTTTATCTGCCATATCTATAGCTTCCTTATATATTTCCCCTCCACCAATAATGAAAACCTCATCCTCATTTTGTACTAATCCCAAAGCCTCTTCTAAAGAATGCACTATCACCACCTCTTCTGCAAAATAATCCTCGTCACGGGTGATCACAATATTTCTCCTATTAGGCAGAGGCATGCCAATTGATTCAAAAGTTTTTCTGCCCATGATTATAGCGTGGCCTGTGGTGATTTCTTTAAATCTTTTTAAATCCTCAGGGATAGCATAAATTAATCTGCCATTTAATCCTAAGGCATTATTTCCAGAAGCAATTGCCGCAATCATCGATATTTTCATAATTTAAAACCCTCCCACTACTGTAACTTCACCTTTTATAGGAGGGTATGGATTGTAACCTACTACTTCAAAATCCTCTATTTTAAAATCATCAATATTTTTAACTTTAGAATTAATTTTCATTTCTGGAAAAGGTCTTGGTTTTCTTTTAAGTTGTTCTTTTACTTGATCAAAATGATTACTGTAAATATGCACATCCCCAAAAGTATGTACAAATTCTCCAGGCTTTAATCCTGTAATCTGCGCCAGCATCATAGTAAACAAAGCATAAGAAGCAATGTTAAAAGGAACCCCCAAGAAAGTATCTGCTGACCTTTGATAAAGATGAAGTGATAATTCTTTTTTATCATTAACATTAAGTTGAAATAATGTATGGCATGGAGGAAGTGCCATGGATTTTCCAGGACTAGCCATCTCATAAATAAATTCAGGATTCCAGGCAGAAACTACAATAGATTTTCTAAAAGGAGTTGTTTTAAGCTCATTTATTACCCAAGCAAGTTGATCAATTGTTCTTTTGTCTGAAGTTTTCCATTTTCTCCACTGCACTCCGTACACATTTCCTAAGTCTCCCCACTTCTTCACAAACGGAGAATTTTTAGGAGAGGATTTTATTTTTTCAATAAATTCTTCCTGACTTACTACTTTTTCTTTACCAGCATCCATAGCTTTTTTATATGGCTTATATGCCCACTCATTCCAAATCCGAACATCTTCATCAACTAAATATTTAATATTTGAATCCCCTTTTAAAAACCAAAGCAACTCATGAATTATTCCTCTTAAAAAAACTTTTTTAGTAGTGAGTAAAGGAAATCCCTGTTTTAAATCAAATCTTATCTGTCTTCCAAAAACGCTTCTTATATGCACCCCTGGATTATTAAAAACCGGTTTGTCTACACCATTCTTCATTATGTCTTTTAATAGATCTAAATATTGATATTCCGGATGATTAGACTTGTTGTTCGACATCTGCAGGAGATATTCTACCACCTTGATGCTGTCCTCTGTAAGATACAGTTTCGCCTTCAATTTTAAAGAAAACTATGTTGGCGAATCTCGCTCCCAATTGTAAAATTACAGGAAATTCCGAAAGATTTTTTAGCCCCATTGTTAGCGTTCCTTTATACCCAGGATCAGTCTTAGAATTTAATAAGAGCAAACCTGCTCTAAATAAACTAGTTCTGGGATAAACAACGGGCATTAGATCTTTTGGAGTGTTTAATTTTTCAAAACACGAAACTAATAGATAATCACCTGGATTTATCACAATTTCTTTTTGTTTTTTAGCTCTTGGTTTAAATTCTGCAATAAGTTCTGTCTTAACACCTTTCCTCTTACCTAATGCCTGTTGCCTGTCGCCTTCAATAAATGCTCCACCACTTACAATCCTATGTACACTTCCCAATCTTAAATCAACTCCCACCCCTTCTGGGTTTTCCAACTCTCTTTTGCCAAGATTTTCTATTAATTTTTCCTTTTTAACTCTTTTTAATATTTCATTAATTCCTATTACCATATACTTATTTTAAAAGCAGCTAAGTCGCAAGTTACCAAAGCAATTAGAAAGTTTTTTGTGCAGATCTACGGCGAAAAACTTTCCCATAGCGAGGCCTCTAGTCGAGCGGTGCTTTGTGACTGCGACGAGCTGATTTCTTTTTAGACGAGCGCATCTTCTTTCTTTTTCCCATTAAATTTGAAACTTGCGGCATATCAGACCCTCCATACCTATTATTAGGGGAAGATTTATATGATCTTTCAACTGGAGCTGAAAGTTTCTCAAAAGAAAAAGCACAAATTGGAGATCCTTCATATATAACTAACTTTTTACCCTTTAAAAAAGTTCCAAACTCTAATACAGGACAACCATCCCAACCCGGATCAAATCTTGCTGCTGTTGAATGAACTACTACCCCTAACCTAGCCAAAGAACTTTTACCATGCAGATGACCTACTATATTATCGGGAAGAGTTAATTTTTCTTTTGTAGTAGCAATTACAAAATCGTGATCGGTTAGAATAAAAGGCTGACCTGGTTTTAGTTCTACATACTTCATCATCTTTTCCATATCTTCTTTAGAGGTATGTTTAGTATCAATAATATCCCAACCATCTCCAGAAAAAACTCGGAGTTTATTTCCTAAATGAAAATCAATTGTTACCTCATCAACCGAATCTTCCCAGTCCTTAGGAAGCGGATCAATTTTTATAATTCCTTTTTTAATATAGTCTTTAATTACCCAATCAGGTAATGTCCCAACCATATTTTCTGTGGATGATTTTAAAACTTTTTTCCTTGCCATATTATAACTTACACAATTTAAACGTTAAGGTTTGAAAAATCAATAGTTGAGAAATAATCATCTATAGTTTCTGCTCTTCTGATTTGTTCAATTGAACCATCTTCTTTAAGTAAAAGTTCTGCAGATCTTAATTTTCCGTTATAGTTAAACCCCATTGCATATCCGTGAGCCCCTGTGTCATGAATTACAATAATATCTCCGATATCTATTTTTGGAAGTTTTCTATCAATGGCAAACTTATCATTATTCTCACACAAAGATCCGACAACATCATAAGTATGATCCAATTTTTTTTCTTCTTTTCCTAAAACTGTTTCATGATGATATGCTCCGTACATCCCGGGTCTCATTAAATTTGCCATGCAGGCATCCACCCCAATATATTCTTTATAGGTATGTTTTTCATGAATCGCTGTTGTTATCAAAAATCCATACGGCCCAGTTATCATCCTCCCACATTCCATAACAATTCTTAAGCTTAAATTATTTTTTATAATTTTTTCTTCATAAAGTTTTTTAATTTTTTTCGAAAGAATTTCTAGATCCACTTCCTTCTGTTCTGGTTTATAAGGAATACCAATTCCTCCACCTAAATTTACAAACTCTAATTTTATTCCAAGCTTTTGGTATACTTCTAAAACAACATCAAAAAGCATACTTGCAGTTTCTGCTAATGCGTCCACACTCAATTCATTCGAGACAACCATGGTGTGTAAACCAAATCTTTTTACTCCCTTTTTTTGCATAATTTTATATCCCTCCAGTATTTGCTTTTTTGTCATTCCATATTTTGCCTCTTCCGGCTTTCCAATAAGTACATTGACTCCTGTTTTTCTTAAAGGTCCGGGATTATATCGAAAACAAATCATTTCAGGAATACCTATTTTATCTAGCATTTCAATATGAGTAATATCATCAAGATTAATTATTACTCCCATCCCCTTGGCTCTTTTCATATCTGAAAAAGGAGTATCGTTTGAAGAAAACATAATATTCTCTCCGGTAATCCCAACCTTTTCCGCCATAATTAATTCTGCTAAAGAGCTGCAATCTGTCCCCATTCCCTCTTCTTTAAGAATTTTTAAAATATAAGGATTAGGCAAAGCTTTTACAGCAAAATAATTTTTAAATCCCTTTGCCCAGGAAAAAGCTTTATATAGTCTTCTAGCATTTTTTCTAATACCTTCTTCATCATAAATATGAAAAGGGGTTGGATATTTTTTAACAATTTCTTCTATTTGTTTTTTATTAAATGGTAGTTTTCTCGAAATCATAGTTTTAAATTTCTAGAGATTGATTCAACTGCTTTGTTAACATTTTCTCTGTGACCAAATGCAGAAAGTCTTATGTATCCTTCTCCCATTTTACCGAATCCTGAACCAGGTGTTGAAACAACATGACAATCTTTCAAAAGTTTATCAAAAAAATCCCAGGAGCTTAATCCGTTAGGACACTTGACCCAAATATAGGGAGCGTTTTCTCCACCAAAAGTTTTTAGTCCCAAATTTTCCATAGTTTTTTTAATACTTCTAGCATTTTCCATATAGTAACTAATCTGATCTTTAGTTTGTTTTTGTCCCTCTTTAGATAAAACTGCTAATCCACCCTCTTGAGCAATATTAGATGCTCCGTTAAACATCGTTGTTTGTCTCCTATTCCATATCCCATTAAATAACCCTAAATCTTTTGGCACAATTGTCCAACCTAGTCTTACTCCTGTAAATCCAGCAGATTTAGAAAAGCTTTGAATTTCTATGGCACATTTTGTTGCTCCTTCTACTTCATAAATAGATCTAGGTAAATCTTGATTACTAATATATTCTGAATAGGCAGCATCAAAGATAATAACGGATTTATTTTTAAGGGCATAATCAACAAAACCTTTTAGTTGATTTTTAGAAAAAACTGCCCCAGTTGGATTATTAGGACTGCATATAAAAATTAGGTCAACTTTTACCTTAGGTATCTCTGGTACAAAATTATTTTTCTCATTTGCCCCTAAAAAAACTATTTTTTTTCCGGCAATTATATTAGCATCAAGATAAACAGGATAAACTGGGTCTGTTACTGCTACCACTGATCCGTCTTCAAAAATTGAGGAAATATTAGCAGCATCGCTTTTAGCTCCATCACTAATAAATATTTCCTCAGGTAAAAGTGAAACCTCTCTTTTTTTATACCAATCCGATAAGGTTTGTCTTAGATTTAGATTCCCTTGCTCATCTCCATAACCAGTATAAGTTTTAACATCTGAAAGTTTTTTAACACCTTCCATTAAACCAATAACAACTGCCGGGACTAAGGCCTCGGTAGTATTACCAATTCCTAATTTCATTATTTCTATACCAGGATTTTTTTCAAGAAAAACTTTAGTTCTTTTAGCAATTTCAGAAAATAGATAAATTCCCCCTAATTTTTGATAGTTTTTATTAATACTAGCCATTTATTTTATATAACCTTCAACTTTTAAAAGTTCTGCTGTTAAAATTGCCCCACCGGCTGCACCTCTAATAGTATTATGCGAGAGTCCAATAAATTTAAATGCATTTATACCATCCTCACGAAGTCTCCCAACCGATATCCCCATTCCATTTTCTAAATTTCGATCTATTCTAGTTTGCGGTCTGTTTGCAAAATCCATATAAGTTATAAAAGGATTCGGAGCAGAGGGTAAGTTCATTTTTTTTAATGGATTAAAATTTTTCCATTCTGAGATTATTTTGCTTTTAGAAATTTTTTTATTAAAAGAAATACTGACCGCTGCCAAATGCCCATCTTCTAATGGAACTCTTATACATGTAGCACTAATAACAGGTTCTTTGGAAGAAACAATAGTTCCATTTTTTATTTCTCCCCATATTTTCATTGGCTCTTTCTCGGATTTTTCTTCTTCTCCATCTATAAAAGGAATTACGTTTTCTTGCATTTCAGGCCAGCCCTTTATAGTTTTTCCCGCACCAGAAACTGCCTGAAGAGTAGTGACAATCACTTTTTTAATACCAAATTTTAATAACGGAGTTAACATTGGCACATATGATTGAATAGAACAATTAGGTTTAACTACTACAAAACCGTTAGACCATTTATGATTTTTTTGCTGGACCGGAATTAAATTTAGATGATTACCATTAATTTCCGGCATAATCATTGGCACATCCTTACTCCATCTGTGTGCGGAATTGTTGGAAACAACCGCTATCCCTAATGTAGCAAAGCCATTTTCTATCTCTTTAATTTTTTCTTTGTCTAAATCAAGTGCTGAAAAAACTACTTTAACTTGACTGGCGATTTCATCCATATCTTTTTCCACAGACAAAACTGTCAGATCACTAATATTTTTAGGTATTGGCAAATCCATAACCCATCTACCTTTAATTGCCTCTCTATATTTTTTACCTGCAGAATTTGGTGATGCTGCCACACAAACTACCTCAAACCAAGGATGATTTTTTAAAAGTGTAATAAATCTTTGGCCAACCATACCAGTTGCGCCCAATATACCAACAGGGATACGGATCATATTAATTTTAGATCTTTTAAAATTTTTTGGAGAGCTGGTCTATTTTTCTCATCCATTAGTGTTAAGGGTAATCTAAAACTTTCTTCAATCATGCCCATCATGGATAAAGCTGTTTTAACAGGAATCGGATTTGATTCTATAAAATTAATATTCATTAATTCCCAAAGTTGATAATGAAATTTCCTGGCCTTTTCTAAATTTCCATCTAAACCAGCATGCACCATATCGGAAAAAAGTTTTGGGGCCTCATTACAAACAACAGAAATACAACCATGTCCACCTACTGCTATCAAAGGCAAAGTTAAAGAATCATCACCTGATAAAACTGTTAATCCTCCTTTTAATATCTCCATCATCTGATTAATAGAACCAGATGCTTCTTTAACTGCTATAACTTCTGGTACTTCCTTAGCAATTTTTAAAATTGCTGCGGGTAATACATTAGATCCGGTTCTTCCTGGAACGTTATATAAAATAATAGGCATTTTAGTAACTTTAGCAATTGCACTATAGTGAGCTATTAGCCCACTGGTTGTAGGTTTGTTATAAAAAGGCGTGACATGTAAAAGCCCGTCAGCTCCTGCTTTTTTGGCCAAAAGGGAAAAATGAATAGCTTTTTTTGTATCGTTTGAACCGGCTCCTGCAATAACAGGAATTTTTCCGGAAGCAATCTCAATTACTGTTTTAATTACAGATACATACTCACTGTCTTCTAAAGTTGCCGCTTCACCAGTAGAACCACAAGCCACTATTGCATCAACCCCACCATCTATTTGATATTTAACTAATCTTTTTAAAGCCTCTAAATCTAAACCCCCATTTTTCTTGAAAGGAGTAATAATAGCAGGGATAGAACCAGTAAATTTAATATTTTTCATAATTTTAATCATCTAAAATTTCAAGCTTTGCTTATAATTAATTAAAAATTTCATCAAATGCGTAAAAACCTTTTTTGCCTTTAATAAATTCTGCTGCCAAAATCGCCCCCATACCAAATCCTGCTCTATTGTGAGCTTGATGTGAAAGCGTTATTGAATCTGCTGGGCTATCAAAAACTACCTGATGAAGCCCTGGATTTCTACCAGCTCTTATAGAACTAAATTTCAATCCTGTCACATCTCTAGCAATTCTCAAAGCTGTTCCGGATGGTGCATCTTTTTTCATTTTATGATGAATTTCCAAGCCATATACATCATATCCTTTAAACTTACTAAATAGTCTTCCGGCTTCTGCAATAATTTTAAAGAAAATATTAGCCCCAACTGAAAAATTTTGAGCATAGATTAAACCGATTTTTTTATCTTTAACTAATTTTTTAACATTTTCTAAATCTTTATACCAACCGGTAGTACCAATCACCATATTTTTCCCTAAAGCTACTACTTTTTTAATATTTTCTAAAACTATTTCGGGTGAGGTAAAATCAATAACCACATCAGATTTTTTAATACCCTCTAAATCCAATTCTTCACCTATTTCTTTAAGGCTAATTGAAACCACTTGATGAACTCCGCCTTCATTAACCAAGCGTTCTATCTCTTTACCCATATTTCCGTAGCCAATTAATGCTATTTTCATATTGAAATTGTACCATTTCTTAAAAGTAATCTGTTATGAAGCACTCTAACTGCTTTTTCTATTTTATCTGATTCAATAACAATAGAAATATTAATATCTGTTGCTCCCAAAGATATCATTCTTACTAAGATTTTTTCTCTTTCTAGAATATCAAAAATTCTTCTGATCGTATGAGCAGCCGATGTTATACCTTCCCCAATCAAAGAAACTATCCCTAAATTATCAGACCTCGTTATATTGGAAAATTTAGAAAGGGTTTTTATCGATTTATCTAGACCTTCTTTATTATCTAAAGTTACAGAAACGCTTACCTCGGACACGCTAACCAAATCAATCGATATTTTGTTCTCAGCAAAAATCTGAAATACTCTGACTAAAAATCCTTTTTGCAAAAGCATTTCAGTTGAGTAAATATTTACCAAAGCAATATTCCTTTTAAAAGATATTGCTTTAACAAAACCTACATTGATATTCTCCTTTTTAATTAAACTGCCCGCATAGGTCGGATTAAAAGTATTTAAAACCCTAACAGGAATCCCTGCTTTGATAGCTGGTTTTATAGTTCTAGGATGTAAAACTTTTGCTCCAAAAGTAGCTAACTCTGATGCTTCTCTGAAAGATATTATATTTAATGGCCTAGCGCTTTTAACAACTCTAGGATCTGAAGTAAATATTCCATCAACATCAGTCCAAATTTGAATTTCCTCAACCCCTAGGGAAAAACCAATGATAGAGGCTGAATAATCAGAACCTCCTCTGCCAAGCGTTGTGATCTGATTCTTTTTATTGGCTCCAATAAAACCAGTAACGACAGGAACAATTCCATCCTTGATTAAAGGATACAATATTTTTTTGGTTTTTCTTTGAGTTTCTTTAGATAAAAATTCAGCATTTTGGAAATTATCATCAGTTACTATCAATTTTGTAGAAATTACCTGAACAGATTTAATTCCGTTTTTGACTAATACATTGGCAATAATAAAAGATGAGATTATCTCTCCATATGAAACTAATTTATCCATTCCCGAAGGAGATAATTTTTTTCCTGAAATTAACTCAGACAATTTACCTAACTCCTTATCCAAATACTTAACAGAGGATTCATCCAAAGACAGATCGTTTATTAATTTAACATGCATTTGTCTAACAGAAGAAATTATTTCTTTTTTATCTTTTTTTTTAGCATCAGGAAGGGAGAGTAACTTTTCAGTTACTCCTGAAATTGCCGACACTACTAAAATAGGTTGCTTTTTCAAGTTCTTTTTAACAATATCTATAATCGTTAAAATTTCACTTTTTTTAGCAATTGATGTTCCACCGAATTTAGCAACAAACATGAGGAGTATAATACCCTATAGCTAAAATTTAATCAAATTATTTAAGTTTGGATAATTTATCAAGATAGATTTTTAAATAGTTGTAATCATCTTGAATATATTTCCATTCTACATTATCAGGAATATTTTTAGGATAAAATACATATAAACTTTCAAGTTTTTTATAATGCTCATTAAATTGCATTTTTGTAGATTCCGTTAAATCTTTTAAATTATTAGCTTCTATTAATTCCGTAATTTGTCCAGCTAATGTTGAATACCTAAGCGCAGATTTTAGGACAAAATCATATTTTTTATTTACTACAACAGAAGTTAGCTCTTTTAAACGGTTTTCTAAAAGGGTTCTCATGTATTCCACCCTTTGCCTAGGATCTGAAATTGTTTTTAGGAAAGCTTTCTCCTGCACTCTTTTTAAACCAAAAATAAGTTCATCATTAGGATTAGCACTTTGAGAAGAAACTAGAGTCAAACTTAAAATTATTAATACAAATATTGACCAAAGTTTTAATTGTTTTAAATCTTCTGCTCTCATGACGGCGATAATAACACACTTAATTTATTTAGTAAATCTTTTTGTATTTCTTCTGGAGATCTCATCTCCCCATTTTCCATACAATTTATTATTACCCAATTGTTTTTTTCACCGCCATCGGCGGGGCGCGTTGAAAGTTCAAGGAAAATTTTTCTAGCTTTTTCTAAATGATCTAAATTTTGTTCATGAATATCATGGCTTGATCTTTCTAATACATTTTCCTGCCCCACTTTTGAATCAACATTTAAAAGCAAGGTTAGGTCCTCTCTCGGCATTCCGTTTTCTTTGTATTCCAATTCATCGACCCATTTAATGAATTCTTCTTTTTCATTTTCCGGTATATGAGCAGAAAGATGAGCTTTTGATGATGAAACATATCTATTGGCTAGTACCAATTTTCCAGAATCCAGAAAACCAGTAATCAAATCTCTAACAGTTTTTCTATCATCAGCATAAATCTTAGCTAACTCGTGAACTTCAATAGCATGAATTCCTCCAAACTTTCCGGATAAATAATCTTTAATTTTATTGGCATATTCATTTTTGCCATATTGAGGAAAGCTTAGGACTTCAAAATCTATATTTTTCTCTTTTAAATATTGGGATAATAAATTAATTTGTGTCGTCTTCCCCGACCCATCAGTACCTTCAATTACAACCAACTTTCCAATTTTCATGCTTTTACTTGAGAAGCGGCTTTGACAAAACCTACAAACAAAGGATGTGGATCTAAGGGTCTTGATTTTAATTCCGGATGAAATTGTGTTCCTATGAAAAATGGATGATTTTTAAGTTCTATAACTTCTACCAATTTTCCATCAGGAGAAGTTCCTGCAACAGATAATCCTGCCTTTTCCATTTCTGGTCTAAACTTATTATTAAATTCATATCTGTGTCGATGCCTTTCCGATATATCAGATTTTCCATATAACTTCCTAACTTCCGATCCATCTTTTAATTTACATTCCCAAGCTCCAAGCCTCATGGTAGCTCCATAATTCCTCTCGAGCATTTTCTTCTCCTGATCAGGCATAATGTGTATAACTGGGTGCTCTGTTTTTGGATCTATTTCTGTTGTATTAGCTCTTTTATACCCTAAAACATTTCTTGCAAATTCAACAGTAGCAAGCTGCATTCCATAACATAAACCAAAATATGGAATCTGATTTTCTCTAGCATATTTTATAGCTACAATTTTTCCTTCAATATCTCTTGAACCAAATCCCCCTGGAACAATAATTCCCTGATACTTTTTTAAAACATCAGAATTTTCTAAAACCTTCCCAGCATCAACCCAATGAATTTCCGGCTTAAGACCCTGTGTCCAGCTAGCATGTTTTATTGATTCAATAACAGAAATATATGAATCGGCCAAAGTGAAATCTCCTGTAGAAAAATATTTTCCAACAATAGCAATTTTTACAACTTCCTTAGCCTTATCAATTTTTTCAACAAATTCTTTCCATTCCTTAAGGTCTTTTTCTTCTCTTTTAAGACCTAGTTTATCTAGAAGTCTCCCAGTTAGGTTTTGATCTTCAAATCCCAAAGGCACTTTATAAATAGAGTCTAAATCTGGCGCAGAGATAATATCTTCTGGATCTAGTCCAGTTGAAATTGCCAGTTTTTTAATTCTGTTTTGATCTAACGGTTTTTCTGCTCTGGCTAAAAGCATATCCGGCTGAATGCCTACAGCATTTAAATCTCTGACAGACATTTGTGCAGGTTTAGATTTCATTTCCCCAATAGAAGCTGGAATTGGTAAATATGTTATATGAATATGTGAAACGTCACCGGGATTTTTTAATTTCATTAACCTATTAGCTTCTAGAAATAATATATTTTGATATTCACCCGTTGTTCCACCAATTTCTATTAAAACAATATCGGCATTTTTGGATTTTCCTGCTTCTTTAATACGGCTTATTATTTCTTCCGTAACATAAGTCATGATATCTACACATTCACCGT
>Ga0209541_10014016_pt1 | contig 12161 bp, 12 predicted proteins | sample RifCSPlowO2_01_FD_184027 | JGI IMG/M metagenome (GOLD analysis project Ga0209541, IMG submission 184027) | Groundwater microbial communities from Rifle, Colorado - Rifle CSP2_plank lowO2_0.1 (SPAdes) (version 2) | ecosystem: Environmental > Aquatic > Deep subsurface > Groundwater | place...
AATCTTCTTGAATTTTCTTATTTCTTCTTCTATGTCAGTGATATTCTTCATTCCTTTCAGAAACCATTTATCAATCTTGCTTAGGTCATGTATTTCATCAATAGAAATATTTCTTTTCAGCGCCTCAGAAACAGCAAATATTCTTTGATCAGTCGGTTTTTTTAATTCTTCCTTAATTTCCTCTATACTTGAGAAATTCAAATCATTAACAACAAAACCATTCCTTCTGATATCAAGCATTCTTATAGCCTTTTGCAATGTCTCTTCAAACTTTCTTCCTATAGCCATCACTTCACCGACACTTTTCATCTGAGGTCCAATTCTTTTTTCCGCCCTTTTGAATTTTGTTATGTCCCACCTAGGCATTTTTACAACAATGTAATCTAATGCAGGTTCGAAGCAAGCTTTGGTCACACGTGTTATCGAATTCTTCAATTCGATTAAAGTATAACCTAAGGCTAATTTAGCAGCAACAAATGCCAGTGGGTATCCAGTTGCTTTGCTCGCCAAAGCAGAGCTTCGTGATAATCTAGCATTAATTTCTATTATTCTGTAATCATCAGAATTAGGATTTAGTGCAAATTGGATATTACATTCGCCGACTATTCCAATGTGTCTTATTGCCTTTATTGAAATTTCACGCAATTCGTGGTATTCATGATTTGTTAATGTCTGAGAAGGCGCGACAACAATACTTTCTCCAGTATGAATACCCATCGGATCTATATTTTCCATATTGCATACCGTTATGCAGTTATCATCTTTGTCGCGCACAACTTCGTATTCTATTTCCTTCCAACCATGCAAATATTCTTCAACCAATATCTGATTTGTATAAGCAAATGCATTTTTAGCATGGTTTTCTAATTCGTTTCTATTGAAAGCAACAGCACTTCCCAATCCACCTAACGCGTACGCACTCCTTATTATTACTGGATATCCTATTTTCTCAGCAGATTTCAGTGCACTACTAATATCAGTTACTGCAAAACTTTTTGGAGTTTTAAGATTTATTTCATCAAGTTTTCTTATGAATAATTCTCTGTCTTCAGTATTTTTTATAGCGTCAACTTGTGTTCCTAAAACTCGGATATTATATTTTTTTAAAATTCCTTTATCATTCAAATCAACACCGCAATTCAATGCAGTTTGTCCACCAAAACCCAGAAGAATTCCATCAGGCCTTTCTTTTACTATGATTTTTTCCACAAATTCAGTTGTTATAGGCAAGAAATATATTTTGTCCGCTAATTTAGAATCAGTTTGTATAGTTGCAATATTCGGGTTTATAAGAATTACTTCTATTCCTTCTTCTTTGCACGCCTTTATTGCCTGCGATCCAGAGTAATCAAACTCACCAGCTTCTCCTATTTTTATCGCTCCGCTCCCAAGAAGCAAAATCTTTTTTATCGATTCATCTAACATTTTTATCAACCATCTTCATAAAATCATCAAACAGAAAATTTGTGTCAGTCGGTCCTGGAGTTGCTTCTGGATGAAATTGCACAGCCATGAAAGGTTTCGTTTTATGAATTATGCCCTCATTTGTATTGTCGTTTGCATTTTTGAATAGAATATCCCATTCTTCTTTCAATTTTGAATCGTCAACAGAATAGCCATGATTTTGTGAAGTTACATAGCAGCGTTTTGTTTTAAGATTTATACAAGGCTGGTTCTGGCTTCTGTGACCATACTTTAATTTGTAGGTGTCAGCGCCCGCAGCCAGGGCAAGAATCTGATTACCAAGGCAAATTCCAAATATAGGTGTTTTATCTTGCAAAACATTCTCCAAATGATCTATAGATTTCTTGCAGAGTTTAGGATCCCCGGGACCGTTGGAAATAACAATTCCATCATAATTTTCTTTCGAAAAATTGTAATCCCAAGGAACACGTACAACTTCATTATTCTTCCTTATCAGAGATCTTATTATATTATTTTTTACCCCGCAGTCGATAAGAATTATTCTTCTCTTCCCCCCCTCATTATAAATTATTTTTTTATCAGTAGAAACTTCTGAAACAAGATTTCTTTTGTTTGGATCTTCAAGTTTAATCTCTTTTTCATTTACAATTTTTCCCAGCATTACCCCCTGTTCCCTTAATTTTTTTGTTAAAGCCCGTGTGTCAATTCCATAAATTCCAGGAACGTTGAATTCTTTCATCCACTCATCTAAATTTTTTACAGCATTCCAGTGGCTTTTTTCCATGGAAAGTGTAGAAATAATCAACCCGCTGACCTGTATTTTATCAGATTCAAAATTCTTTAACAGATTATTCTCTTTAGAATTGTCAGGTATTCCATAATTCCCAATTAAAGGATAAGTAAGAACAAGTATCTGCCCCTTATATGACGGATCCGTAAGCGATTCAGGATAGCCTACCATCCCAGTATTGAAAACTACCTCACCATTAGATGAAGAATGATGACCAAAAGAAATCCCTTTGAGTTCAGTGCCATCTTCCAATATCAACGCGTTGTTATACACTAAACCCTTCAGTACTATAAATGAAAAAGTATATAAGAGTTTTCGTTATGGTTTAGCTATGAAAAAGGACACAAAGAAGAGGCTTGGGGCTTTTATAATAATACTAATATTTGGGATGTCTTCTCTGGCCTTTATAATTGTCGGAATAGGTGGTCAGGGAAGCACTAATAACAACGACCAATTACAGCAGGACCTTCAGGATTATATTGTCGAATATGAGATAGATCCAGCCGTAAGGCAGCAAATACTATCCTCTGGATTTACACTTGTCACATATTACTATACGGAGGAAAAAATAATCGTAGATTTATACCCAAAAAAATATGCATTAAACACAGGACAATCACAAATATTTGTGGAAAAAATAAAATCAGATAAGGATTCTATGACGATTTCCAGTTCCCAGAACACAGAAACAATTGATAATCTGACAGACGAAAACATCTTTAATGCTCTTTGCAGGACTTTAGTCGTAACACCTCTAGACTGTGTGCTGACAGGAGATATAGGAAATAATACACAAGGGAATACCAACACAAATAATACAAACGAAACGGGTTAATTGTGTTCAATCTCCTTCTTAAACCTTTCCAATGTTTTAGGTATATCTTCTATATCAACTCTCAATATTTTTGCCATCTCTCTAAGTATTCTTCTATCATCCATATAATCACTGATATTTTTTCTTTAGTTCATTAATTAATTTTTCTAGTATTTTTTTATTTTCAGCTACTCCCTGCGCCATATTCTTCTTCCCGCCGCCTTTCCCCCCAATTTTCTCACAGATAACTTTCATTATTTCTGAAGCATCCTCAATTCTTTTTTCTCCGACGGAAACAAATATATTTATTTTTCTGTCAACACCAAAAAGTATTATCAATCTATCTTCCTTTGTCAAAAGTTTTGAAATATTCTGAATTTCTTTAATATCACCTTCTATTTTTTCTATCAAAACATTATGCAATATATTTTTCTCGATTTCAGAAATTTTTCCTTTGGCACCAATCAATTTACTTTTTTCTTCATCCTTTCTAATTTTTTTCCATTTCTCAAACAATTCTTTTGTAGAATCAATCAACTTTTCTTTCTGTACACCAAGAATTTTTTCTGATTGCTTTATTATTCTTTCCTGATTTTCTCTTTCCCTTATTGCAGCTTCACCAGCAACAAATTCTATTCTTACTGCGCCATCTTGTATCCTTTCTGTTTTCAAGATTAATATTTCTCCTATATCTTCCGTTGTATCACAATGCGTTCCAGAACAAGCTTCTATGTCTGTATTATTTATCTCGACTATTCTTAGTTTCTGATCAGGTATCGCACCCCCTTGATAAATACCGAATCCAAATTTCTTTTCTGCAGCATCACGTGAAAAATAGTTTTTCCTTATCTCCTTCCGCATCGATATAATCCTATTAACGTCTTTTTCTATCGCTTCTATCTCATCATCATTCAAGGCCCTGTAATGTGTTACGTCGATTCTTGCCTTCTCTTTGCTTTTGAAAGCTGAATTCTGCCAAACGTGAACCCCAAGCATTTTTCTCACAACACCATTGATCAGATGAGTGGCTGAATGATGTTGCATCATCTGCTTCCTGATATTCATATTTATTTTGCCTTCAATTATATCCCCTTCATTGAAGTTTATTTTTTCTATAGAATGAACAATTATATTTCCAACTCTCTCAACATCATCAACAATGCATCCATTTATTTTTCCTTCATCAGGCTCCTGGCCCCCGCTTCTACCATAGAAACAGCTTTGATCAAGCACCACATACTTCCTGTCTATAATTTTCAATACCCTGGCATTAAACTTATCCTGGTATGGGTCTTCATAGAAAAGCATTTTAGTTTCAGGAATTTCTTTTAGGCCTATGTTTATTTTAGCTGCTTCTTCCTTATGCATTATATGTTTGCTTGTAATTTCATCATAAAATTCTGGTAGGCTCATTTTAACTTTCATATCTTTTGCAACTTCAATTATCATCTCCTTCGTTATTCCATGACTTTCATATAATTGCTTCAATCTTTCTAAATCTAATTTTTCTTTACTTTCTACAATACTCCTAATAATACTTTTTGATCTAATTTTTGTTTCTTTGAATCTTTTTTCTTCAACAACAAAAATTTCTTCTACAGAGTTCATAGCTTCTTTTAAGCGGGGATTGAATTTTCTAAAATATCCTGAATGCATCTCAGCAATATCGTAAAGGTCTTCCTTCAGATTCAATTCGTTCATGAATTCAAGAGCCCTTCTTAAAATAACTCTTAAATTATAGCCGCCAGCCACATTACTTGGCAAAGCTCCATCAGTTATAGCAAACAATAATGATTTTGAATGGTCGATAACAGCATAAAGTTTCTGAAGATTTTCTATTCCAGCAATATCCTTATTATCCATTCCTAACGTCTTTGCTATATTTTCTTTTTCGATTTTAGCAGAAATATTTTCAACATTTAATTTTCCAGCAATTTTTGAATATTCAAAAAATAACTTCTTGTCGTAATCAATATTCTTAATCAATTTTTTCAAAGCATAAGGAAACACAGCATCGTAGCATGTAGCTGTACCGGAAGAAAACCATACAAATCTTTCCAACCCGGCTCCCATGTCTATAACTTTATCATTCATTACAGAATACTTATCTGGAGTTCCGACAAATTCTGTAAAAACTGCGTTGCCTAATTCCAATCCCTTGACATGATATTCAAGAGAATACCCAAAAGCCGCAGGTCCAAGCCAGACATCTTCCAAGAAAATTATATCTTTAGGTTTTATTTTGAAAACTTCTGTAAGCAATTTAAAATCCAAATCAATGCACTTATCCTTCCAATAACCATGCTTACCATCATAAATAGAATGCTGGCCTATCATGGTAAAATTAGTCAAATGCCTCCCAGTAACACCAACATTCGATATATCATTGAATCGTAAACACGATTGCGGAATTATAAGCGGGTTTGCAGGCATTTCAAACACAGTCTTCCCAAAAACACTTCTCTGAAAAGCAACAATACTCGCCACAGTGAAATACAACCCAGGAAACCATCTGCACACAACAGGATAACTAGGAATGCTTTCATGACCATTTTTTACAAAGAATTTTTCTATTTTCTTCCATGTTTCCAAATAATCTCTGGGCTTATTTTTTTCTATAAAACCATAATCCTCACATTCAGGGCAAAGCTTCCTTTTTCCCAAAGACCAGAAGTTATTCCCGCATTTGCAATGCTGCCTTATGAAACCTTCTTCCTTGAATAAATCAACAAGATAGTATTTCTTGTAATTTGATGAAAATTTTCTTTTCAAGAGGATTTTCTTATCGGGCATAATACCTATCTATATTTAATAAAACAGGATTAAAAAGAAAAATCAAAATCCTTTATCCGAATAATGCGCTCAATCCTTCTGCTGCTTCTTCTGCCTTCTTTTCCTTTTCCTCTTCATTCTCTTCAGCTTTCTTCTCAGCAACTGGGCCAGCCGCTGCTACTACAGGAGCTGCCACAGGCATTGCAGCCTTTTCTATGGCTTGCTTTATATCTACTCCATCTAAAGCACTTACCAAAGCCTTTATCTGTGCTTCTTCAACGTGAGTACCTGTTGCCGTTGCTATTTTTTTTACATTTTCTTCGCTGATTTCTTTCCCAGCAGACCAAAGCAGTAAGGCACCGTATACTAAATTCATTTTTTGTCCACCTCACTCTTATTTTCCTCTTTAGGAATATTTTCTTCCAAGGCATTCGCTTCTCTTATTGCCTTGACAAGTATTTCATCTATGAATTCTTTTTCCATTATACCAGTTTCTATACATAAGCTTCTTGCCTCTCTGAAGGCTTTTTGGATAGCAATTCTTGCAGTAAGATCTGTTATATAACCAATTTCAATTGACAAGTTTATCGTGTGTTGTATAGCTAGTGATAATCTTCGTACATATTCTTCAGGATCTACGTCCAAAACGTCTTTACTATAAACAATCCCTTTCTCATAACATGCAACAAGAGTCAAGCCTATTTCCATAGGTTCAATACCAAGCAAATTAAATACATTAGCAACATCATCGCTTACCGTATCACCTGCTTTAAGTACAGTTTTGTCAGCGCCTATCGCAATTTTCCCCTGCTGAACCATTGATTTTAGCCCAACTTTTTGCAATGTTGATATTGCAGGACCCGGAGGCAAATTTGTCGGGCCTTTAGGAATTACTATTTCTTTGTCAACCCTATCTCCAACTTTTGCTTTTGATTTTACTCTCGAAGATTTTATCATTTTATAGAGCTTGAAAGAATCATCATTGCCAACTATCAATGCTGGTGGCCCTTCTACTTTTTCTATTATTTCTTTAAGATGAGGCTTGTTCGATTCAGAAGCAGCATTTAACAGCAAATTCTTTCTGCTCATTCTTATTGTGGCCTTACCTTTGAAATTATTTCTCATCTGATAAAGCTGCCTTCCAGGAAGCTTGTACATATCAAGTACACCGACAACTTCATGGCTATTAATTAATTCCTTCAGTTTCTGGATTTCTTGCGGTTTGTTTTTCTTCAGCATATTCATACCTCTATTCTGATAGCAGGCGTCATTGTTAGTTTAAGATAAGCATCTTTTATCGTGGCTTTTCCAGGCAATGTCTTTTTTAGCTCATCTACAACTTTTCCAATATTTTCTTTTATCTGCTCCGGAGACATCTTCTCTGTTCCTACCACAACCTGTATTGTAGGACTGTCCCTCACTCTTATGCGTACAGATTTTTTTAGTTCTTCTATAACAGGTTTATGATCTCTACCAGGAGGAAGCATCTTAGGCATTCTTCCTCTAGGGGCCAAATACCTACCCAAAACCTTACCAACCAAAGGCATCAACGGAGCTTCGCAGACAAAAAATTCATATTTTGAAGTTATTTCCCTTATTTTTTTCTTGTCAATGCTATTCAAAGAATTTTTGTCCAAAACAGCATTTGGTATAGAATCAGAAATTATACCTACTTCAATCTCCTTCCCCCTGCCATGAGGCAGGAATACTTCTTTAGAAAATCTGTTTTCAGGCTTTTTTAGATCAATATTTCTTATGCTGATTACTAAATCATAGCTTTGAGAAAAGTTTCTCTTCTTCACTTTATTGAGTTCTTCCAATGCTTGTTCGATTTTCATTTTCAATCACCCAATCTTTTTTCGTAAAAAAGATTGATCAAAAAACTCTTTTATTTTATCTTTTCTTTTCCCAAGGGTTTTCTTTTCAAAAGAAAAGGCTTGATCAAAACTATCATCTGTATGGTGTTGAAAAGAAGTTAGTAACTTTCATCATAACTTCATTTTCAATCACCGACTACTTGTATCTTCTGCATAGAGGGCATTCGGTGTTGAAAAGAAATGCTCATTTAGTGCTTAGGCATTTCACATTGACCCTCCTACAACAGAAACATTGTAGTGATACGGGATTATAGTAATTAGCCGATACGTATTTAAAAGATTAAAATGTCTAGCTTCCTTCAAGCCTTCTTCTTAGTTGGCTTAGTTTATTATCCATTTCTATTAGTTTTTCTGTAATTGTTCTGTAATGACCTTCTATGTGGACTTCCTGCTCTTTTGATAATTCGTTGCTCATAGAAACCATTTCATTATGCATTCCCTTCTTGACATCGTCTATCTTTACAGCTATTACGTCTATCTTGTCCGATATTTTATCTACAGCTTTGATTCTGTTTTGTGACAAAGCATCAATATCCCTTATAATCATTATTTTATGCAAGGCAGTTATGATAAGTATCAGGACAAACAATATTGCAAATGCCCAGTATTCAAAAGCAACGAATGCAACAAGGCCTATTGCTGTTATATACAATATCAAAGATGCCAGATCTAACTTATCGTAAGACATGGAATTTCACTTAGAAGAAATGCTTATAAAATTACTTTTTCAAGGCACATTCGATCAAATTACCATCTATGCTGAACTTCGAAGGCAGAAATTTCTCGCAAACCCACATGTTTGTTTTGCAGTGATTTGTTACTTCAGAAGTGGTCATTCTACCACCAATCAACGCAAGGAAGGGTATTAATTGGTCAGCTAGATGCTCATCAACAGCAGCATTGCTTTGATGATGCTTTATCAAAAATTCTATTGCCTCTTCCACTACTCTTTCAGCATGCTTGCCCACTTCGCCTAAAGCATTACTGCCTAAAATAGAATTATTATATTGAGCATAGATATCAGAAGCAAAACCAGAAGAAAGAGTGTCTGCGTACTCAGTTTCTATTTCAGGGATTATCTGAAGTTCTTTGTAAATAATATTTCTTGCTGTTCTTTTTGCCCTATCAAGAACATTATTTCTTTCTAAATCTTTGCTGGCAAGGAAAAACGCTTTAATGAATTCCAAATCTCCCCTTTCAGTGAAATCAATTTTCTCAAGAGAAGAAGGTTTTATTGTAACAACTACTTCAGCTCCGCCCTTTGGATAAAATCCGTACTTTTCAACAAACACAAACGCATTAAATCCAAATTTTTTCGCCATTGGCAAAAAAACATGACTTAGATAACCTATAGTCGGTGCCCACTTGCCGTGTGTACCGCCACCTTTAAAATCAATTTCTATTTTCCTGTCACAATGAGCCATCGCAATAAATATACTTTGAAGCACCAATGCGATAGAGCCTGATGTGGGAATATTTATTTTAAGGTTTTCATGACGAAGTTCATTGGGATTAAATATAAGTTCTGTAGAATTCAGTTCAGCTCCTTTGGTTTCAGCATTGCAGAGTTTAGTAATGGCTTTAACTGCTTCCAAATGTTGAGCTTGTAATCCTAGATTAGCCCTGCCTTTTCGAATGTTAATAATCTTGCAAGGTTTTTGTGTTATAGCACTAAGAGCTATACTTGTTCTTATTATTTGCCCGCCACCTTCTAAGTACGAACCATCGATTTCTATCATGATTCATGTTTAACCAGAACTAATAAAAAGAATTATTCACTATGATATTCCTTTAATAGTTGGGACCATGAAGGAAGCTCTTCTATATTTCTAGGTAGATCTGCTTCATCAAATATTCTTATTATTTCTCTGAATCTAGGAGCGCATGTTTCTACATAGGGATAGTGATCTATGCATGACACAGGAAGATAACCGTCCTTTAATCGCATTGCCGGAATCACGCCACTACCAGTTCCCAATACTTCTTCACCCCAGGGTTCCTTAGAAATATAGTACTCATTTTCTTCGCAATTCAATCTTATCCAATATCTCATTCTATAAGTATGTAATAATCTACAGTGTTCATCTATTTCTTTTCCATCTTTCCAGTTTCCTGGCTTAAAATAAACTTCTATTTGAACAGGATAAGGTGAAGTCAAGAGTTGTATCATTTCTTCAGGTCTTCCAATAAGACGATGCTTGTATCTACCATCATCGCTCATATAGGGTTCGGGAAGATGAGGACCAAATTCATTCAAGTTTCTGTAAAAATTATGCCTTTGTAGAATTTCATTAGTAACTTCTCGATAGGTATACCAAAAATCTATGTAAGGTCCTAAATAATTCAAAGAAGCTAAGTTTCTTAATATTGATTCTACTCTATCTAAATTATCAGGCCTTTCTAAAGGTGATAATGGTCTCATGCACCAGAATTACTAGAAATGTTTATAACTTAATCACGTCCCCATTCATTGGAGCTAAAGCAGAGACATTCAATTCCTTTTCAACATATTCAGCAAACTTCTTTGTCTTATCGCCATGCACAGCAATAACTAATTCTGGATTTAATTTCTGTATTATTTCGCCAAGACCCTTTCTGTCAGTGTGGGCACTTAACTGATATTGCTCTAATTTACACTTCACGTTAAATCGTTCTTCTTCATTTTCAAAAATTCCTGACTTGATAAGCTTCGCGCCAGGCGAATCTTCTACTTGAAATCCAACAAACATCACTTTGCTTTCTTCCCTCTTTCTTATTTCTCGCAAATAGTGAACAGCCGGTCCTCCTCCCAGCATCCCGGCACTGCTCACAGCAATGGGGCGTTTTTTAAGTATGTTGCTTCTTTGGTGTCTGCTGTGAACCCATTTCACTCTTCTAAGAATATTTTTCAGTTTCTTCACATCTTTATGATATTTGTATTGATCAATTATTTCGCTTGCTTTCTTAGCCATGCCATCAAGAACAATCTTATCAGCATAATCTTCCAACATTAGCAATATTTCCTGCGCCCTGCCAACAGCAAAAACAGGAACCAATACATTCCCTTCATTTGCAATTGTTTCTTCAATGCTGTCCAGAAATCTTTTCTCTTCCTCATCTCTTTGCGAATGATCCTTATACCCATATGTGCTTTCAGTTATTATTACATCAGCTTTTTTTGGCAGTCTGCATCCATTCAATAAATGACTGTCTGTTGTTTGGACATCGCCTGTATAAAAAATGCTTTTTCCATTTTCAACAAATATTCCTGCAGATCCTGGTATATGACCTGCATCATAAAACCTGCAATCAAAATCCCCTATCTTCAGGCTTTTCTCATATTTTATAGGAAATGTATTTTTCTTCATCATCTTTATTTCCTGCATCGAGAAAGGTATTGGGTATCCTTCTTTCTTCGAAATATTCAATGAATCAATAAGCAGCAGCATTGTAAGATCCAGAGTAACATCAGTCATCACGCTGTGAATCTTGCGTTTATTGTATAATGCAGGCAATGCTCCACTGTGATCAAGATGGGCATGAGAAAGCAGGACAGCATCTATCTTATCGTTTGGAAGGATAGGATAGGAAGGCGGTTCTGGATGCAGTTTGACACCATAATCAAGCATTAGATTTTTGTCAGCCTTCAACAAAAAAGCGCTTCTCCCGATTTCATTCCCGTTTCCCAGTATTTCTAATTCCATACAATTAATTAATGTCAATTGTTGTTTAAAGATGTTCAGTCTTATGACAACCTCTCTTATATTTGAATTCTTTGAAAGGAAAGAATTCGAAAAGAAATGCTCAAGAAACTACACACTAAAGTATGTAGGCATAAAGGGCATTTCATTTTTAAGTAGGGAAAATAGTGTCAGTAAGGAGAAAACAGAGGACATCTATCAATTTTACCTCCAGGAGAAAGAGGTTTCCTGTTGGCTTAGCAACTATTCAGGGCACCCACAACGCTTTTTGCAGTTGGCCTCATTACTATATCCGCTATAAGTGCAAAGGCTGTCCGCACCACCTGATAATGGACATTGTTTGGTTTGAGTGCTGCAATCGCCGGCAGTTCTTCCAGGCCTTTCATAGTCCACCTTTACGCTTAATGCAGAATCTTTGCATCCATTAGTTCCCCATATCTGACAAGCGTTTTGTAACGCTTTCTGCAATTCAAAATCATTCGAAGCAGTGCCAAAAGATTTGCTCATCAAGAAAAGAATACTTGCCAGTATAATTATGCCTATGGCAAGAACAACCACAATTTCTATAGACAAAGAAATGCCTTTCATTTTCAATCATCATAATATTTTTCTACCCAAAGTGTTGGAAAGAAATGTCCTTTCAAGGGCAATTTCATACGTCTCATTAATTAGAAATGTCCAAGGCGGTATTTAAATATAAAATCATTTAATCTATCGAACAGAAAGTGATATCATGGACATTGAATCAAGACTCGAATTGATAAAACAAGTAGGGGAGGAAATAATAACCGAGCAGGAATTAA
>Ga0209541_10014019_pt1 | contig 12159 bp, 9 predicted proteins | sample RifCSPlowO2_01_FD_184027 | JGI IMG/M metagenome (GOLD analysis project Ga0209541, IMG submission 184027) | Groundwater microbial communities from Rifle, Colorado - Rifle CSP2_plank lowO2_0.1 (SPAdes) (version 2) | ecosystem: Environmental > Aquatic > Deep subsurface > Groundwater | place: Rifle...
CATAGGTCGCCTGACCTTAGGAACTTTTCAAATTTTCAGAAAAATGTCTCAGAGACTTCATAAAAATTCGTTTGATTCTTTTCATTTATTATTTTGAAAGTTCATAAATAATAATAATAATAATAAATTCTTTTTATTTATCAAATAATACCAATTCAGGCCATCTACTCATACCAAAATAAGAAAAATTGCAAAAAGTAATTAAGTGAAACAAGTCATAGAAAATATATGAAACGCGGAAGACCGCCCCTCAGGCAGCAAATGACTCAGTCGCTGTTGGACATTTTATCAAGCAATCAGACTCCTCTAACAATTTCTTCTTTGGCAACGCAGGCATCAAAAGTGCTTGGACGCACATTGAGCTGGAACACAGTCCAGAAATACTTGCAGGAGCTGGTGGAAGCGAACAGGGTTCAGGCCATCGCCCTTCCTCACTCAAAGGAAGAGGGGAAGAAAGGTCTTACCGTTTATACTTTGAAACGCTAATAATCTTGTGAACTTTTGCGGGCTTCAGTGTGCTCGAGGTGCTGGATCATGGAAAAACCAGAAATACTTAAAAAATTTCTCGACAACGGCCTCCAGCTTGACTTTGAATCACTCGATTTTTTCTCCCACAAGCCGAACCAGATAAACACATTCCTTCAAAAAGTCCCTTCCGTAGGAAAGCCCACCACGGTCACAATCAATTTCATTAACGAAATTTTGCAGCAGCCGGAAAGCGACGTAGAAATACTGAAAGTTCCTGAAAAATCCAGGGCAACCATCGACATTGACGAGTTTGCAGCGCTTGTAAACACGCGATATATTTTTTTGAAAAAACTTCTGGCAGGCCGGGTCGATTTGGTCAACTTAATTTCTATCAACAAAATCACGCCCAAGGTGAAAAAATTCTCAGTAATAATTATTGTGAAGGAAAAAATGGATGGGGAGAATTCAATAGTCGGCGAGGACGAAACAGGCGAGCACACGTTCTTTTTCAAAAAGAAAGCAGATTTTGAGCAGGTGTTTCTAGATGACGTGATTGGCATAGTTTGCGAGAGCGACGAGAGAATAAAAATCGAGAAAATGTTTTGGCCGGATTTGCCGCTGAGGCGAGAAGTCACACGCACTGAAGAGGATTTGGAACTGACTGTCAGCAATTATCCACTGGCGAGGGCGGCAGATGGAAAGGAAATAGCGATTACAACTGAAGGCCACAAGGCAAAAATAAATGCAGATGTTTTTGACATGCCTGTTATGGTAAAGGTAAAACAATCTGCAGTTGTTTTGATAAGCAATTCGAAATATCTTAAAAAATATCAGCAGCGCGAAAAAAACGAGGAAGAACTCATCGCATCTTTACTCAAAAGAAGAAACCTCAGCCCGGTAATTGAGGCCGATCATGCTGCCTTTTCAAACGACCCCTTCCTAATTGACATGGTGCCAGACATTTTCATCATTTTCGACGTCCAGGGCAGCGGAAGTTTCAACTACAAGGGCACAACCGTGCTGATGATGCCTGAACGCGAGAAGGAAAAAACGAGTTGGAGAATAAATTTAAAAACAAGAGAGACAAAGAGAATAGAAAATTGAAAATAACAAACTATTAATTTGCGACCGCCGAAAAAGTAAGGTATGGAAGAAATTCTTCAGCTTCTCGATTGCGATTATGTCCTTCTGAACGGTCTGCCAGTGCTGAGACTTTTCGGGAAAAATAAAGAAGGAAAAACGGTCTGCGCGTTTTATGAAAAATTCTTGCCGTATTTTTATGTTCTGCCAAGCGACAGCGATAATTCTGTGGAGGAATCGATAGAGCTTCTGCGGACAAACTTCCCAAACGACATAATGAAGCTAGAAATTGTCAAGAAGACGTTGCCGATTGGATACGACGACAAACCTGCAGACTTGCTGAAGATCACGTTGAAAGATCCGTCGCACACGCCGGAGGTAAGAGAATTCTTAAGGAACAGGTCAAGCGCAAAGGAAATTTACGAGGCAGACATCCTTTTCAAATACAGGTTCATGGCAGATTTTGGTCTATACGGGATGAAGTGGGTTAGAGTAGAGGGCAACCCGGTTAAAACCATCACTGTAAAATGCCCATCAATAAGTTGCAGAAGCATCATGTCCGTCGATGTTATGGAAAACGCGCCATTGAAATATCTTTCTTTTGATATAGAATGCCTTCCATCAGAGGGTCTGCCAGACTCAAAAAAAGATCAAATCATTGTAATATCACTCTCTTTCGATCCTGACTTCAATGGTATGAAAGACATGGTACTTATTTCAAAGCATGCAGGCATACGAGGGGCGGTATCTTGCTCAGGCGAGAAGGAGATGCTTGAGAAATTTAAAGAGATGATTGCAAAATACGACCCAGACATATTGACAGGCTATAACATAGAAGGATTCGATCTGCCATATATTTTTGACAGAATGGATGTTCTGGGAATAAAAAAGGATCTGGGAAGAGCAGACAAGATATGCTTCAGCCAAAAGTTCGGCTCTACTCAAAGATCGGCGATTGTCGGACGGGTAGTGATTGACCCATTCTACATCATAAAATACCTATCAGTTTACGACCAGCCGTACAAGTTTAGAAGATATGACCTCAGCACTGTCTCAGAAAAAATACTAGGCGAAAGAAAGTTAGAATTTGGCGAAAGCATAAGGACATTCACAGAAGAAGCATGGAACGGCAACTCGGAAAAATTGAGGCGATTTATAGAATATTCTAGAAAAGATTCTGACCTTGCGCTCAGGCTCGTCACGTCGCATAAACTTGTCGACATGAACAAATTTATAGAAATGTCTAAACTATCTGGTCTCTTGCTACAAGATATAATGTCTGGCCAAGCGGCAAGACATGAGAACGCGCTGCTGTATGAACTGATTAAAAAGAATATTGTCATGCCTTGCAAGCCGCACAGAAAAGTTTTTTCTGGCTCGGAAAAGAAGTTCGAAGGCGCCATAGTTTTAGAACCAGAAGTAGGTTTGCACAAAGATGGAGCAGTCCTGATTCTAGATTTCAAATCCATGTACCCATCAATAATCATGCGGTACAACATCTGCCCAACCGTTTTAGTCAGAGGAGAAACAAAGTTGGATGGTGCAAAGTTAAACGTCTCCCCCACGGGTACAAAATTTTTGAAGAAAAATGTGAAAGAAGGAATTTTTCCCTATGTCGCACGGTATTATTTTGACAGCAGGTTTGACGTGAGAGCCGAGATGGAGAAAGAACTGGACGAGAACAAATTGAAAATTTTGGATGCCAAACAGTACGCACTTAAGGGCATGCTAGTTTCTCTGTGGGGTTACCTAGGGTTTGTTGGCGCAAGGTTCTATGTTCCAGAAGTGGCAGCATCAATTACTGCATGGGGAAGGGAGAATATCACAAAAACTAAAAAACTAATCGAAGAAAATTTTGGTTACAGAGTCATCTATGGCGACACAGATTCCGTGTTTATTAAAACGGATATACTGGATTTGGAAAAGGCTGCAGCAAAAGGAAAGGAAATAGCGAAGTTTGTGACGGAAAGGCTGGACGGTCTGGAGCTCACATTCGAAAAGCTGTTCAAGACGTTCCTGATTTTAAGCAAGAAAAGATATGCAGGCTGGAGCTTCGAAAAGGTCGGCAATGTATGGAAAGATGAATTGTCGATGAAGGGAATAGAGACTATTAGAAGAGATTGGTGCGACTTAACTTCAAAAACACTTTTCAATATATTAAATATTCTGCTAAAAGAACAGGACATGAAAAAGGCTCTCAACTACGTAAAAGACGTTCTCGGCCAGCTCGAAAAAAATCAGATTCCCATAGAAGAGCTAGTTGTTACAAAGAGCGTATCAAAATCTTTGAAGGACTACAAAGGCATACAGCCGCATGTAGAACTCGTGAAAAAGATGAAGCAGAGGTCCCCCGCGACAGCTCCGGAAATCGGCGACAGAGTTGGATTTGTGATTATCAAAGGCCTGAATCTTATGTCTGAAAGAGCCGAAGATCCAGAATACGTCAAAAGTCATGGTTTGAGAATCGATTCCAAGTATTACATCGAGAACCAACTCCTTCCACCTCTGGAGAGAGTTTTTGAAGCGATGGGAATAAAGAGATCGGAACTTCTCAGTGTCGGAAGACAAATGCAGCTAAGTGCCATGATAAAGGCAGGACTAAAACCAGGTGGAAATGGAAACGGCTATTCGAAAGACCAGCCACTGGCGCAAATCGAGGGGCTGATATGCAATCGCTGCAGCAGGACCTACAGACGCGTGCCGCTGGTCGGAAAGTGCCTCGCATGCAATGGCGAACTCATGTTTTTTCATGGCGAAGAAAAATCACGCCTTTTTGCAGTGTCGTCTACTTCCTGATGAACTTCTCCCTTATTCCTGAAACGATCAACCAATCAAGCAGCATCGCGAAGAAGATGAAAATTCCAAAAATCCTGTCATATGATATCGCAACTGCAACAGAAACTATTACGCTGGCTAAGTAGACGAATGTTTTCATCCCCATCAGTCTTCTGTATCCAATTTTTATCGTCATTTCCTTTGCCCGAATCATTTTCTCGCACGAGACAACAAAAAGAATTCCCATCATGACGGCGGATGCCGACAGAGCGTAGACTGTGTTGATTCCAAAAACAAAATTGCTCCCATAGAAAGCGACCTCGAAATTAATAATTCCAACTGTTGCAAAAAGTGTGGCAGGAATCAAAACGAATGCAGCAGTTCCTGCCTTTATATTTTTGTATCTGATTGATGCAATGACCGTAAGCGCAAACGAAAACCCTGCTGCAACAAGAAATACCATGAGGGCAAGCTCTTTCATTGTCGGCTGAACTTGCTCTTGGTTGACAAACACCAACTCATGCTTCAGTGTTCCACTCTGGAGCGATGCCAGAATTGCCAGTCTCTCTTCTTTTGCCGCCTCGTTCGTTTGGGCGAACCCTGTTATGCCGATGCTCTGCAACGGAGCCCTCGCAAACTCCAATGGCACTCCAAGCCGGCTTATTTCCTTCCCATCAAAATAAGAAACCAGCGAGCCGTCAATTACTATTTTTCCTCCTGACAAAGTAGTCGCCGCCCGCTCATTGATTTTCTGGAACATTTCGCTGGCCTTTTGCGTTATTAGCGCAGGTATTTGGAACTGATATTGGCGAATTTCTGCAATGTATTCAAGGGTAGACTGTTCAGGAACAACTCTTTCTATGTCGCCATTGTCAAAGACAACCGCCTCCAACACAACATTCGTCTCTGTCGAATTGACGTAGTAAACCCTTACATCGTCTGCAAGGAAGTAATCACCGACCAAATATTTTTTGCCTCCAAACACGAGCGAATTCCCCCCGTCTTCCAATGTGAAATTGAAGGTGTCGTCGCCGATAGAAAACGTTCCTGCGCTGTTTTGTAATTTTATGTTCTTCGACATTCGCGCCTCAATAACTCCTGGATAGAGCAAAATGTTGATGTCTCTTTTTGACGATGTTGTTATTTTTATCATGTTGTCAAAGCTCTCTGCCTTGACGTCGCTAAAACCGAAAACAATTGCCCGTTTGTTTATTATTGACGCAATGGCTGTTGGACTGACGTTGCCGTTGAGTTGATACGCATAAGATATGCCGCCGCCAAGCTCAAGCCCCAGCTGCGGGCCGAACGAAGCGGCAGATTGTGATGTGACTGCAAATCCAACGTCGCCGTCTGCAGGTGCAACGCAACTGCCTGGTTTGGAGTCAACAAGTAGCGGAACGAAAGCCCCTTTCTTTATGTTTGCTACAGCATTCTCAAAATCATCAACAGTCTTTACATTCCTTCCACCGACCTGATTGACGCGGCCGCCAACAACCAACCCGACACAGCCCGCCCCTTGGTCGACACTGCTTACAAAAACCCCGCCAGAAGAGAAAGCTGTCGCGGAAAAGAAGCTGTATGCCGAGAGTGCTACCAGCACCAGTAAAATCATCAGCCGAACGTTACTCATTAGGTTCATTATTTAAACCACAACAAAAAACAATATAAAGTTAACTCTCAATCATATTTCTGCCTTGAACCCAAATGTGCATAAATTCGTTCAAACAAAATTACTTCCCAAGGGATTTTATGACAACAGACAACATAATCTTCAACAAAAAAGTTATATCAGACATGCAACTTCAGAAGATAATTAACCGTCTCATTGAAATTTATTTCGAGAGGCAGTATACGAAGTTCATTCCAGGACAATCGAAGGTTCCGCTGCAGATCCCGACTTACGGGGCGGAGGAAGTAATCGAGGTCCTTGATTCGCTGTTCACCACGTTTGTCACGATGGGAAAGAAAGTAGAGACGTTCGAGAGAGAGTTCGCAAACTATCTTGGCGCTAGGCATGCGGTGATGGTCAATTCTGGCTCTTCCGCAAATCTCATTGCCATGTCCATTCTAACAAACGAGGCATTTCCGAACAGAATTTTGTCAGGGCAGGAAATCATTGTTCCAGCGACACTATGGACCACGACAATAAATCCGATCGGCGACGTTAGCGCAATACCAGTCGTCGTAGACGTGGAACTTGACACGATGAACATTGACCCAGAAAAAATAGAGGCTGCAATAACTGACAAGACCAGGGCAATAATGCCTGTTCATTTGCTCGGCAACCCGGCCAAGATAAAGGAAATAATGGAAATTGCCGAGAAACACAACCTCTTTGTCATAGAGGACACTTGCGAATCGCACGGAGCATGGGTTGATGGAAAGAAAGTCGGAACGTTTGGCGACATCGGCACATTCAGTTTCTTCTTTTCCCACCACATCTCAACAATCGAAGGCGGGATGGTTGTAACTAACGACGATGAAATCGCGGAGCTTGCAAGATCGCTGAGGGTTTTTGGTTGGGCAAGAAGCTCGAAAAGATACGAAGAATATGCTCTACAGTACCCGAACATCGACAAAAGATTCCTATTCGTCAACAAAGGATTCAATTTTAGGCCCACAGACCTCCAAGGGGCGATAGGAATCCACCAAATGAAGAAACTTGAGAAGTACATCGAGATAAGGCGGCAGAATGCAGCATACTGGACGAAAAGATTCAAGGAGTTTTCTGATCATTTGATCGTTCACGAGGAAAGACCAGGCACACGCCATGTCTGGTTCGGACAGCCTCTGACAGTTAGACACGCCGCCCCATTTACTCGGGACGAACTGACCAAGCACCTCGAGGAAAATAAAATAGAGACGAGGCCAGTGCAAATTTCTAACATCGCCCAACAGCCATCTGCAAAGTTTGTGAAGCACAGAGTTCATGGGGAGCTAAAAAACGCGCAGTACATCATGGATCATTCTTTCTTCTTCGGAAACCATCAGGGAATCGGCAAGGAAGAGAGGGAGTATGTTGCTGATGTCATCGCAAACTTTGTTGAAAAGAAAACGAAAAATAAACTCGGCCGCCAAATTTCATTTTGATTTCATTTCAACATGTTCAAATGTTAATGTTTATGTTTAATACGAATCTGAGTGGTCTTTGAACCACTGGATCGTTTTTTCCAAACCGTCTTCGAACGGGACAGTCGGATGCCATCTCAAAATTTCTCTGGCCTTTGTGTTGTCGCACTGCAGCCGCATTGATCCAGTCACTTCCTTGTTGAGGAATTTTATTTTGGCGTCGAAGCTATTTGCAATTTGCCTCGCGATGTCGCCAGTCCTGACTTCGCGTCCCGAGCCGACGTTTATCGGCCCGCCAAGGAATTTTGATTCTGCCGCTTTCATAAGCGCGTCAACAGTGTCTGTGACAAATGTAAAATCCCTTGTCGGCTTCTCATTCCAAAGTTCAACCATCTTTGTCTTCATTGCCTGAACGATTGTAGTTGGTATGAAGTAGTCCACTGCCTGGCGAGGGCCGAACGCGTTGAATAATCTGAAAAAGATTACTGGAAGATTGTGTTTTTCGTGGAAAGTCAGACAAAGATCCTCACCAATTTTTTTGGTGGCATTGTAAATGTTGCTCGTGCCTTCTATCGGATGCTTCTCGTCGATCGGCAGATACTGCGGATAACGCCCGTAAAGCAGTGCGGATGACGGAAAAATAAATTTTTCAATATCCTTCCTGACGCCGAATCTCAGCATGTTGAAAGTTCCCTGGACATTTGTTTTGAACGCTAGGTACGGGTTCTGCTCGCACAGCGCAGGGACGGCATAGGCCGCAAGATGGAATATGTAATCTGCATCCCCATCAACTTTATTCAAATCATTTTCATTCGTTATGTCAACATCAACAAACTCAATTTTTTCCTTAAGATGGTCAATGTTTCTGGTGCTGATCTGAGAAAGAATGTCGATTATTTTGACCCTTGCACCGGCGTTTGCTAAAGCGTCTGTCAGGTGGCTCCCCAAAAAACCAGCAGCACCTGTGACCAGCACTGTTTTGTTTGACCAATCCATCTTCATCAACCCAAATCTCAGTAATCTGGTAACTACCGTTTGAGTATTTAAGTATTTTAATTGTTACTGTTAAAAACATAAAAAGAAACATAACGAAAAAGAGAACAGGTAGCAAATGACACTGAACGGCAAGACAATTCTAGTAACAGGCGCGGCAGGATTCACAGGTAGCCACCTCTCCAGGGAACTGGTAAAGCAGGGCGCAGGCGTGAAAGCATATGTGAAAAGAGGCAGCTCTCTCCACAACATTAGCGATATTTTGAACAAGGTACAGTTGATCAAGGGCGACATTCTCGACATGCCAAGTTTGCTCTCTGCGATGAAGAATGTTGATCTTGTTTTCCACGTCGCTGCAATAGTTCCCGTCCAGGAATCGCGCGACCTTCCATACTTGTCCACGCAGGTCAACACAGTCGGGACTTTCAACGTCGCATGGACGGCTGCTCAGACAGGAGTAAGTAAGATGCTTTACACTAGCACCTGTCACGTATATGGAAGCCAGCCAGATTCGGCACTTCCTACGAACGAAAGTGCGATACCGAATCCTCTGGACATTTACTCTGCTACGAAATATGCAGGTGAAGTGATGTTGAAGCATTTCATCAACGAAGGAGTGATGGACGTAATCATTACAAGGGCTTTTAATAAATACGGGCCGAACCAGGTTGGCAGCTGGCTCTTTCCCCAGATAATCAGGAAAGCGCTGACCATGGACAAATTCACAGCAGGCAACCCCGACAACACTCGCGATTACTCTTATATTGACGACATCATCGAAGGTTACATTGCGGTGATGGACAAGGGAAAGAACGGCGATATCTTCAATCTCGCTTCTGGGAAGGAGCACACTGTCAAGCAGATTGTCGAAAAGATTGTTGAGGCTTCTGGCAGGAAAGTCACTGTTGAATGGGAGAAAGCGTTCAGGAAAGTTGACATACCTCGCTCGTACGGCGACTACAGCAAGGCGAAAAAAGTATTGGGTTGGCAGCCAAAAACATCTCTCGACGAAGGAATATCGAAAACAGTGGAATGGTGGAAGCAGCATCCGGAATTGCTGAAATAAAAACAGCAAAAATCAAAAATGCAGCGAGTATGCAACAAATTTCAATTATAAATTATCCAGACATTAATCAGTGATTGTATGAAGCTTTCGGTAATTGTTCCGGCGCACAGCGAGGAAAAAAATATTCTCAACGCGTTGCGGAAAATAACTTCGTTTCTCAACAAGCGGCGTTACGAGTACGAGCTGATTGTTTCGGAGGATGGAAGTACCGACAAAACTTACGAGATTGCGCAGGATTTCGCGCGGGCCAACAAAAGAGTTAAAGTGATTCATAGCGGAAGGAGATTAGGAAAGGGCGGAGGAATAATTCGCGGATTCAAAATTGCAAAAGGAGACATAATATCTTTTATCGACGCTGACTTATCGTCTGACCCGACTCAGCTGGAGAAAGTTGTTAATGCAGTAAAAGGAGGAGCAGATGTCGCGATCGCTTCACGGCATCTCAGGAGTTCTCGGATAGCCAAAGACCGCCCGCCGCTGAGAAGAATCGCAGCAAAGGGAATGAATCTGATTACGAACGCGATGTTCGACCTTTCCATCACCGACACCCAGTGCGGGCTGAAAGCGCTCAGCAGAAACGCGCTGGCGAAAATTTTACCACAGCTTACGAGAACTGGATTCGAGTTTGACGTCGAACTGCTGCTGCGCGCGAAAAATCTAGGCATGAAAATAAAAGAAGTGCCGATTGTGTGGGAACACAAACAGAGCACTGCAAAAATTTCTGGCCTCCCGCTCAGAACTGCCAGACGAGTCGGGTTCGGCCTGCTAGACTTGTGGATAAAAAATTCCTTCAACCGTAGCGACATGTTTTTCTTCCTGTTTCTCATGCTATTCGCTGCAATCGGAGTTATGTTTCTCAGCGCCAGCATTGATCCAGACGAAGGCACGCATCTTTCAATCTCCGCATTTCTCTACAACTTTTTCAGCGACTTCTCCAAGTTCCCAACCGTTTCATTTTCCAAGCTCTACGATTACGCAATTGCCTACCTTGTCCGCTACCCGAAGCTCTCTCTTTACTATCCTTTGGCGTTTCATTCGTTGGTTGCGTCCTTCGGCTACCTTTTTGGCCTGTCTGCCTTTGAAGCAGCTGCTGTAGGCCTCCTTTTCGGCATCGTCACGATTTTGGCAGTCTACTACTTTGGAAGAAAGTTCGTTGGCAAGGACGCAGGCATCGTCGCGGCAGTCCTTTTCGCCGTCGTCCCGCAAGTATTTTATCTGTCCGTAAGGGCGATGCTGGACCTCTCTTACCTGTTTTTCTTCGTTGTTTCCCTAGCGTTTTACCTGTTCGCATTCAAATCCGGCAAGCGCAGTAGTTTCATCGTCGCATCTATTTTGCTTGCTGTCGGTTTCTACTTCAAGCAGAACGTAATCTTCGTTGGTCCGATCGTTTTTCTTTACTCCCTGCTCTTCCACAGAAAATTGCTGAAGGAGGTTTTTATCTCGCTGATAATTTTCGGAATGTTGATTGCTCCACACTTAATTTTCCTTTACAAGACCGACCTGCTGTTCGTCTTTCTGAAATCGTCGATAACATTGCGAGGACTGGATGAAGCCAGCGCGGCAGCCGCGATAAACACAGTCGACAATCCGCCATTCACGACAATCGACGGCTGGCTATACTATCCGAAACAACTTGCAGAAATTTACCTCTCGCTTCCAGTCTTTTTGGCATCAATCGCGTCTTTGGCATACTATGTTTACAAAAGGGAAAAATATTGGCAGATCTTTGCACTGTGGTTCGCCGTGTTGTATTTGTTTTTTGTCTACGTCCCCAACAAAGAGCCTCGCTACATTCTTCCAGCAATTCCAGCGTTGCTTTTCCCCCTGGCGTTCTACATATCGAAACTTCCTAAAAAGTTTTCTCTCGTCGCAGCCCCGATTTGTTTTGCGTTAATTCTCTACGTATCCTATCAGATTTTACCGCAGACATTTTATTACAACACGCAATACGCTGAAATAGCAGCCGCAGCATTGCAAAAGGAGGGAAACATTTTGCTTGCGGCAGACAGTAGCTGGTTTTATTCTTCCCCCTTCATCTTCGAGGTCATGCGTCAAGACGTCGATCAAACGCACTCAGTTTTCCGTGAATGCGTGATGGATGTGAGAAGCACCGACGAACTTGCAAACAAAAACGGCATTCGTTATGCTATTGTTCCTGAGCCGCTTTCAACAGAGCAGATAAAAAAAGCAGCCGACATTAAGGACAATGCAAATTTCAAACTGGTCAAAACCTTCGAAGTCCGCGACGCAAGCGTGTCAATTTACGAAAATGTTAAATATGTTAAACAGAAAGAGAATTGCAACTACATATGCGTGTCCAACCAGTGGATATGTTCAAACTTCACAGCCCCTGTGGACGCATTAAGATAAAGAAAGAGGTAATAAAAAATGCCGATAAGAACGCAACCGAAAAGGAAAAATTTCGTGTCAGTCATTTTGGGGACGTATAACGAGAAGGAAAACATTACCAGACTCATCCCTCTCATCGAAAGCATTTTCAGGCAGAACGAAATCAGAGGAGAGATAGTTGTTGTTGACGACAACTCACCTGATGGAACTTCTAATCTTGTGCGAAAGTTTGACAGGAAATATGGCAACGTACGCCTGCTGTGGAGGCCGAAAAAAATGGGCCATGCCTCCTCGCTCATAGACGGTTACAAGTTTGCCCGCGGCGATGTCATCATGACTATGGATGTTGATTTTTCTCA
>Ga0209541_10014022_pt1 | contig 12158 bp, 9 predicted proteins | sample RifCSPlowO2_01_FD_184027 | JGI IMG/M metagenome (GOLD analysis project Ga0209541, IMG submission 184027) | Groundwater microbial communities from Rifle, Colorado - Rifle CSP2_plank lowO2_0.1 (SPAdes) (version 2) | ecosystem: Environmental > Aquatic > Deep subsurface > Groundwater | place: Rifle...
GATAAATACGACCGCCTGATTGACACCGCCATTATCGAAATCCGCGACGCCAACCACCACCCCGTCCGCGCCGTCAAAACCAACAAGCTCGGCCAATTCTCCATCGCCTCCCCTCTCCCCAACGGCAGCTACCAGCTCCAAGCCGAAAAAGACGGCTACCAGTTTGGTATACTTTCTCTAGAACTCACCGGCAAAATTGTCGATCCGGTGGAACTGCGCGCCTTAAACGAAGGCCCCACGCCAACTATTCGCTAAACGCTAGTCGCTAATTTATGCCTGTCCAGCCCATCACCGCCACCACCCAACAGTATCTGCACCTCGCCGACATCAAAGACAATCTCCTCTTGCTCAAAAACGGCGCCGCGGCCATGGTCATCCAAACTTCCGCCGTCAACTTCGGCCTCCTCTCCGAACCGGAACAGGACGCCATCATCTACACCTACGCCGGTTTGTTAAACTCTCTCACTTTTCCCATCCAAATCCTCATCCGCTCCCAACGCAAAGACATCTCCTATTACCTCGATCTGTTAAAACAGCAGCAGCTCAAAGTCGCCAGTCCCATCCACCGCCTCCAAATCGACAAATATCGCCGTTTCGTCGAATCTCTGGTCAAAGAAGGCAACATCCTCGACAAAAAATTCTATATCATCATCCCTTTCTCCACTTTGGAACTAGGCATCGGCACCGCCACCAAAATCAGCCTCAACTTCTTCAAAGCCAAGACTACCTCATCGTTACCCTTTCCCAAGGACTACATCATCCAACGCGCCAAAACCAGCCTCGAACCCAAGCGCAACCATCTTCTTCACCAGCTCAACCGCATTGGTTTGCGCGCCCGCGCCCTGACTACCCCCGAATTAATCCAGCTCTTTTTTGACATTTACAATCCCGACTCCCAGGGCACCAAGCTCGCCCCTCCCCAAGATTACACGGTGCCCCTGGTCCAGCCGGCTGTGGCCTCACCGCAACCAACGGCGCAACCGAAGCCTCCGATTGACAATCCTCCCCCACCAGCGCAACATTAAGTTATGCCCCCACAAAAAGAGTGGTCAACCTGTTTCCCAAACTGAAAAAACATCCAAAATGCTAAAACAGGAACTTCATCAATCAAAAATTGAAATCATTGCCGCAATCAGAAAACTCCACTATCAACACCGTCTCCACGCAATATCCTAGCTCTCCCTCAAATTTGACAGATTGCGATATAATATCCCTACTGCCCCAAACAAACATGGCCCAAAGTGAACGTCCAAACTACAGTCGAATCGGACTTACGCCAGCCGAGAAGATAGGTTTAGGAAGAGCATTAGCCGAAGAGACCCTAAGACTTACGGAACAACTGGGCAATACAACAACACCCCCAAGTAGGTCAGATATAGAAGCAGATTTTCATCAGCTCAGACCAGATCATCAACTTGTAAGGTAAGCGCAAGGTCAAACCCAAAGACATCGGAATGCTCGTCATTACCCTTCCCCAACGCCGCCAACTCCTAATCAATCTCCAAGCCTAGCCTAAAGTTTACCCACTAATTCCTCTCAATAATTTCACCAAATTCTTTGACTTTACCTGGGGCAGTCTCGGCATATCTACACCGTTACTTGGGTTACCATCACTCCCTCATCTTCTATCGGCAATTCTTCTTTTTCCTCCACCAACACCTCCAAATTAAGTTCAATCGCCTCTCGAATATTTGCCAAGGCTTGCTCCACCGTATCTCCCTCACTATATACGTCCAAAGCCGGACAGTACACGCTAAAACCAACTTCATCAGTACCCGTTCTTCGATCAGGCTTAACAATAACCGTATAGTTCAATACCTGTTTTCTCACACAATAAGTATACCATCATAATTTGTTATACTGTTAACTAATAACTGTTAACTGATTGCTGCCTATGCGCCTGCCCTTCATTAAGCCCAAAAAGAATCCTACTGACGCACCCGTTCCTAACCCCGCGCCGCCTGGAGCCGAGCAATTCGCCCAAGGCTTAATCTCCGTTCCCGACATCATCTCGCCTCCGGCCATCGAAGTCGACTTCAACCACTTAAAAATCGGCAACACTTATTTCCGCTCTCTCTTTGTCGCCGGTTACCCCCGGTTTGTCTCCGCCAACTGGCTCGCCCCTTTAATCAACTTCAATCACAGCCTGGACATTTCTATGTACGTCTACCCCGTCGAGGGCAAAGGTATCCTCGAGGAACTTCGGCGCAAAATCACCGAAATGGAAGCCGAAATGCAATCCGATATCAAACGCGGCCGCCTGCCCCAAATCCACACCCAAATCGGCCTCGAAGACGCCAAATCTCTCCAGGAGCAACTGGCTAAAGGCGCCGAGCGCTTTTTCCAATTCGGCCTCTATCTTACCCTTCCCGCCACTTCTCTCGACGAATTAAACACCGTCACCAAACAAGCCATCTCCACCTTAGGCTCTCTGCTCATCATCACCAAACCTGCTACCCTGCAAATGGAAGAAGGTTTTCAGAATACCACTCCCTCCGGCAACGACTACTTGCTCATCACCCGCAACATGGACACCACCTCGCTGGCCACCACTTTTCCTTTTACTTCATCTGAACTCACCGCCAACGAAGGCGTTCTCTACGGCATCAACGAGCACAATGAGTCTCTGATTCTCTTCGATCGCTTCACCATGCCCAATGCCAATATGGTCATTTTCGGCACTTCAGGTTCCGGTAAGTCGATATTTGGCCATGATAAAACCCTTTTTGATAACGGGTCCGGTCCTAAAATTGAAAACATTGGCCCACTCATTGAAAGCCTGATTGCTAAGCAAGGCGCTCAAAAAATAGACACAGATATCGAGGGGGTAGTTAATCCAAAACTAAAAGTTTGGACATTCAATCAGAATCTACAAGGCCAATGGGCCAACGTAACCATTGCTGCCCGGAAAAAATTTTCTCCCCGAAACCACTTATACACCATCACTACTAAGAGTGGACGTCAAATTACCATCACAGCCGATCATAACCTAGTCGTCCTCCGCCAAGGGAAAGTTAGAGTTATGCGCAGTCAGGCTATAAAAGTAGGCGAAGCCATACCTATCCCTCGCTCTTTCTCAATCACTAGTGTTGCCACGCTTCCCCAAGAACTGCTTACTCTTCTCGGATTAATAACCAGCGAAGGACATGCTACCCATAAAACCGTCAATATATACAATACGGATCCGCAAGTGCTCGGGGTTATTAAGAGCTGTGCATCAAAACTTGGATATCAGGTTTCTCCTAGATACAATTACCCCCATCGTGACATTATTCAGGGATATCATCTTTTGTCAACTTCATTCGCCAAGAAATGCTTCTCACTGGGAGCGTGCGGTGAATCCGGAGAAAAACGCGTCCCTCCTGCCATATTCTCTCTTTCCAATCAACAGATTTCAAACTATCTCAAGGCCTATTATGAAGGTGACGGTGGAGTCGAAGGAAGCCAAGTAGTCGCCGTCACTAAATCCAAAAGTTTAGCCTCTGATCTAGCCTATCTGCTCTTAAGGTTTAGCATCATTGCCAGAATTAAACCTAAACTAAAATCGGCAACTAATACTTTAAATAAAACCAAGAATACCTACTATCAAATTTCTATTTCCGGAAAAGAGCAGTTAGAAAAGTTCGCCAATCAAATTGGATTCTTAACCGAAACCAAAAACTCTAGACTTAAAAAACTTTTAGACAGTATCCCTGCCGGAAATACTAACGTCGACACCATTCCTACGCTCGAGTCCATTTTCAAATATCTCTATCGTACCTTATATCCCACCTCGGAAATAAAAGCGCCCCAAATTATAATCGATATCAAAAACGGAGAGTACAACCCCTCCCGCGGTCAGCTTCTGAAATCCATCAAACTTTGCCAAGAAAGAATTTCCCAGCTCCACTCCCTCAATGCCCATATCCAATTACTTAGAAATCTACCCCCCCTATCCAAGCTCATACAAATTGGCAAAAGCAATCGGAAAATCAATAGTCTGCTATGGGAACAGTTAGGTCAATCCTGGCGAGTAATGAAACAATACCTCCACCCACCACTAGCTAAAAATACCCTGATAGTTTACAGCACTATTACCGGACACCAAATAACCGTTCCTCAAGTTTCCCAAGCCCTCCACACTTCATTCAAGCAGCAGGGTGTATCTCTCAAAAGCTACAACAAATCTATTTGGTCTTCAATAGTTAATAGAAAGGGGAATTCCAAATACTCAAGTCTCGCAAAAGCTGCCAGCTTTATCATCCGCCAGTACCGCACTACCCAACTCAAAATTCGCCACGCTCAAGAAAAATTAGCCCAACTAAAGCAACTTGCCAACTCCAATCTATTCTGGGACCCTATCGTTAAAATCGAGCGCATCAAGCACCGGGAAAAATACGTTTATGATCTCCAGGTAGACAACGGTGTTTTCCTCGCTGGTGATGGTGGGTTATTTGTTCACAATTCTTACCTCTCCAAGCTAGAAATCATCCGCTCACTTATGTTTGACACCGAAGTCATCGTCATCGACCCCGAAGACGAATATCGCACTCTGTGTCAAACTCTCCAGGGCCAGTACATCGACTTTTCCTTCTCCTCTCCAGCTAAAATCAATCCCTTCGACCTCTCCGCTGTCTACGAAGAGGGCACCAATGAGCTCGGCCTCAAAGTCATCTCTCTCCATGCCCTCCTTAAAGTCATGCTCGGCAATTTAAATCCCCAAGAAGACGCTACTCTCGACCAAGCTTTAATCGCCACCTACAAAGGCAAAGGCATTACTCCCGACCCCGCTACCCAACGCAACGAACCTCCCCTTATGGAAGATCTCTACAAAACCCTCATTGGCATGGAACACCAAGTTGCCTTGACACTAGCTGCTCGCCTGGAAAAATACGTCAAGGGTTCTTTCCGCGGCCTGTTTGACCACCGCTCGAACGTTGATTTCACCAATCAGCTGACTGTTTTCGGCATCAAGGAACTGGAGACTGAACTGCGTCCCATTGCCATGCACATTTTGCTTGATTATGTCTGGACCAAAATCAAAAAGAACTTGCGAAAACGCCTGTTGGTAGTTGACGAAGCTTGGTACTTGATGAAATCTCCCGACTCGGCTACTTTCTTATACTCCATCGCCAAGCGCGCCCGCAAATATTATTTAGGCTTAACCACCATCACCCAAGACGTGGAAGACTTCTTGACTTCCGACTATGGCAAAGCCATCATCACCAACTCCGCCATCCAGATTTTAATGAAGCAAGCCACCGCCGCCATCGACAAGCTCACCGAAGTTTTCTATCTTTCCCAAGGCGAACGCCACCTGCTTTTGGCCGCCGACGTCGGCGAAGGCATCTTTTTTGCCGGTTCCAACCACGTGGCCATCCGCGTCGTCGCCTCCCCCGAAGAGCACACCCTAGCCACCAGTAAGCCCCAGGAAATCCTCCAGCAGCGCCAAACTTCTGCCCCCACTTCTTGATATACTTAATTCATGGCCTTCGCTTCTGGAAAAACCTTTACTTTTCTTGAACTCCTTCAGGCCGTTGATGACATCATCGCCAATCCCGCTGCCGCATCCGATCCGGCCCTCAAAGACAAGCTCGACTGGCTCTTCGCCCACTTCGCCCCCGATCCTAACCAAAAACAACTGCTTCTCTCTTTCCCCGATCATCTCAAAGCCGCTCTCCAAAAAGCCATCGCCGCCGATATTACCATCGCCCCTGCCGACATCAAGCTCTCCGCTCCCCATGAGGCTTACCTGCGCCTTCACGCCGCTCGCCTCGGCCTTTCCGACACCCAAACTCGCTGGCTGATTGACCAGCAAAAGCAAGCCGCTGCTGCCAAAGCCATCACCGATCTTAATACTCAAGGCGTCACCACTCCCGACAAAACTCAAATTCAAGATCAGATTCAACGCCGCATCAACTGGGACAATCGCCACACCGCCTCCCTCCAGCGCGCCGTCCTCCGCCACGACACTCGCATTACCAACCAACTCCAGCAGTCTTTCCAGCGCGTTATCAATTCCCAACCCACCACCATTCCTCAATCGGAAATCACCGCCGCCAGTCGCGAACTCACCCAACTCTCCTATCAATCTCTCAAGCCCTATATTCCTCTTATTAGTTCTCCCCAAGATCTAACCCATATTTTAGAAACAGACATCTTAACTCCCAATACCATCAATCGTGTTTCTGTTTTAGCTTCATATAAAATTCCTCCTGATTTATTTCATCAAGCCCTAGAAGCTGCGGCCAATAATCTCTACCGCCGCTACGTTAAACCCGCCCAAACAGCCAATAGCCTTCTTACCCAATACGGCGAATCTGCTTCTAAAGGGACTACTGTCACTATCCCACCTCCGGACATCCGCCCCAAAACTCCCGCTGGCTTTACCGACACTCTCCTACACACCTATGGCTATCCGGGAGAAACTTTAGTCAATGCCGCCGATCCCCACGCCGCCGAAAATGTCATCGCCGCCATTCCTAAAAAAGTAGTCAGTTTAATTTTCTCCCCTGTCCGCTTAGTCATCGGCAATATTGAAACCACTTTTGTTTCGCTGGCTATCACCCATCAAAAAGAACAAGTCCAAGCCTGGGCTGTCAACCGCATTTTCCCTTTACTGCCTCATAATCTCCAGCAAAGTCGAGATATTGACCAAATCCAAGTTTGGGTCAGGTCCCAAGTCCGGGCTCTCCACGAAGGCCGGCTGGCCGTTGACTTCGACACCCGGGAAAAGCTTCTCGAAGTCAATAACAACCTTAATGTCCTCGAGTTTGGTCTCCGGTATCGGGCTCTCTTAGAAAAAATCCCCGGCGTCAAAGGCCTGCTTGATACCTGGAGCAAATTTACCGCTAGAATTCCTCCCGTCTACGCCGGTTATCTCAGGGCCTGGCTCAATTTAGCCTTTCGTTCCGACCCCTTAACCGCCGGCTATCTATTAGTAGAGTACGGCGCCATTCGTCCTGCCGTAGCCGGCATCTGGCGCGCTATCGTTGTCCCTCTCACCCGCCACCTACCTTTTGGCTGGGATATCAAACAGAGCACCTTCGGCATGGAAGCTTACTGGAAACCCGCCAAGTGGGCCAAAGACAACATCAAGAAAGGCCTAGGCTGGCTGGCCGAAAAAACCGGTTTACGGCGCGCCGGCGAATGGGTCGCCCAAAAAATCTTCAAGACTACTTTCGCCAAACTCGCCGCCGCTTTCACCGGCATCGCCACCGGCGCCATGCTCGGCTGGGGCTTTTTCAAGAAATCCATCAAGCTTGGTTTCGGTGCCTTGTTTCTCTTTCTCATCACTAAGGGCCCACTCTATGCCGGCCTCGGCCTGGCCGGCGGCTTAGTGGGCGGCATTGCTGGCGGCATTATCGGCGCTAAAATTGGCGCTGCTATCGGTGCCAGCATCGGCGCTATTGGCGGTCCCATCGGCATCGGCCTTGGTGTACTTCTAGGCGCTGGTATCGGTTTCATTGGTGGTACTATCATCGGCTTAATTACCGCTTGGTTTTTTGACACAGTCTGGAGTTCCTTGAGTCCCTGGCTCACCGGCAGCTTCCTTCCCGGCATCAGCCAATTCTTCGCCTCTCTCGGCACCATCACCTTCACCGGTCTCCCTCTCTGGTTCTTCTATCTTATTCCTGGCGGCCTCATCTTTTACCAAATCTACCAAACCAATCTCCGTAACACCGCTATGATGGCCCCCGCCCTCGGCGGCATCACTGGCGATCATACCGGCATTCTTCCTCCAGGATACGTCGGCCCCGATGTCCCTGCATATCTGGCCGTCGGCAACTGTCCCATGACTGATCCTCACTACATTGGCACCGGCTCCTACGACCCCATCGCCGACACCGGCCACGGCAGCACCAGCTACGGCGTCGCCTCATATCCCATTCCTATCGCCACCATGTACTTACCAGAATGCACTAGCTCCTCCACCTGCCCTTTCTATGGCTATGCCGCCGACATCTACCCCAGCGATAAAACCACCTATCCCGCCGTCGCTCCCCCCAAGATTTGCCTGGAAAACTCACCTTCATGTGGCGATCTCACCTGGACCGTCAACGACTTCTGGTTCAACTGTGCCGGTACCGACGTATCCAGTCCTTCTCAATGCTCCGGCGAACATTGGGGCTGGGGCGTAGTCCTGTCTGCCTCTGGCAATGGTAATAATTGGAAAATCTACTTAAACCACATTGACCTCATCAGTGGTTTAGCCATCGGTCAAAAATTTACCTCCGGTCAAACCATTGGTGCCATTACCCGTGACCTCGGTCCACCGTCACACCTTCACATCGAACTCAACATCAACGGCATCCCTCAAAAACCAGACTTCTTATGCCAATAAGCTATACTAAAATCGCATGACACAAATCCTCAACTTCCTTCAAAGACGCTGGTTAATTATCATTCTTGCCTTAATTGCCGCTACCCTTATACTATTGTGGCTTTATTCCAAAAATAAAACTACCCCATCGCCCCAACCTACTCCCTTACCTACAATCCAAAACCTCGAACCCGCTCAAATTCTCCCCCCACCCAATACTAAAGCCCTGGGCACCGACACTACTAATGCTATTATCATCGACTTTCTTGTACCCATTGACCTCACTACCGTTCGCACCAGCGTTATTCCCTCCACAATCTTGACCCCCAGCTACAACCTCCAAGATAACACTGCCATAATTCTTGAACCCACCACTCCTTGGCAAAACGGGGATTATACTATCGTCATCCACAAAGGCCTCCGGTCTATAGATCAACTCTACGAACTCCAACAAGATTTAATCATCAACTATACCGTAGTTCCCCCCCCACGCCCCATCTACAACCGCCCCAGCTAGTTAATTCCCTTCCTGAACTCGAACGGGCATGATGATATGCAACCAACTCTCATCGCCCACCATCCGGAACACTCCCGGATTCAATCCGCCCGTCATTTCCAATTTTAATTCTTTGCTCTTTATCGCCCCCAACATTTCCAACAGATACCGGCTGTTAAAAGCAATTTTGCCGCCTTTACCTTGAACCTTCGCCTCCACTTTAATTTGATTCTCCCCGATTTGCGGCGAATTGGCCGCAATCATTATTCCCGTTTTATCTATCTCCCACCTGACTAAATTAGCGCTCTCCCGGGCAAAAATCGCCGCCGCCCGCACCGCCGCCGTCAACTCCTCCGCCTCCATCACCGCCTCCGTCTCCATAGTTTGGGGTATCACCTTTTCAATCTCCGGAAACTCACCCGCCAATAACCTGGTTGTTACCTGCACGTCTCCCCAATCAAAACACACCTGGCTTCCGCCTTTTACCGCCGCTATCTCCACTTGGGTCTGTGCTTCCCCCAATCCCCTGCCTATCTGCCCCACCTCCATCATCGTCCTGGCCGGAATAATTAAGGTTTTCTCTTCATTGTTTTGAATTTTGCTTTTTGCATTTTGCACTCGATTGAGTGTTTTGACACTCAGTCGGTATCCATCCGTAGCTACCAACTCCAACTTATCCCCCGCCCACTTCCATCTCACTCCCGTCAACACCGGTCTGCCTTCATCCGCCGCCGCCGCTACCGCCACTTGAGCCATCACCTCCTCCATTTCCGTCAATCCCAAGCTCACCATCACCTCTTTCTCTCTCATTGGCACTTCCGGAAATTCAGCCGCCCCCATCCCCCTAAATTCCCCTTTATACGCTCCGCATTTTATCGCCAACTTGTCTTTATCTACCACCAACTCCACTCTTTCTTTTGGTAAGCTGGCTACCCATTCACTCAAAAATCGTGCCGGTACGGTAATCTGCCCTTCCGCTTCTACCTTAGCTCCCAACCAATACACCACTCCCATTTCCAGATTCGTCGCCGCCAACTTCAACCTTCCCTGCTCTCCGCTTAAAAGTATATTTGCCAATATCGGCAATTGTCCCCTGGGAGCCGTAAATCTTTGCACTACCCCCAACGCTTTATTCAAGTTTTCCTGCAGTACTACTAATTTCATAGTTAAATAATAGTAGTATTAGTGCTTGCGGACAAGTGGATTATTCTCATACGTTCTCTGTGGATAAACCTGTGGATAATCTCCTGGCTCTTGTGGATAAGTGGAAAGCTATTTTAACCATACAACTTTTTCCTTACTGTTTCTACATCAGTTCTCAAATTCTCCGACGTCAACAATTTCGCCTTGATCTTGTCTACCGCGTGCATTACCGTAGTATGATCTTTTCTCCCCAAATATTCGCCTGCGCTCGTGAGCGCCACTCCCAAATCAATCCGCAGCAAGTACATGGCAATATGCCTGGCCCAAACCAAATCTTTGTTTCTTCTGTCCCCTCGCAGCACCGCCGGTTTTAAATTAAAGTAATTCGCCACCGTTTCCACTACCTCTTTGGGATTAACATACTTTTTCTCTCCGTTGGTTTCTGTTTTTACCCCCAAATGCGCCGCCACCATCTCCGGCGTAATCGGTTCCCCCCTGGCTTTACTCAAGGCCCCCAGGGTCATCAAGAATCCCTCCAATCTTCGGGTGCTATCAATATTAGCCGCCATTAATCTGGCCGCGTCCAGGGGTAAGTTTATTTCTTGCGCCTGGGCTTTTATCTGCAAAATCGCCGTTCTCAATTCAAAATCCGGTTTTTGGATATCCACCATCAATCCTCCCTCAAATCTGCTCCGCAGCCTGTCCTCCAGTCCCGGGATCTCCGCCGGCGATCGGTCCGAGGTCAAAATCACCTGGCCTCGATTTTGCCCGATGGCGTTAAAGGTATGAAAAAACTCTTCTTGAGCCGTTTCTTTTCCCCCGATAAATTGCACGTCATCCACCAGCCATAGCTTCAATGACCGAAACTTTTGCTTAAAACTCCCCGTGGTGCGTTGCCGCAGCGATTCTACGAACTTGTTCATGAATTCCTCTCCCGTGCAGTACAACAGCCTTATATCCGGATCATTTTTCAATACCTCATGCCCCGCCGCCTGCATCAAATGGGTTTTTCCCACTCCTACCCCGCCATACAAAAACAGTAAATGATACGTCTGTCCCGGATTTTTAGCCACCGCCTGCGCCGCCGCGAACGCCATTTCATTGGTAGGCGATACTGCCCACGTCTCAAAAGTAAAATCTTGTCTTAAACCTACTCTCTCTCCGGTGTTAGCTGCTTGGGTAAACAACGGCCCCGCCTGTTCTGGTTCTATCGCCGCAGGTGCTTGGACTGTAAACACCAACTCATTCCGTTTACCCGTCAATTTATCCAAGACCATTTTTATTTGGCCGTAGTACCGGTTTTCCACTATTTCTCGGTGATACGCAGTCTTACCCATTATCGTGGCTATCTGCCGCTTGTCTCCCGCCGGTTCTAGATTTGTCAACTCTAAATCTCTTATCCACGACTTAAAACTAGTCGCGCTCAAAGACACCTGCAACTCTCCTAATGCCGCTTTCCACACCGTTTTCCTGTCCATAATTCGATGTATTTTTCCACATTATCTTTTCCCACTTTTCCACAATCGTCAACCCCCAAATTATCCGAACCCTTGCTCTTCTTTGTATTTCTGGTAGAATTTTAATATGCCCAAACGGACTTGGCAACCCAAAAAATTAAAGCGCATCAGAAAACACGGCTTTCGCGCCCGCCTCAAAACCAAAAGCGGCCGCAATACTCTTAAACGCCGCCGCGCCAAAGGCCGGAAGCGCCTAGCCGTGGCTCTTCACCATGCTCCCTAAAGCCTATCGCCTACCTGCCAGCCAATTTGCTTTAGTTAAGTCAAAAGGTAAACTTATTCAAACGCCTCTGTTTGGCCTGCTTATCTTAAGTTCTAGTCAACCAAAAACCCGCTTTGGCTTCATCGTTTCTACCAAGTTAAGTTCCAAGGCCGTTGTCCGCAACCGCCTCCGCCGCAGCTTACGTGAGGGCTTACGCCCCCTATTACCATCAATTTCACCCGGCCACGATTTTATCATTCTTGCCAAACACCAAAGCCTCACCGCCCGCCTCAATCAAATTAGTCATACCTTCCATGAAATCCTGGCTCCTTATCTTAATTAGTCTCTACCATTCCACTAGAATTTTTCGCACCCCTTCTTGCCGGTTTATTCCCACCTGTTCTGATTACGCCTATCAGGCCATCGACAAGTATGGTACGATTAAAGGCGTTTTCTTAAGTCTGCGCCGCCTCCTCCGCTGCCACCCTTTTTCCGCCG
>Ga0209541_10014023_pt1 | contig 12158 bp, 19 predicted proteins | sample RifCSPlowO2_01_FD_184027 | JGI IMG/M metagenome (GOLD analysis project Ga0209541, IMG submission 184027) | Groundwater microbial communities from Rifle, Colorado - Rifle CSP2_plank lowO2_0.1 (SPAdes) (version 2) | ecosystem: Environmental > Aquatic > Deep subsurface > Groundwater | place...
AAGAATGCCCTTGAAGGCGACGTCAACAGTTGAGACGACGGCGCATGTGTTCATCTCGAATCCGTTTGGAAGGATGAAAGGTTTCGCTACGATATTTTCGACGCATCCCGCAATAGACTCTAGAGTAAAACGGTTAAGAGAAATGCGCTTCTGAGCACTGGACATTTGTCTGCGCGCGCGACAGATTCATTCTGCCCACCCTGTTTATATTAATAATATAAGCTAGTTTTATGTAAAAGAGTTGTTGGACAGGAAACATGGAACCGAAAGCTGCCTATCTTGTAGCAATAGTTGCTATCTTGGTGACAACTGCACTTACTTTCTCCCTTGCACCCAAGGTTGAGGCCACGTCTGACATCATTGAGTTTGCACAATTCATGGCTGACGTCTACCCCAACTTCGAACCGGGCGTGTATAACATTGTCGAGCTGGGAGATGGCACGATCCAGGAGGATGGCAGCTTCGTCATCTCTGGCGGGTATATGTTGTATAATACTGACGATATTGCCCAACTTCAGGCCCTGCTGGCAAGAATTGACGGCGAGAACTTCGACCAGACGGACCACCAGTTTTTCCTCAATTTTGGAGAAGGCCCTCTCCAGCAAGAGAAGAAGGTTAAGAGGCAAAAGTACTGTCACTGCAGCATAAAGGCTGATGTGTCGTATACATGCGATTCGCGGGGGTATGTGGATTCTCAGGGGCAGCAGGGGGCGCTTCCTCTCCAAAATACCGATGAGGACATCGTTCATAGCGCAAAAACTCCTTACAAGTGCAACAGCGATGCAGATTGTAACGTGGAGCAGTGCAATAAATATTGCGAACATAGTCTAGAGTATATTTATAATTACCAATTATACAATCAGCTTTGCCCATCTAGCCATCCTCTTTTTAGGGCGGGTTCTGCCTCAGCCACCATCACTGACTACGATGATCCCATTTGCTACTGATTTTTCAGTAGCCTTGTGGGTTATTTTACCTTCTTTTTTTCTTAGAGATTAAATATTTTAAGATGCTCCCGAAACTGGCCCTTATATTCCTCGTCCAAAATCAAAAGTTTTAAATACACGTACGTGTACACATACGTGTATGGCAACGAAAACACTTACCATCACGGAAGACGCCTACGATCTGCTTGCGCAGAAGAAGCTGAGAGGGGAAAGCTTCTCGCAGACCATCAGGAGAGTCTTAGAGCCCAGAAGAAAGCGTCCTTTAGAGGATTTCTTTGGCATCATTTCCGACAAGGAAGGGGAAGCCATGCTGCGCGACCTTGCTCGCATCAAAAAAGAGGAAATTGCGCTCATGGAGAAGCGAGCATGATCAAGGTTTTGGACACGACATTTCTCGTCGACCTTATCCGCGGAAAAGAAGAAACCCGTGCGCTGTGGGGAAAGAAGGATGATCTCCTGACCACCCAGATGAACATGTACGAGGTTATCAGGGGCTTTTTCATGAAAGGCATGCCCCCGGAGAAATTTGTACGCGCTATGGAGCTGTTCGAAAACATCCGCGTGCTTCCCCTCAACGACCCATCTATCATCAAGGCTGCCGAGATTTCGGCGCGCCTCAAGAAAGAGGGAAATACCGTGGCCGATGCCGATTGCCTAGCCGCTGGCATCGCGCTTGCTCATGGCATAACCACCATTGTGACAAGAAACACCGAGCATTTCAAAAGAATGAAAGGGCTCATCGTTGAATCTTATTGATACTCTGTATCTAGAATCCGTCTGATCTCCTCCGCCTTTATCTTCCCAATCTTCTCGACTTCCTTGAGGTCGTCGACAGAAGCATTCACGATGCTCTTGATTGACTTGAAGTGCTTGAGCAAGGGTTTGGCGAGGACAGCGCCGATGCCGGGAAGCGCTGAGACGATGTATTCCTGCAGCCAGGTTGTGTCCTGGACGCGCTTCATCGTGTGCGGCATGAAGTCTCGCTTTCCTTCATCCTGCTCCCGCTTCGCGATGATGTAGAGAAGGGCGGCGGTTTCCTGCGATGTCTTCGTAGACACGAGAGGGATTCCGTAGGAGACGATGATGTTCGCGATCATGCCGCGGATCGCGTTGGGGTGCAGGTTGCGCGCTGAGTAGAGGTCGTCCGTGCCTTCGATAAGGATGATGGGACGCTCGAAATTCCGCTTCAACTCCCGGATCTGGTCCATCAATCTGCCGTCGAGGATGGAATCGGCGAAGTCCTGTATAGTTTTGTACTCCACCCCGACGCGGCTGCTCAGGATGAAATCCGCGTTCGTGAGCTGGTCGATTTTAAGCTCTGTATTGAGGTCGATCAGGGCCTTCACGACCGCAGAGCCCTTCTCGCGGTGGTCGACGATAATCTTTATTTTTTCCTGTGGCTCGATGAACTTCTCGAGCGGGGATTCCCTCTGCTTGTGGACGAGGCCCTTGAGCTTGGAGCGGAGCAGCTTGAGATTGTCATGCATCCTCCTCTCGGAGTGGTGCGCGCTCCACTTGTAGGCGACATCCCTCGTGTCCTCTGTCACAAGGATGATAACTCTTCCTTGCTCCTGCCTTCCTGTCCTGCCTCTTCTTTGGATGTGGCGGATGGCTCCAGGAACCGGCTCGAAGAAAATGACCAGATCGACGCGGGGAATGTCAATGCCTTCCTCGCCGACGGAAGTCGCGACCAGCACGTTGAAGACGCCCTCGCGGAACTTATCGAGGAGTTCCTTCTGCTCCTTCTGCGACAGCCCTTGGCCGTGCTTCTTGGCCTGGCCGATGAAGAGCTCCGCCTTCACGCCAGGAAGGGCGTTCAGCTTCGCGACAATGTCTGTCGCGTTATCGCGATAATTGTTGAAGACGATAATCTTCGCGGCTGGGCTCGCCTTCAGCTCCTTTTCCACAAGATGCTGAAGCTCCACCAGCTTGGGGTGCTCCATTCCAGCTTCCTTGAGGGAGCGCGCCTTGATGAGGGCGGAGCGGAAATTCAAGTCTTTCACGAGGTTCTTCACAGCCTTGACGCTCGAGGTGTAGGATTCCTTTTCAAGGCGCTCTAGGTACTCATTCGCGGCGTTCGCGCCCTGGGTCTCGATCAATTCCAGCCCATGCTGGACCTTCATGATCTCGGCGAGCGTCGAGATGGCGTTCCACAACAGCGGATCCTTCTCGCCCTGCGCCAGCCTGCCCCGGATCTGGGCCTGTAGGCCGAGCAGATCCTTCTTGGAGATGAACTGCGCTGAATGGAGGACGCCCTGGTCCTTCAACCTTTTGAGGCGCTCCTTCACAAAATCCTCGAGATACTTCTTCGCCTCGAGAAACGCTGGGGGAAGCCTCACCTTGATAAAGTCCATCTTGATGTCCTGCACATACTCGCGCACATCTGGATCACTATCTGTCCGGACTTCAATCTCTTCGATATGGAGGTTCTGGAGCACTTCGGAAATCTTCTCCATGTCGGAGCCGGGGGAAGCGGTGAGGCCGAGAATCCTTGGATGAGCCGCGCGCTTCAGATATTGCTGCGCGACGAAGACATACGCGTAATCGCCGACAGCGCGGTGCGCCTCGTCGAAGCCCAATAAAGAGACGTCCTCAAGCTTGATTCTCCCGGAGATGATGTCGTTCTCAAGGCCCTGCGGGGTGGAGAAGAAAACCTGGGCTGCTTTCCAGAGCTCGGCCCGCTTCGCCGGCGAAACCTCTCCGGTGAACATCGCGAGCTTCTCGTCCGGAATCTCAAAGTGCTCCCTGAAAACTGAAAGATATTGCTCAATCAGGGGCTTGGTGGGGCCGAGGAAGAGGATCTTCGAGTCCGGATACTGCCTGAGGCGCTGGGCCGCGAGCATGACGAAGATGTTCGTCTTGCCCATGCCTGTCGGAAGGACGACAAGCGTATGATACTTGACGGCTGTCGCGAAAATCGTCTGCTGATAGAGCCGGGGCTCGAAGTTCTTGATCATGGAGAGGGAGGAGGCCTTTCGCTTTATAAGATATCGGTCGGGGCACTGGACGTCCAGTGGCCTCTTGAAATAATGAAAAACATCGATTTCGCCGAAAGGTTTAAATATGTTTGCAACATATTACTCTTGCAAACATGTCAACTACCATCGCGGCAAGGGTTCCTGAAAGCGTGGAGCGGGAAATCTCTGCCCTCGCAAAGGAGCACCATACTGACAAGTCTACCTTGGTAAGGGAGCTCCTCACGGAAGCCCTACGAAAGAAGTTTCTTGATCGCGCCCTGGAGAAGTACCGGGCGCGGACAGTCTCGCTTGGGAGGGCGGCAGAACTCGCAAAAATGCCGCTCGCAGAATTCATGCGCGTCGCCGCAGATCACCATATCCCCATCAATTACTCCGTTGATTCCTTAAGGAAGGACTTTGCCTCCCTATGATTGTATCGAATTCGTCTCCTCTCATTGCACTAGGAAAAGAAGGAAGGCTTTCTCTATTGAAGATGCTCTTTGGGATCGTGTCCATCCCCCCTGCTGTGCGGGAAGAACTTCTTGAAATGAAGGAGTCTCCCGAGGCTGTCGCATTAGAAAAGGCCCAAGAAGAGGGATGGGTGGTGGTGGATGAAGTCGAACCGCATCCTCTGCTTCCAGACCCCTTGGGAAAAGGCGAGAGATATGCGATTTCCCTAGCTCTCCGCAAGCGCTGCGCTGTTCTGCTCGATGATGACCTCGGGAGACAGTACGCTGAACTTCTAGGATTGGTATCCTACGGAACCTTACGTGTCCTTCTCTCGGCTGCACAAAAAAAGATCCTGAACAAAAAGCAGGCGCGGCTGCTCCTCGATAGTATGATCGCCAAGAAGTTCTACATTTCGATTGCGGTCTATCAAGAGTTTCTCCATCTGCTGGAAGACGATTAGTCCCGTACCACCTACACTGCCGAAAAGGAGATGTGCTGGCTCCTTGCGAGCTTGAGGAAGAGCGCGCGCTCTTTCGCATACATCTCCCTGAGCGAGAGGGAGCCGGAGGCCTTGCGCTTCCAGGCGAGATAGCTCTTCCAGTCCTTGCCCCGCTCCCTATGGCTCTTGTTCTGCTTGGTGAGGAGGAAGACGTGCACGGGAAGATTCCTGAGCCGGGCGATGAGCCGGGCATACCTCTTCTCGAGGCCGGCGTCCTTCGCATAGTCGAGGACCTTGAGGGAGAGATGGAAGCGCTCAAGGATGAAAAACGCGCCTTTCTTCCCCATGCCTTTTTCAAGCAGGTCCATCACCTTCCCGAAGAGTTGCAGCCGGAACTCGGTGACGCCGGGAAGGAGGTTGTCGCGCCAGTCGAAGAGGAGTTCTTCTTCGGAGAAACAGGTTGCCTTTGGAAAGCGCTTTGCCAGCTGCTTGAGGAGCGTAGACTTTCCCGAGCCGGAAACTCCTTCGATGATGAAGACGCGCTTTCCTTTTGGGATGTCAAAAACCACTCGTGGATGGTTTTTGAGCACACGGAAGCCCGTTCGCTTACCCCTCAAGGGGTTTCCGAACGCAGTGAGGGTACTCCGAGCTGAAGCAGGGAGATTGCGCTGACGGGCTTCCTTTGGGTCAATAGTCATGTCCAGGAGCGAGGATCTTGTAGTCGAGCTTCTTAATCTTTTCCAGGCTGGCCTGCATCTTCTCCGGCTCTGAGCTAGGGAGGTCGAGGCGGCCGATGCCGTTGTTGAAGAGAGTGTCGCCGGAAAAGAGGATGCCCCTCTTCTTGTAGAGAAGGCAAATCGCGCCCCTCGCGTGGCCGGGAGTCCTGATGATGTCGAAGCCTTCAAGCGCTGTCAAGGGGTGAAGTGCCACTTGCGAAAACTTTTTCGCCAGGCCACGGTCCAGGACAGCGCCTTCGGGATTCTTTCGGAAAAAATCGATTTCCTCCTTCGCCGCGTAGAATTTCGCGTTCGGAAAAAGGTCGAAATTGCCGATATGATCCAAATGGAAGTGGGTGAAGATAATGCGGCCGATGTCTTCGAGCCGAACAACCTTGGACAGCTCGCTTTTCACCAGCTCCTTGTATTCTTCCGGGCCGACGTCGATCAGCGTCTTGGGCTCGATGTCGAGGAAATAGACGTTGGAGTCCACATTTAGCTTCCAGACATCGGGAGCAAGCTGTTCCATGTCAAGAACCACCTTTGTGCATGACTACCCTAGGATTTTTGAGCACACAGAAACCCAATGCCTTCTTTTCTGTTGTGTCCATAGGGGTTTCTGTTGTCTTAGAAGAACAGGTCCTTGTAGAGGCCCTTGCGCATGGCCTTCACCATGCCGATGAAGCTGAGCATGAAGATGGCGAAGGTGAGCAGGCGGGAGCCGCGGAAGGTGCCGATGATGTAGCCGATGATGAAACCGGCCATGATGACGCCGTAAGGGCCGGGCCCGCGCTCCTTGCCCCTGACCCACCATCTTCCGCAGAGGAGGCCGGTGATCAAGGCGATCCCATACGTGAACCAGGGGCTGGGGGAGAGCACGCCGAGGACGATGCCGACAAAAAGCAGGACTAGCGCGATGATCTCTGCCCAGTCCGTGTTGAAAGGCGAGCCGTGCGACATCAGTATCCCTTGTAAAAGTACCTCTCCCAGACAAGATAATAGATGAGCCACCAGACCCAGGCGAAGAGGAAGCTGAGGAGGATGGTGATGAAGATGTTGAGCTCGGAATAGAAGAGGAGCACAGCTGAGGCGACCACCAGGCCGATGCACCACATATACGCCATCCTCGAGCCGAAGAACATGCGGCTTCCGTCAGAAGGGGGGATAGGCGTGAGCGTCCAGAGCGCCCAGAGGATGTTGAGAATAAAGGCGCTGTAGAACAGCTCGACGCCCGTGAACTCGTGGAGCACCCGGAAGACCATAGCCAGCAGGATGTTGGCGATGGGGCCGAAGATGGAGACAACGCCAAGGCCAAAGGGAGAGAGCATGTACTTGGCCCAGCCCAGGCGCTGGCCTGCCATGAAGTGGACGACGATTCCGCCGGGGATGAGGAACCAGAACCTGCCGCCGGAGATGAACGCGAGGACGACTGCGAATAAAAGGCCGGAAGTGGTAGGCTTGTACTCGGTGCGGTAGCCCATGACAGCTCCGACGATCTTCTGCACCCACGTGCGGCCGAACAGGGAGAGGGTGACGATGATGACTGCGCCGAGGAAGTTGACGAGGCCGACAGCGTAATCTGGAGTTCGATCCACGCCCCAGTCGTTGAAGGAGACGATGAAAGCCAGCACGACAATCGTGATGAGAAAGCCCTTCCATTCGCCCGGCTCGAAGCGCGCGTAGCGCTTGATCGCGTCCCAGCTGTCGAACCAGATGTTTCGCATGGGCTCTCTTTAGCGGACAGCTATAAAAAGGTTGTGTGAATTCAGAACCCCGCCTCCCCCAGAGTCCGAAGCACGTGCTTAATCTCATTGATAACCTTCTGCTGGTCATTCTTTCCAGACATCCGCACGAACTTGATGATGAGGTCTTTCAACTCCTCTACCCGCAGGAATTTTATTTTAAAGCGGTCTACAAGAAAATAGAACCTAAACGTGTTATATTTCAGCTCCTTTATGGCTGTCGCTCCAATCGCGCCAACATCCTTACCTTTCTTGGGATTCTCCTTAAGGGTAAACATCAAATCATAGATTTCTAAGGAATCCTGCTTGAACTTCCCGTCAATCTCTTCTTCGAGACTGCGCGTGACGATTACTTTCGCCATTTCGCGCGGGCCCGTGCAATGACTTCTTCGATGGGAGAAGTGTCCGTCTCGTCCATCAGGAGTTCCTGAAGCTGGCGCTCCTTCGCGCTGGTGAGGAGGCGACCCAAAATGGCATCATATGTCTCTCCCTTATGGCCGAACTCCTTAATCTGGTCCCGGATGTCTTCTGAGACGGCGATAGTCGTGTTCATGTTTATACCTCATTATAATTATTATAATGGCTATAACTTCTATATAAATCTTCCCATGAAATCTTTATAGAAGCTCTGAGATTCCACTTACGTGGCCGGCTCCGACGATGGCGAGGACAATGGCTTCCGGATAAAGATCCGCCAGCTTCTTCAGCTTGTCGGCCATAAAAGAATTGCGCTCCTCGATGAGGACCTTATAGATGGAAGGGTAGCGCTGCTTGATCTCCTCGATGAGGCGCTCGATGAGCTCCTGCTCAGGCACCTTGCAGAGGTCGATTTTCTCCTTCCTCACCTTGAAGAGGTCGGCGACCATGCGGCCCTTCTCCTTCCACGTGAGGGCCTTGGAGAATCTCCTGAGCGTGATCTCTATCGGCTGGTCGATGAGGGCGATGCGCTTGCCCTGCTTCTTGCCGAGCTCGATGGCTGTCTTCATCTCTGCGCCAGGATCGACGCCGACGGCCTTGCCGAGCTTCTTGCTGGCCCAGCTGCCGAGCTTCGCGAAGAGCCAGCCCTTGATGCCGACGGTGCCGATGTGCCTGACGCTCACCTTGGTTTTGCCTGAAAGGAGAGCCTGCAGACGGGACTTGTCGAGCTCTATCGCTATGATGTCTGGGTTGATACGTGAGAAGGCCGCTGTGATCTCGTCAATGCTCTGCTGGGCGATGTGGCTCGTGCCTAGCAAATGGATCCTTCCGAACGTGCGCATCCCGCTGAGGAGACGGAAGGAGTTTAAAAACCTGTATCCTGAGGCCCGAGAAATGTTTATATAGCTGGGAGCGATTCCGGGCGCGAGGGAAACCATGATTCCACTATTCTGGCAGTATGTGATCGGCATCGCCGTCGTCATCCTGTTCTTAATCTGCATCCGGATTGTGCGTCCGACACAGAGGGGACTGGTCGAGAGGCTCGGCAAGTACAGGAGGTACGCCAATCCCGGATTCCACTGGCTCATCCCCATCGTAGACCAGATGGTCAAGGTGAACGTCACCGAGCAGATGGTCAACGCGGAGCCGCAGGAGATCATCACGAACGACAACCTCAATGCGCGCGTGGATGCGCAAGTCTACTTCCGCGTAAAGCCGGACGAGGAGTCGGTCAAGGGTTCCCAATACAACGTCTATGATTACCAGGAGCAGATCGTGAGCCTGGCGCGAACGACGCTTCGCAATATCATCGGCACGCTTACGCTGAAGTCGGCGAACAGCGAGCGCGACAAGATCAACGGCGAGCTGATGAAGACGCTCAAAGAGGAGACGAAGAACTGGGGGCTCGAGGTTGTCAGGACAGAGCTGAAGGAGATCGACCCACCGAAGGACGTGCAGGACACGATGAACAAGGTTGTCAAGGCGGAAAACGAGAAGATTGCCGCCAAGGACTTCGCGCTCGCCAAGCAGACGGAGGCGGACGGCCTGAGGATGGCGAGCATCAAGGAAGCGGAGGGCAGCAGGGGAGCACGGATCCTAGAAGCAGAAGGAGAGTCGCAGGCCATCAAGCTCGTCAACGAGGCCGCCAACAAGTATTTCGTGGGCAACGCGCAGCTCCTCAGGAGGCTCGAAATGGTCGAGAAGGCGATGCAGAACAACGCGAAGATCGTCATTCCCGCGGGCACAGAGCTGGTGAACGTGGTGGGGGAACTGGCGGGCGTGGCGCCGATCCTGCGGAAGAAGGAGGGCAAGCAAAACCTTTAAATATCACGGCTTCCGTTACCATTCACAAATAACAAGGTGAGCGCATGCTGAAAATGAAACGGCTTCTGGAAACGTATGACATGAGGGTGTACACGGACTCGGGCGAGTATTTCGGGGACGTGGAAGAAAGCATCTTGCTGCAGACGAAGATCTTCGGCTGGCGGGTGAGGGCGACGAAGAACAGCTTCCTGAGCAAGGTGCTGGGCTCGGCGAAGGGAGTGATCGTGCCACACCAGCTCGTGAAGAACATCGGCGACGTGATGATCATCAGCAAGGCCGCTGTGCCAAACTATCAGGCAGAGGGCGGCGAAGCGGCCGAAGAGCAGTAAGCTTTTAGTGTAGGACAGAAGTTTCCGCTATCTTTATATGTTCCTCCTTCCAAGATAGTATTTTATGGATAAAAAGAGGGCCTTGGGGGCATGCTCCAGGGAGGTCGCTTTCTACCTGTGCACGGGCCAGTATATCACTACCCTGCACCAGCTTGCGATGGCGATCAGCGCCACCTCGCCGCAATGCTTCGCGTATCATGTGAACTCCCAGAAGAATGACTTCGCGCGCTGGGCCAGGGACGTGTTCGGGGAGGAAGAGCTGGCGAGGCGGCTGGAACAAACGCGGGAGCGCGACAGGACCATGGACATTATCTTGAATAGGCTACGGGAATTGCAGAACTGAGTTACGGCGCTTCTTCCGCTAACGCATACAATCCTCTCTTAAGGGAGGACTCGTCGCAGACTTTCGCGTGCGCCATCGGATTGATCATCCACTTCTTATGCGGCTGGCTGGGATTGGCGAAGATCATCTTCATGTCCCTTGTCTTGAACTGCTGCCACTTGTCGACGAGGGCATTAATGTTGCTCGTTTCATTTAACGTGACAATGCAGTCTGCTCCGATGGCGTCTGGAGGACCTTCTGTCAGATGCGGAACGACGCTTACTCTCTCCTTCCTCTCCTTGCGCTGGATGAGAAAGCCGTCCGGGAGGTCTTCGATGGAGACGATGGACTTCGTGAACGCGTCCCGGCTTTTGAAGTAATTCAACGCCCACTGCTTCAGTTCGTCCATGAAAAAAAATCCTGCCACCGCAATTTATAAATATTCCTGCCACTCTGAGGAGCCATGTTCATCAACAGCATCGATCCTGTTTTGCTTCATCTTGGGCCGCTTGAAGTCAGATATTACGGCATCATCTACGCCCTCGGCTTCGTCATCGCGTATCTCTTCCTGAGAAAGTGGAGCAAGGAGGGAAAGCTGCCGCTCGACGCGAAGCAGATTGACGATTTACTCGTGTATCTTCTTGTGGGCGTTGTCGCTGGGGCGAGGTTCTTTGAGATCGTCTTCTACCGGCCCTGGCTGTTCTGGACTGACCCGCTCGAGATCTTCATGGTGTGGCACGGCGGGCTGAGCTTCCACGGCGGCTTGATTGGAGCAATCGTTTCGATGTGGCTGTTCACCAGAAGAAGAAAGATTCACATGATGCCTCTCTTCGATGCCCTGGTCGTCCCGGCGATCCTGGGGCTGGCTTTGGGGAGGATAGCGAACTTCACGAATTCTGAGCTCTTCGGTCCGGCGACGAATGTGCCTTGGTGCGTCGTCTTCACGAGCGTGGACATGCTCTGCAGGCACCCCTACCAAATCTATGCGATGCTGTCGCACCTTCTCCTGTTCTTCATCTTGCTTTATGTGTATAAGAAACAGAAAAAAGAGGGGACAACGTTCTGGAGCTTCATCCTCGGCTATGGCATCCTGCGCTTCATCACCGATTTCTGGAAGGTGGAGACGAAGTTCTTTGGATTTGGAATGGGGCAGATTTTAAGCGTGGCGATGGTAGTTATTGGATTGATTGCGCTCTGGAAGCTCAGAACTTCGGGTGCTCGAGCGCCTGGACAAGCTCAGTCATAAACCTCGCCGCGGGGCCGCCATCGACGATGCGGTGGTCGTATGACAATGACAGATAGAGGATCGTGACGATAGCAATCTTTCCGTCCTTCACAACCGGCTCCTGCTGCATCCGTCCGAGGCCGAGGATGGCTGACTCGGGCGGGTTGATGATGGGCGTGACATAGGTGCCGCCGATGCTGCCGACATTAGTGAGGGTGAAGGTGCCATGCTGCATCTCCTCGGGCTTGAGCTTCCGATCCCTTGCCCGGTCAGCGAGATCCTTGATTTCCTTGGCGATATCGAAAAGTGATTTCTCATCCGCACCCTTGATGTTCGGGACGAGCAAGCCGGCGTCCGTGTCAATCGCGACGCCGAGATTGTAATATTTCTTGTATACAAGATTGTCTCCGTCAATGGACGCATTCAGAGCGGGATGGCTCTTCAGAAGGCCGGCGACGGCCTTGATGACATAGGCGAGCACCGTGAGCTTGATGCCCTGGCTTTCCGCTTCCTTCTTCTGCGCCTCCCTCAGGAGCGTGAGCTGGGTGACATCCGCGCGATCACAGTGCGTCGCTTGCGCTGAATTCTGCAGGGAGCGCATCAGGTTCCGCGCGATGGCCGCGCGGACTCCCTTCAAAGGCACGCGGTCTTCTGGGCCATATGATTTTTGAGCAGGTTGCCCTCCAGTCGCCTGCTGAACACTTTCTTTTGGGAATTCTGAACGGGGTGAGGATGGGACAGGGGCTGTTCCTTTCGAAGAAGCTCTGACATCGTCCTCAGTGATCCTGCC
>Ga0209541_10014025_pt1 | contig 12155 bp, 6 predicted proteins | sample RifCSPlowO2_01_FD_184027 | JGI IMG/M metagenome (GOLD analysis project Ga0209541, IMG submission 184027) | Groundwater microbial communities from Rifle, Colorado - Rifle CSP2_plank lowO2_0.1 (SPAdes) (version 2) | ecosystem: Environmental > Aquatic > Deep subsurface > Groundwater | place: Rifle...
GAGCCGAAGAAGGACCCAGCGATGTTTGAGCTGCATTCCCTCTTCACTCCATCAAGTTGTGGGAACACCTGCACACTCTCTGTTGATCAAGAGTTGACGTCGAAGATCAGGGCGATTGTGAGCGATCGATTGAGCACAAAACAATTTGATAGCGTGACAAACGCGGCGGTCGTCGTGATCAAACTGGGAAAGGGTTCAGCATCAAATAGCCTCCTCGCGCTTGTCGGAACTCCCGATCCTTATGGACATACCGATGGCAATCAGATCAACATGGCACTTGCACCAAGACCGATCGGCTCAACATGGAAACCCTTCATCTACGGGAAGGCTATTGAAAAAGGTGCGCGCCCCTATTCACTGATTGATGACACCGAGTACCGCTATGAGATCGGCACGGGATACGCTTTTTATCCGAAAAATTATGATGGCATCTATCGCGGTAATGTGTCTCTCCACTATGCACTCTCCAATAGCCTCAACGTGCCGGCGGTACGTGCGCTCCAATTTGACGGCGTCGACGATTTCGGAATATTCATGAAAGAAGAACTCGGATTCGCACCACTACAATCACTTGATACCTACCAACTCTCTATCGCGCTCGGCGGACTCGAGATGAATCCCCTCCTCTTGGCGAATTATTTCACCGTATTTCCAAGAAACGGAGTGCTCGCACCACTTGAACTCGTTCGTGGACGACCAACAGCGATCCCCATGTCAGCGCCCGTCACGGAGCCACGACGCATACTCTACGCAACCACAACGGAGCTCATCAACAACATGCTTGCTGATCGCTTAATGGGTGTTGAGCAGTTCGGACTTGAAAGCAATCTCAATCTCCCTCTCGCTGATTATGCGGTAAAAACAGGAACCTCCTACGACTACCACGACAGCTGGACGGTGGGCTACACACCAGATGTCGTCGTGGTCGTATGGATCGGGAATAGCAACAATAAAGCGATGGATCTACTCACCGGAGCACGAGGGGCCGGAAAGATCTGGCACGATGTCATGACACTGCTCCTTGCGCGTGGAGATATTGCCCCGAAAAATTTTGACAAAGACACCATTGTCCCGATTCACACCGACGAAGGGCAATCATTCGGATTCAAAAATGACAACGTGGAGTACGCCCGCACGATTATGAACGACACCAAAAGAGATGGGATCATCCTTGAACCGCACGACCAAGATGTCCTTTCGTACCAGCCAGACATGGCCGTGCCACTTCGTTCAACCAAACAGGTCACATGGAAAGTGAGCGGAAAATTACTCGGTGCAGGTGAAAAAATATTCTGGACCCCCAATGCACCAGGAGACTACACCCTCAAAGCGTACGAGCAAAGCGTCCCGATAGCTACCTTACGTATCCATGTGGTCCAGCAATCTTTATAGAAATTTCAATGGGACTGACGTAAATGGATGAAATTCGAGACGCGGGGTGAGGTATGGGATGGGACCCATACCGCAAGACCTTTTGATCCGCCTGAGGCGGACAAAAGGTGTACAGCGCCCGTAAGGCGAGTGTCGAGGAAGGCGTATTCCCCTATAAATATTGGGGTGACTGAGGCACAGGGGTGAGGAGTGAAGACCTGGAGCTCCGCAAGACCTTGTGAGGTTTTTTCTGAAAAACCCACAAAGTATACTGTTCCTGTAAGGAAACGCAACGAAGGAGCTTGCGCAGACGCAACTCCACTTGGATTTTTATAGTCGCTCTGCTCCTTAAAAATCTCGGCGGAGTTCGCCATTTGCGTCGGTCCCGTTCTTATTTCTTCAACACCGTGAAGATGCTGCCTGCCGTTCGTCCGAAATTCTCCGGCGCATACATCTCGCTGACGACCAGCGGAAGATGCTGATAGTTCCCCGGAATAAGCGCGCGAATATAATAATCATAGACATACTCACCAGGCTCGAGTCGATCAATATACGCAAAAATACGATCATCATGGTTCTCGACAGCGCTGGGGTAAAGCGACCTAAGTGTCGTATCCTTATTTCCATACATATCATCGCTCACCACGCCGTCCGTACTTCGATCGGGGCCACTACTCTTTCCACCAAGAGAGAAGACTGCCGCGAGCGTGCGCGCGAACAACGATTGATGGTCCATCCCCATGCCGGAGCGCCGATAGGGTGCTCGCGCAGTGTCATCCATACCGAGGCTTTGATCCTCAGTCGCGAAACGCTGATTGACGATCTCCACTCCGGCCGGAATAAAGTCTTCGATGGTCACATGGAAACGCGTCTTGGGCACACTGAGGATGACTCGTCCGTGGAGCACCTCTCCCTGTGTGGCACTCGTAAGAGGGTGTGCGAATTCCGTATCACTCTGTGCATAGAGTTCGCGGCGCACGCTGAAGCCTTCGTCGCGCGGTGCAATAGACGCGGTGGGAAGATAGTAGCGAAGCAGCATGTCATAGTAATACGCGCTGTTCTCTATTCCTAAATTCTTCTTCACAAATCCCACCGTCTCCACTGCTCCTTTTTTGAGCTTGCTCATCGGCACTTCGGTCGTGTAGGTCTCAAGAACATTTTTCGGCGTAAACTGCGCAGCGAGAAGTGGCTCGTGGTCGAGCGTCACGTCGATGCTCATCTGTGCATTCGCTTCATTTTTCCACCGCAAATATGCTGTCATGGCATCGATCACCGTAATAGTGTTGTACGTCGACGCCCAACCACCATCGTGCGCCTTGCTGGTTCTTATCGCACGGAGATACCCCTCGAGAAGTGGCGTGTCTCGCTCTGCTTCTGAAAATGCCTTCACCGCAAGTGCGGTATCCACCACCGCATTCTCAAGAAACGCTGATGGTGCAGCTCCGTTTTTGTTGACGGTAGTCCCGCGTGCATCAATGGTGCTTCTGTTCTCAAATTCCGCAAACAACCTGTTCGTTGCCTCTCCACCAAACTGCTCCTGCGCGGAAAGTATTGCGAGGTAGGCAAGTGCCGGCGTACTGAGACTCTTCACCACCCCCTTGTCATTCGCAAACGTAACTAATTTTGCGCGCACCGCGTCGCTCTCCCAGCGTGTCTTGTTACCGCCCATCCTCGAAAGCACGTATGCACTCGTGATGATCTCCTCGTTCGTGAGTGGGCGGTTGATGGAGCTCGCCCCATTGAACGTCCCCGGATAATTAATGAAGTTAAAAATATACTGCGCGGACTGCGTCAGCTTGCTTTCATCCACCTGATAACCGGCCTGCTTAAGGTCAATATATGTTTCAAGGGTCCCGATGGTTAATCTCAGATCAGGAGCAAGATGCGCATAATACGGCATCCCGCCATTCGTTGTTTGATTCTGATACAGCTTCGCCAAACCATTCTGCACGATCTCATCAATAGTGAAGTCTCGCTCACCGATGCTCACCGTTTTCGGCAACATCTTTGCTGTTGTGCCAAAGAGTGCTGCGTTCTGTTTCACAATGGCAATAGTGCGCAGCTTACTTGCCGTCTGCTCACTACACTCATACGGATAAATGATCATCCCCTCTACTGCGCTGTCGAGCATCGTCGCCATGGTCGCACTGAGTGAAAGTGTGAGCGAGCCTCGATCGGCAATAACATCTTTCGGAAGGTACAATTGCTCTGTCCAGTTGGCCTCGCCAATACGCCCTGCCGTTGCAGTAAACTCATAGGTATCATTGCGCTCAATCGGAAATGAACCGGAGACGACGTCTTCATACTCGGCATTTTTCGCCGAGAGTGTGAACGCATGTTTGCCTAACACAATCGACTCAGGAGCAACTGCCGGGAAAGAAACACTGACTGAGGTGTGCGGCTCTACAAAGACGGTCGTTTCGGTGCTTCCGGTAAGTGTGAGCGACGGTGCAGTCACGGAGACCTTCAACTCCTGCACTTGATCTGACTCATTGAAGATAGTTCCCCCGACAGCGAAAGTGTCCCCAGGGAGAATAAATCGTGGCTGAAGCGGTACCGCCATGATCGATTTCCGCGCCGTGAAGTCGGCATACCCCGCTCCGACCTTGGTGTTCTTGGTCACCCCGACGCTTTCCACCTGCCACTGCGTGAGGTTGTCCGGTAAGGTGAACTTTACATTTGCCTTTCCCCTCGCGTCCGTCTCGATGGTGCCTTCCCAATACGCTGTGTCACGAAATACGCCGCGCTTTTTCTTTTCCAAATCATCCCCACCTCCACCGGACCCGCCCTTGGTACCCGTAGGGATCTCGGCAACGTGCAAAACGTTTTTGACGTTCATTGCAGTACGGATGGTGAGCGGTTCACCGTTATAAAAGAACGTCACCGGATGTTTCTTGGGGTTCCCGACCAAAGCGAGCACGCTCATATCAACCACAGAAAGCGAGAGCTCCGCCTGCACGGGGTTCCCCTTTGCGTCAGTGACCAGCACATCGAGTCGGACATCTTCACCGGGAAGATAACTTTTTTTGCTTGGCGTTATGGCGATCGTGAGCTCTTTCTCCTTGGTGCCGACCGTGTAATACACTTCACCGTACTTCATCTCCGGAGCGGGTGAGAGGAGCAGCACACTCGCGACCACGTTCGGAATATACCGTTCTGTTGCAGTGAACTGATACTTTGTTAACTGCGAATCAATGTCGACCACCTTGTGCTCATACGTGTTGCCGCGAGCGATGGTGACCAATGCTTTAGCGTGCGGATAGGGAGACTTGATCACAAATGTTCCAATGTCCCCCACCGCGAGGTCTGTTCTCTCGGCGACCAATTCAAGTGTCGCATTGTTGGTCGGGCGAATGGTGATCGCTCCCTGCCCTGAAACATAGAAATTGTATTGCGCGGTCACGGTGTTCTTCGATCCGTCGACCCCCGCAAGTGTGAGTTCGTATTCCCCCGCCTCGCCGGGAACAAACTTGTACACTCCATCACCATTGCCGTCCGTGGCAACCTCCGCGCTCTTTACTTTTGTTTTGATACGCTCCGTCCGGTAATAGAAATTTCCATCAACTTCTTGGCGTTTATACGACTTCCATTCAACTTTGTAAGTAGTGAGTTCGAGGTCTCCTTTTTTGATCGGCGCACCTTTCGTATCAACAGTCTTGATGCGCACCGACCCCTCCTCACCTTCGGCGATAAAATAATTGTCCATCGTGAGTCCGGCATAGAAACTCCCACGATGCACAATGAACGACTGCTGCTTTGTCACTGACTGCCCGTTCTCATTTTTTACCGTGACATAGACCGAGACAACCTTACTGCTGTCCTTATAATTTCCGGTGAAGAGCTTGTCGATATTGAACTCCTGCGTGAATGCCCCCTTACCGTCTTTGCCCAACTTCACCACCCCCGAAGTGAGAAAACGATCACCATACCAACCATTGTCATTGCCGTACCAGCCGTGACCGAAACTGAAATATCCGTCCCGATAGCGATCAAAATAATAATCCTGTGTGACCACACGATACTCAGCGTCGCCACCCGCTACGGGGACTCCAAAATAATAATCAGCGGCAATAGTGATCGTTGCTGTTTCACCGGAAATATATTCTTCCTTGTTGGGAAGGAGATCAACCTTGAACTGTGGTGCGACATATTCTTCTACCTGAAACGACCCGTATCCGCCGCTCTTGGAGTTGATAGAGTAATAACCCAACGGCGCTTTCGAATCGACGATGAACGACATTTCGTACGTGCCATTCTTGTTGAACGTTACCGCCTGTGTCTGTGCGATCTCATATTGTGCATTTCGTATTTCGAGTGTGGTCCCTCCGGTGGGTACTTCGAAGACCGCATCGTAGCCAATACGCGAAATTCCTTTGATGTGCACCGTGTCTCCGGGCCGGTAGATCGGTCGGTCGGTGTAGACATATTCACGACGCGCGGGGTTCGCACGCTGTACCCAGTTCAGTGCATCGCTCTGATTACTCACCACGGCACTATCGCCACCGAGCGAAACAACGGCACCCACGATATGTTCTGCGGAGGGAGTTTGCGCGATGCCCTCCTTGTCTGTCTCTTGCGATGGACGCTCGATGATCGCCTGCTCTCCTTTTACATACGGCGTAACGACCGCACCCAACACACCGGCAAGGCTCTTGAAATCGTTCACCCAATAGAGGTTGCTCGGCCACTTGTCTTTCATAAACGAATCACGCTGGGTGGAAGCGTCACCACGATTGCCGTAATAATCGCTCCGCTCAACCTGTTTTGAGCCAACGGCGAGACGGGTGACGGTGAGGTAAGTTTTTTCAAACAACTGCTCACCGAGAACGAATGTATCTTCACCTCCGCCACGACCCCACACACGAGCAACACGACGATAACCCGGGTTTGAAAACACAAGGACGTAATTTCCAATCGTGTCGGGATAGTACTCTTTCAGATCAACCTGTAAGTATTTTCTTGTCGCGTATGATTCCGGGAGCGTCAAATGCTTGGTCTGCCTTGCTATACAATGAAGTACCTCCGGTCCCTGTTCAATATCCGGCGGAAATGCACGGTAGGAGAGCATGGTCTCGGCACTCACCTTACAGATGGTCATATCTATGTCGTTCATGAAATCAAGGCCATAGCTGAGCGTGGTCCGTTCCGGTGCCGTCATCACCACCGTGGGCTGTAAATGAGAAAATCCTTTTGCCAACGGGTCAGCGTCTTTGGTCGTGAAGCGCACTGTTTTCGTAAGATGCTGATCAAAGTGATCGTCGAGATCGAGGGTCAGCTCATACGCGAACTTCGGCACGAGCCCATACCTGATCGTCGTTTGGAACGTGTCAACCGGACACGATGCTAGGCCTCCATAGCGCTTTGCATCTGCCGTGACCAAGAACGAATGGTCCCAATTCCAAAGTCCGATCATCATATTTGAGCGAACCTTTTTATAAAAGTCTTTGTCTGCGGGTGCCAAGAGCGGATTGGTGCTGCAAATCTGTATTTGCGTGAGACTGCCATCTGTCGCCCTATCCTCCGGCGTGGTGCGCACAATTTCAAATCGCGGGAAGGTGGTGGTCTGCTGTATGATCGGTTCCGTATTCAATACAACACCATCAGTATTCACCAATTTTTTCATCGTGATCGCTATGGTTTCCTTCATGCCAAATGCTTGCGCGTTGAAACTGAGCACGATACTTTTGTGATCATCCACTTTTGTGCAGCTCGCGGGGTCCATCTGTACTTCTTTGCCGACAGCGGGCTCAGCACACTTTTGCGCATACGCGATATTACTCACTCCCTTCCCATTGATATCCGACGCAGAAAGATCGATCGGTTCACTCATGGAGAACGTCAATGTGCCCGTGGGATCAAAGAGCTCCGGAGTAACGGCATTGCTTCGTGGTGATTGCGCCGACACACCCGCAATGATCGGGACGACGTGGAATGACCTGCTGAATTGCGCGGACAGCTGCACATCCCCCTCGAGTGGCACGGCACCGGACAGAGCAATGGTGTAGCGTGCATCAAAATCCCACAGATGCGCTCTTCCGTGTGCATCCTTTTCGAGGAATATATCGAGGACCGAATGATCGGTGAGTGTTTGTGTTTTTCCGGTCTTTTCGTCTACCACTTCGCGCGTTCCATAGGAGGCAACAAATGCAGGTGGGAGCGCCGAAAGCGGGGAGGTGAGGCGGATGAGCGCACGTGTTTTTTCGAGATCGATCGGCTGATTAAAAAAGATGCGCAGCGGTTCATCGTGCGTGAGAGAAAGCGTTTGTGCCAGTTCACTCCCCGATTGCTGGTAATTGAGTGTGCGCGTAGTGAAGGTGTGCGTGAATGCCGGCACCCCCACTTCATCGATCGAATGCAACCCCTCTTTCACGTTGACCGTATACGCCGCAGAACGCACAAGTCTCTTTGTCGGAGTGAACTGCAGTGTGCGTGTGGTGATCCACTTGAATCGTCCTTCTGTCTTCGGAGTGATCTCAACCGGCGGTGCGATATCAGCATTCTCCGAGAGAGTACTGAGTGCAACCATTGGCCTCGAGAACATGATCGTGATGCTCGAGTACTCATTCACCTCGGTTTCCTTTTTGGGAAAAATCGCGAGGACCGACGGATCACTATCGACCGAGAACATTTTTTTCATTTTGAGTTCCGCAGTATCAAGCGTGGCCAAATAATACGCACCGACAGTGAGTTTCTGTGATGGGAGAAAACGATACGCGTGCACTCCTCCGGTGGTGGATGTTTCCCATGTTCCCTTTATTTCAGGAGAGAATGCGAGTGATTGGGCGGGGTCGAAATCAACAAAAGCAACATCCTCCGGAAGCTCCACGACGATTGAAGCACTCTCCGAAATTTTATCGGGCACAAGTGTATACCGCTCAGCAAATGTTGATTGCTGCTCTCCCACGCGAAAAAACAGTGCCAAAAAAACAACGAGGACAACACCGAGCACGCCACCACCCATAAACCAGTATTTTTTATATATGTGCGCAGTCTCAAGCAAAGGAGCGACCATCGGCGAAACTGATGAAGCACCTAACGAGTCACCACCCTCCAATTGAGTGTTTTCCATAAGAAAAGTATATCAAATGGATATCAAAAAATCCCCTGCCACTACACGCAACACACTCAGTCTCGAACTTTTTATACTAAAAATTGACCCCTCTCGGTCACCTCCTTGGTCTCTCTGTTGTTGATCTCATTCCTCACAGCCCCCCCCATCAGCATCATTTCCGACACCGAATACAGGAGAACAAATCATCAAACTATCTTGGCTTTCCTCCCTTCCCACCACCTGAGGATTTGTTGGTGAAGTAATTCGCGAGTCCTGCATACTGAGCATCCACCTCATCGGTAACGCGAGTCCCACCAAGATAAGCAAGTGCTTCGGTGTCACTGGTGATGTAATATGCTTCGGTCAACGCGGAGATGAAGTGTCCGTAGACAGTGATTCCATAACCACCACTCAAGTATCCTTCATCCTTTCCAGTAAGTGGAACGAGTGCGTCATGTAGTGCTGTGGCGAGTGGGATGTCCTGCTTCTCATTATAGATAGCGAGTGTGCCGTCATGTGTTGCGTCTGTACTGCCGTTGTGATGGACCGAAAGAAGAATGTCACATTTACGAGCAAGCACGGTCGCCTGACACTTATTCATTGCGATACTAACACGATCCTTTCTGCTTGCGATCGTCTCATCTCCTTCGCGGGTAAGGACGACGGTTGCTCCTGCACTTTCCAACTTTGTCTTGAGGGCAAGTGTGACGGCAAGATTTACGTCTTTTTCAAAAACACCATACGTCTGATTTACTGCGCCTGTTTCTGTGCCACCATGTCCTGCATCTATTGCAATAAGTTTGCCATCAAAAGGTGCGATTGCTTGAGCGGATAAGAATGGAACTACTAATGCGAGACCGAGTAATGAGATGAGGATTTTTTTCATAGTTATTGAATTGTACTTATAAAATCTTGCTATTGCTAATAAATACCGCCGATTCGGTTGATGGCATGGTTCTCCGATTGGATGAAAGAGAAAAAGGAGGGCGATGGGGGCAAGAATCGGAATAGCAAAAAACCGAGACTGCTCGGTCTTTTTTGCTCGCTCTCTCTGTCGGGGGTCGCTAAAAGAAAAAAAAGGGGGTGACTTCAGGATTTTTCTTGAGCTGGACATGAGGCGGATCAAGAAAGAGCTCAGCGCCGCAAGCTCTTCGATGAAACTTTGAATAGCCGGTTTTCTGTCTACCCTGCCTACCCATTGCACATTATGGCGTCGACGCAACAGTAAATGTCGCCACGCCGGAAGCAAACGATGTCCAATCTTCACTCTGATCAGCACTATGCGAACGGCCATATGCCCAAACGGAATATTCTTTGCCGGGAACCAGCGCGGCGCCGTCATATACCTTGGAAATATCGGGACCGCTCGAAGAAAAAGGAGTCAACATTTGCTGTGAGCCACTTCCATCACTCGGTGCCACAATAACCCAGTAGGAAAGTGACCGAGACGATCCGCCCGCCGGCTGCCATCTAAATGTCGGATTTACCGCACCCGTAGTTTCAACAGTAATAGCAAACGTTCCAAGAAAAGTTTCTGTTCCGGTTATGGAAGACGGTCCCTCTCTGCCCGAAGCGTCAAGTGCTTTCACATAATAGAGGTACTCACCGACGGTATAGTTGGAAACGGGATACAAACTCGTGCGACTGATGTGCCATGCGGCACCCGGGCAATTCGGACTTATGGGCGCCAGATCCCATGTGCCATAGACTCTGGTAAGGGAGCAAAGAGTTAACGAAGATGGGTTCGCAAATTCCCCGACAACACTAAATGTTGGATCCTGCGGCCTTTTTTGATACAGACGGAATGCGCTTACACCGGAGAGGCTGTTGCTGTCAAAATCAAAACTTAAACTCTCTTCGGCTTTTACCCAGTTACTGATACCGCTACCGATACCGAAGCCAACCCTGAGACTCGTCGGTGCCGACAGATCGCTTGTTGTTGCCGTAGTGGGTGTCGTGGTGGCGACGGGTGGAGGGAGGGTAACAACTTCAGTGGTAGAAGAAAAACGCCAACCGCTTGCACCGGGATTTGCAATGACGAGAAAAGCGCCTGATGCTTTCTCGTAATATTGACACGAAGAGCCGCCGTCGCCGCAAGCCGCCTGATTGCCGTTTTGTTCAAGGAACGAAATAACTTCATAGTCATTGCCTTGACGAGAGTAGTGAAATTTATGATCCTCACGATCAAGAGGATCCGACGGAACAGCGCGAATATATTTGGGCACGAGTCCGGGAATCCATTCGGGGTTACCATTGATATATTCAACACCGTCGACACCCGGCGGCACCCCACCGCTGTCAGTTTCATAAAGAGCAATGGCGGTTGCGATCTGATTGACATTGACGACGCGCTGCGCATCACGAGCTTTTCCACGCGCGATGCTCACACTCGCAAGAACGATGGAGCTCATCACGCCAATGATCGCGATCACCACAAGAAGCTCGACAAGAGTAAAACCGCGGGTGCGCAAAACTCCCTTGATGTGTTTTGTGGAACCGACGATACCGGATACGATTGAGTCTTTCATAAAGAGTAAACTATAAAGGGACACAGCGGATGTGTCTCAATCATTCAATTGCGGGACTTGAGGCCCTCACCTCGTCTCATTCTACTTCTTTATTTGTGTTTTCCCAAATGCGTATTATCCGCTTAATTTCCGTTGTGGGTGTCGTGATGGATGGGCTTCGCACCTGTTTGGCGGGGTAAAATAATCCGAGCATTACTCTCCGATTTTCCAGGAACCTTTCTCGTGAAATGCCTCGATCGTCTGCCGATTTGCCTTATTGAGCAAATTTGAATATGACTGCTTGTGTTTTTTTGCATACTCACTCAGCGTAAGTATCTTTTTCGATTCAAGATAAGCAAGTCGCTTGTGATAGCTGTTGGTGAGCGCACGTCCAACGATCTCCCCCATAACCTTTGTTTCACTATTCTTGTCGTATTCCTTGAATGCGTCGTAGTAGCGCGCGCGATCTGCAAATGCGATATTGATCGGCACATATCCTTCGCGGAGCAATGCGTAATTATTGAGCACGCGTCCGATGCGGCCATTTCCGTCACAAAAAGGGTGGATGGACTCAAGCGAAAGATGAAGACGTGAAATCCGTTCGATGATATTGCTTTCTCGGTCAGCAAAATATTTTGTGAGCACATCGAGAACAAGCTGCTCCACATCCTTTGGGTCTGCGCCAATGTGACTTCCGACCCGCACCCATTCGTCTTTCTGCCGAAATCTTCCGGCAATCGCTTCATTAATATTACCAATGAGCATCTTGTGAAGAAGCAGCATGACAGGAATTGAGATCTCAGCTTCTTTTGATTTTTTCTCGATATATTCTGTCACTTTCGCCAAATTCTTTGCTTCGTGAATCTCGCGATCGCTTACGTAGCGGTCAAGGTCAATCTCGAGGAGTATCTTCTCGGTCTCCTCAAGCGAGAGTGTGCTATTCTCGATTGCGTTCGAGTTATAAACTTGCTCAGAAACTTCAGACTCACCAATGATCTTCATGAGCGATTCTTTGCCGGGAAGCGCTTTGTAGTATCGTTCCCGAAGCGACTGAATTTGACTGATTGTATGGGGTTTTCTTGGCATATGCTTAATATGGTTTACCTTACAATTATATCTTTATTCACGTATATGTCAATAATAATCGTGAATAAACAAAAAATAACATGATAATTCACGATTATTTATAATCAAATTAATGCCCCACTAGGGGTGGCAATCCAGTC
>Ga0209541_10014028_pt1 | contig 12153 bp, 12 predicted proteins | sample RifCSPlowO2_01_FD_184027 | JGI IMG/M metagenome (GOLD analysis project Ga0209541, IMG submission 184027) | Groundwater microbial communities from Rifle, Colorado - Rifle CSP2_plank lowO2_0.1 (SPAdes) (version 2) | ecosystem: Environmental > Aquatic > Deep subsurface > Groundwater | place...
TTCGCTTGCTGTTTTTTTCTAGCTCAAATTTGTAAAAAGAAATAGGATATTTGTATGTTTCGCCAATTCATCGTCAGGTCTTACGCTGCGGCTCCAGACCAGACGAATTCTTGGCGTTCTTTAAGTAACTTTCTTCCATTTATAAACCTTCCTATTATAACTACTTAAGAGTTAGAAATAGTACTCCTCTTTCTCAGCAGTTTGACTGTACAAACGAATGATATAAATGTCAGTTCTTGAACATTATTCAACATATTTATCGTCTTGAAAAGAGGTGCTAAAATCCTAAAAAGAGACAAAAAACTTCTACCTTACTTTTCCTTTGCCCTTTATCCTCTCTACTTTAATCTCTTCTGAGCCCGCTTTTAACTGCTTTCCATCAAAATAAGGCTTGCCATCTTCTACAATAATATTAAATTTCTTAAATTGCTCAAAAGTCACCTTTTCATTTGAATTTTCTAAGCCTTCTGGACTAACTTGCGTTCCTTCTTTGGCTGCAGTTGTCAAGACACCGACATTTTTATCATCTTCCCCGGCCAGCAGCATTCCCTGGCTTTCAATGCCCCTTAATTTAGCGTATTCCAGGTTTGCCACAACTATTGTCTTTTTATTCTTTAATTCCTCACTGGAATAATAGTCCTTTAATCCCGCAACTAGCTGCCTTTTTTCATTTCCGATAGAAACCTGAAGCACAAAAAGCTTGTCGGCATTCGGATGGTCACTGACATCAACAATTTTCGCAACCTTTAGATCTAATGGGAATAATCCTTTTTTTTCTTCATCAACTTTTTTCACCAAAATCTTTTCCTTTCCGATCTTATGGCTTTTTAAGCTGAAATTAAGGTCATCCCATCTAAGATTTTTGACATTCAGCTGCCTTTGCAGCTCTTCAGAAAATTTTGGAAGCACTGGCTGCATCAGTATGCTTAGGTTTTTTGCTATATTAATGCATAAACCGCATATCTCCTGTACTCTCTCTTTGTCCTCTTTTATCAGTTTCCAGGGCTGGTTTTCCTGAAAATACTTATTTCCAATATCCGATATCAGCAAAGACTCATTTACCGCAGAATTGAAATTAAAGCACCCATAATGGCTTTTTATAATCTTGATTTTTTCATTGATTTTATTGATGATTTCCTTATTGTTGCCTATGCCCTTGATTTTGCCATCAAAATTTTTGTTTACAAAACTGATAATCCTGTAACAGAAATTTCCAAGATTACCGACCAGTTCATTGTTTATTCTTTTGCGGAAGTCATCAAAGTTAAGGTCAATATCTGCTAGCTTCTTCGATAAAACATTCCCATAATAATATCTCAGATGCTCTGCATCATATTTTTTCAAAAATTCCTCCGCAGTAAAGAACGTGCCGCGGCTTTTAGACATCTTTTGGCTGTTCACAGTAAGGAAGCCATGGACTACGATATCTTTGGGCAGATTAAAGCCTGATCCGCGCAGCATTGCAGGCCAAAACAACAAATGAAAATAGATAATATCTTTGCCTATAAAATGAATTATCTCAGAATTGTTCCATTCTTTCTCTCCTTCACTAATATCTTTAATGAAATTTGCAAAGCTCGCTATATATCCTATGGGGGCATCTAACCAGACATAATAATATTTATTCTCCTCTCCAGGTATCTTAAAACCAAAATAAGGGCCGTCTCTTGATATGTCCCAATCCTCCAAGCCCCCTTTTATCCAGTTAAGCACGAAGTTTTTTGTTTCGTGCTGCAAATTACTGTTTCCCTTAATCCATTTTTCAAGAAAATCAGAGAAAGAGCTTAATTTGAAGAAATAATGTTTTGAGCTTTTTCTTATTGGCTTATTTTTGCATATAACGCAGTACGGCTCTATTAGCTCGATTGTTTTGTAAGCGGCATTGCAAACCTCACAAACATCTCCATACTGGTTTTCTGCTCTGCATCTCGGGCATTTTCCCTTGACATATCTGTCGGGCAGAGCCCTTTTGTCATGCTCGCAATAAGTCACCCCTATATCTTTTGTGTATATATAGCCTTTTTCTTTAAGCCTGTTAAATATAAGATCAGAGAAATGCTTGTTTTCCCTGGAATTTGTGGTGTGATAAGTGTCAAATCTTATGTGGAAATTTTTGAAGTCTCTTGTATGCTCCTTATATATTTTTGCAATAAGCTCTTCCGGCCTTATTTTCAGCTCATTAGCCTTCAATTCAATTGGAGTGCCATGGGTGTCATCAGCGCAGCAATATACTACATTTTTCCCTATTAATCTCAGGAATCTTACAAATATGTCTGTCTGGATATATTCTACCAGATGCCCAAGATGCAAAGGGCCATTGGCATACGGCAAGGCAGATGTTACAATTATCCGTTTATCTTTGGTTTTTGATTTTGGCATATAACTCAGGAATAAACTCTTTGTTTATAAATATTTATTTGAAGATAAGCCAGACTCCTGCCAAAAGCCTTATAAATTTTCAGGCATTTCTCCTGCAGATGGCAAAATATTTGACCCAGGATTACAGAATCCCATTTGGGATTGGAGCTAATCCCATTTTAGAATTAGAAGAGCAGGAAACAATTGATTCAACAGTAATTGGGGCTTCTGCTATGAGCACTTTCACAACAAGATTCGGCAAAAAGCACTTAAGCGGGATTGCTGGAATTGCAGATGACTGGTTAGTCTTGCTTCTGGAGTATAACAACCAGGAGAAAGTCATGTTTTATCCAAGGTTTGTGGTGGATAATATCAAATCTGATGCAGGAGTTCAAAAAGTAAATGAGCTGGAAGGAAGGAATATCCAAGTTATTCTACAATACGGAAGGCCGGTTGGAATTAAGATTTAGTATTTTTCTGATTTGGCATTATTTCTTCTTCCCTTTCTTCATCTTCTTCGTTAATCCAATATCCTTATTGCATTTTTCGCATGCAAAGACATATGCAGGAACTCCTTCAAAAACTGTCCTCTTACACTCGCTTTTAGCCATGCTTTCATTTCCGCAATGAGGGCATTTGTATTCGGCTTCCAGAAACAATCCAGATTCAACTTCATCAGCTTTTTCTTGGTATTTACATTCAGGGCATTCATAATGCGCGGCTTTTTTGTCTGGCTTTCCACTCTTATTTATCGGCTTTCCAAGCCTTCCTTCTTTGCACTTAGGGCATTCTTTCCTGTACACCCATGCTGTTGCATATCCTTCATTATCTAAAGACCTGTTTGTAAAGTACAGGCATTCATCCATGCTGCTAGGCTTTTTAAGCTCCATGCTGCTTGGTCGCATTAGCTTGCTCTTTGCATGCGCTTTTTATGATTTTTGCATCTCTTGATGCCTTTTCCTCATTCTGGAAATATACTGCATTCAATACCAAAACGTCTTTCTGCGTTAGGTTTAAGCTCTTTGCCTCTTTTGAATACGTATCAACAAATTCTTGTAGTATACTGACAGCTTCATATCCTTTTTGAGCAGACACATTTCTTATTCTTGCGGATTCTGTAATCCTTAAATAGCCATTCTTGCATCCAAAACCATAATCAGTTGTGCTGCCTTTTCCCCACTGCCATCCCTCCGCATTTAACTTTTCGGCTTCAAGGAATTTGAGCTTAAACTCTATAAACAATTCCAAGGAATCCGGCAGTTGGTTTGCTACGCTAAAGCCCATTATTTGCGCCATCAAATCATCAATTTCCGGGGTTGTTGCTGGCGGCACCTTCACTGATGCGCCATATTTCATCTCCATTTCAGTTATTTTTTTGGCCCCCTCTTTAAAATTCAATTGAGAAGAGGCACAGCCATAAATAACTGCTAGCCCAAAAATCAAGGCAAAAATTATTTTTTTATTCAAATTACACCACCAGTTATTGATTTTGGCAGTACACTGGGCTGGTATTTATTCTTTTCGCATGGCCGCAATAAAACTGCAAATCATTTAAAACTTAAACACAATTTGTTTATGGCTTATTAAAAATCGAGATGTACCACTATAAAATAGTATCAGAATAGAAAAGTATTTATACTAGTTCTACCATCCAGTAGTAATACTATCACCTCTTTTTCCCTGGCAGGGTCTTTCGGGATCTTGCCGGGGTTTATGATCATTACTTTTCTCTCTTAAAACATTTAATATTTAGAAACTATGTTAATAATATCTTAATACAATATTTTGATACAATGTTTTAATACGAGCTGAAATCTGACTGCGTGAAGTCTTTAAAAACACAAAGATTATATACTTACCCGTATTATTCTAAAAATACAATAAAAACAAATTTTAGGCTTATTTCAGTCATTTAAACTCAAATTCAAGGCCCGTCACGAGAGTACCCATGGGAGCGGTCGCTAAATGCAAGCGATGAACCTGGGAGTTAGTGCTCGGGCTACAAATCATTTAGTAAGCTTAAAAACAAAAGTTGGGGCAAGCTTTTAACTTAAAAATCATCATTATCATTTGATTTTGCTTATTTAGGAATTAAAAAGTTAAAATAGGCTTAGATAAGGTTAATCAGGGTTAAAAAAGCTTGTTCTAGAATCAAAATTTATCGTGGAGGTTGGTTAATATGGGTAAAATAAGCCCGGTTGCAGCTAAATACATAATTCATGCCTTAATAGATATTGATGGCGTTGTTGACAAGCCGGATGTCATAGGAGCTATTTTTGGGCAAACAGAAGGTTTGCTAGGTTCCGATTTAGAGCTTAGAGAATTGCAAAAATCCGGAAGAATCGGAAGAATAGAGGTTAATACTGAGATAAGGTCAGGAAAAACTTCAGGAAGCATAGACATACCTTCTTCTATGGACAAAGCAGAGACTGCTATAATAGCTGCTGCTTTAGAGATAATTCAAAGAATAGGTCCATGCAATGCAAAAATACAAACCAAAAGCATAGAAGACGTAAGGGTCAGCAAGAGGATCTTTGTTGTTGAAAGAGCAAAAGAGCTTTTAAAGAACCTTATAACCAATGCAATGCCTGATTCCCAGGAACTAGCGGATGAGGTTGCTTATTCTGTGAGAGTTATGGAAATACAGGAATACGGCAAAGACAGGTTGCCAGCAGGACCAGCAATAGACGAAAGTGATGAAATAGTCTTAGTCGAGGGGCGAGCAGACGTTTTAAACCTGCTTAAGCATGGATTCAAAAACGCAATTGCGTTAAATGGAACTTCTGTACCTGAAACTATAGTGGAACTATGCGCTAAAAAAGTTGTAACTATATTTGTTGATGGCGATAGGGGGGGAGATCTTATCATCAAGGAGCTTACATCACTAGCAGATGTTGATTTTGTTGCTCGCGCTCCAGATGGAAAGGAAGTTGAAGAGATAACGCAAAAGGAGATTCACAAGGCTTTGAGGGCAAGAATTTCCGGAGAGCAGGCAAAGCTAGAACACACGCGGGAAACAGAGAGATTGAATAGTGGAAACGACAGGTTGCAAAGGGTTGATAGAAGGCCGCAGCAGTTTAGGCCATTGCCTCCTAGGCCTATTTTTAACAGAGGCCCAGCAATATCTCCTGAGAATAAGAAGGTATTCAGGGACATGCTTGAAAACCTTGTTGGTACTAGAGGAGCTCAAGTTCTCGACCAGCAGCTGAATACCCTTGGGAAAGTGCCAGTAACAGAGCTTGAATCTTCAATTAAGAGCCTGAATAATAATGCTTACGCAATAGTCTTTGATGGTTCTGTTGACAAGGAAATAGTAAAAGCAGCAGAAGGCGCAAATATAAAGTTCCTTATAGGCATGGACTCAAAGATAAGGCCGAATGAAACCAAGGTCAATGTGCTTACTGTAAGTGAGCTTTGATCTTTTGTTTAAATCTTTTTATACTTTTTTTTATTTTGCTCAAAATCCCAGTTTCCTTTAGCTCAAGCTTTTTGAAAGCTCCAAGCTGCATTCTGTCAGCCTATTCATCTTGCAGAAATTCTCTTTTATTTGGTCTGCTGGCTGCACACCGGAAAATTTAATTTGATTGTTTACCAAAAATACCGGGAAGGAATTCAACCCTAATTCTTTGGCTAATGCTGATTCCGAATCATGCTTGTTAAATGCAACCTTTCCCTCAAATGCTCCAAGAAATTCATTGAGGTTTTTTTCTGCCTTTGAACTTGCTTCTTGGCCTTCTTTTACAAACAAGTCAAGCTTTCCTGGAATTTCGTCCCGTTTAAAATAATAATTGGCATTTGAAACAGTATTTTTCATGACAAAATTGCCATTTATTTCTTCAAAAGCTTCTAAGAATTTGCCATAATTTTGCCCTTCTTTGATGCTAGAATTGAATATAAATGCAGGAAGAGCATCTAATCTCAATGTTTCTGCAGCCTCTCTGCCATTGGCGCTCTCAAGGTCTATATTGCTTATCTCTAAATTGGGAAAAAAATCTTTTATTATTGACAAAACCCTGCCAGTTTGGCAGTTAAAGCAGCTGTTGCTGCTCAGCACAGTCAGCTTGATGCGGGCGTCTTCAGCAAATGCGCATTTGGCATTCTCCTTTCCCGGGTTTATGCATTCGCCTATTTTGCCTTGCTCCTTGCAGTCATCGCTTGAATGGCATGCTATTAAGGCTGCTGCATCCTTGTATTCATTCCCACCATTAGTTAAAATTTCAGCATTAATTGTGTTTCCAGAAGAAAGAAAATACCATATGCCTAAAGCAGCTGCGATAAAGACAGCAGCTAAGACTAACGGTCTTTTGTTGAGTTTGGTTTTATCTTCAGCTTTTTTTTGTTGATTAGGCTTTTTCCATACCACTCTTTCTTTCTTAGCTTCAATTTCATCATCCGAGTCCAATGGGAAGATATCCTCTTCCATGCTAGACTGATATTTAGTGTCTTCTTCTTTTTCTGCTTCCTCGTATTCCTCTACCAGAGGCTCTTTAATCTCCGGAGCTTTTTCTTCCTTTTTTCTTTTTAAAAATCCAGGCTTTATCTTTTCTTCTTTGCTTGATTCTTCCTGAGCCTCCGCAATCGCTGTGTTACTATAAAATTTTACCTTAACCTTCGGTTCTTCCTCCGCCGCCTCAGTAATTATTTTAGGGATATCTTTGAATATGCCATCGCCTGCATTCTCTTTCTTTTCAAGCTCTTCCAGCCTTGATTCCAGCCTCTGCTTTCCGTTTTCGTATTCCTGGTCTGTAATTACCCCTATATCAAAGCTTTCCTTAAGAAATCTCAGCTCTTCTTCCAGACGCTCTTCTTCGCTTAGCATTTATTCACCTATAAGGTTATTTAGTATTATTTTGATCTCATCCTTATCTTCTTCAGCAAGGCTTCCGATGCGCGCATATTTACAGCCTAAAATAGTCACAGGCACAAAGCTCTTTGGGCTGTATTTTTCGAATATTTTAAGCTCTTCTTCAGGAATCCCATTTTCTTTATCGCTTGTGAGCAAATTGTCGCCCGTGTCCAGGTTCCAATGCAACGCTTTTATTTTCCCGCTTCCCGCAAACCCACTTATAGCCTCATTAAATATAGCAATGCTTTCATCGCATATCTTGCACCAGCTTGAGGTATAAAGCCTTATAACCAGTTTTTTTTCCCAATAGCAAGCCTCATCATTAGCTGCTTCAAAACCCTTAAGATTGATCCTGTTGATATTTTCCTCAACTATTCTAATATCAGAATTGTTTATCAGATTATCAATGTAATTCTGGAAAGAAACGCCATCGCCAGGAATGCTATCATCGACAGCAACATTATCTTTTTCCAATAATTTTATTATAACCGCTCTAGTTTTAAATGACTTTTTGACATCGTTAATAGTATGCCCTTCTGATTTCAGATGCTTTCTAAACTCCCCTATAGTCAGCCCGCTGCTTGAAATAAATGATCCAAGCATTTTCTCGACATCTTCATCAGTTGATTTTATCCTTTCTTTTCTGGCTTTCTGCAGTAAAATTTCCTGCGGGATTAATGATGTCTCTAAAAAATCCCGCTTAGTTATGATATCTTTGTGCTGAGGCAGCACAGATAGGCTATACCACCAGTCAAGTTCCCCTATTGTTACCTTTTCTCGATTAACAAAAGCAGCTGCATTTTTTTCGGAATTCATGGAAGAATAAGCAGTATAGATAAGAGAAGCCGCAAAAACGGAAAAGAGCAATGCAATTATTGCGTATTTAGCCTTATCCCAATATTTTTTATCTTTTTTCCTAGAATTTTTCGGGGTTTTTTTCTTTGGAGTGTCCAATATATATCACCGCTATAAACGTCCCTATCACCCCTTTTTGAATACTGTTTATGTTAGCCATAAATAAACCTTTCGGATTTTGACAACTTGCAAATAATACCATAAGTTTTTATATTAAACATCCCAATTTTATATTCCTGAGTTAAGTGCATCATCAACGATTATTGCTAGATATAACCAATTTGAAAATTGTTAATGATTCGGTTGAATAAGGCATGTTAACAATTGTATATCTCTTTACCAAATTATCTCAATTAAATTATCTCAATTAAAGAATGTATGATATAATAATAGGCAGGAACGAGGAAGACGCAAAGCAATTAGGCACATTAGGCGCGATATTTGTCGGAAAGCATTATGTAAAAATGGGCCAGACAACTTCTTTATCAAATAAGATATACATGGATGTTACAAGAAGTCACGTTGTATTTGTCGTAGGCAAGCGCGGCTCTGGAAAAAGCTATAGCATGGGTGTCATAGCAGAGTCTATACTTGATTTGCCTGACGAGATCAAAAAAAACATTTCAATCATGATCTTGGACACTATGGGGATATATTGGACTATGAAATATCCAAATAAGCAGGAAAAAGAATTGCTTGATGAATGGGAACTTGAAGCAAAGCCATTGAATGTTAATATTTTTACCCCTGTTGGCTACTATAAGAAATATAAAGAAGGAGACATACCGACTGATTTCCCTTTTTCAATAAAGACATCTGAGCTAAGCCCTTATGAATGGGCAGAGACTTTTGGGATTGAGCTGCATAGCCCCCTAGGCTCATTGATCGAGCGCGTTATAGAAAATTTTAAGGAACTTGATGAGGATTATGACATTGAAGACATAATCAAATCCATACGGGCAGATGACCGCTCCACAAAAGAAACCAAAGATGCTGCTGAAAACAGGTTTTTATCTGCAAAACATTGGGGCCTTTTCAGCAAACAGGGCACAATATTGGAAGACCTTATCATACCTGGACAGATTACTGTTCTAGATGTAAGCTGTTATACGTACCTGCCTGGAACTGAAAGCCTGAGGGCTCTGGTTATCGGATTGGTGGCTCAAAAGCTCTTTGCAAAAAGGATGATGATTAGGAAAGCTGAGGAATACGAGACAATCTACAGGGAAACGCATTTGACTGAGAGGGAAGAAGAGCAGAAAAAAGAGCCCGCAATCTGGTTTATCATAGACGAAGCTCATGAATTTCTGCCTAATGAGGGAACCACAGTTGCGACACAGCCACTCATAACAATATTAAGGGAAGGCAGGCAGCCGGGGATAAGCCTTGTTTTGGCTTCCCAGCAGCCGGGAAAAATCCATACAGATGTGATCACCCAATCAGACATTGTTATAGCGCATAGAGTCACAGCAAATGTTGATGTTCAGGCTCTTGGCAACATAATGCAAAGCTATATGAGGGAAGGCCTGGACAAGCAGCTTAATTATCTGCCAAGAGTTACAGGCGCTGCTTTGATATTTGATGATATAAACGAAAAGATGTATCCAATGAGAATAAGGCCAAGATATACATGGCATGGTGGAGATACACCTTCTGTGATTTTAAAGAAAAAGAAGATTTTTGAACTATGATTTGGCATTATTATTGAATTTTCCAAACGATTCATGCCCAAAAAACCGGCTATATGCTGCTCTTGCTTCTTCAGTATCCATGAAAACATAATCTGGTTTGTGCATTCTTCTAACAACTAATAAAGGTATTCTGGAGGAATAAGCTTCTCCGCTTTTCTTTCCAGCCTCATGATAAGGGTGCATCTGTGAAATCATCAGTCCCTGGTCTAGAAACCTTTGACGATAATTGCTTCTTATTTTATCTAATTTTTCTCCAAATTCCGCGGTGTTTGCTTCTGGATGACTAAATGCTAACATCACTATAGTAGCATCAGTGCTTTGATATTTGCGGGTTTTAGATGGACTAATAAGCTTAAATTTTCCTTCTAAACTATCGATAGCCTTATCAAAGCCCACAGTATTAGGATGATCTGGAAATTCCTTAACAAAATAGCCATTCCTTTCTTCAATTAGACCAACAAAAGGACAATAAGATTTTTTATTCTCCCCCGTTAACACATAACTGAGATAGTTTCTGGTTCTTATAAGATAATTTCCATCCGTTTCTTGCGCTAATCTGAGTTCATCACTACCTATCCCTATAACGGAGTGGCATAGATTCGATATTCTTTTATGTAAACAGAGCAAAACTTCTGCATATATGCCATTTTCAAAATCAAGATTTGTAATCAATTGGACAAAACCTCCTTCATCAGGGCCAATAAAGAATATTTTTCCTTCTAACCCTGGAGAGCTCGATAAATTTTCTCTATCTTCCAGAGCTTTCATCTTTCATACCCTCTCTGTTGACGTTCATATCCTGGGGGTCTTCCGTTGAAATGGAATCGGGGTCCTCCGTTGAAATAGTATCCTTGCTTTTCCAATGCCATTACCAACCCACTATACAGTTCACTGATTAGGTTTGCTTTTATCTCCCTGGAAGTTATCCTAACGGGGTTTCCTCTTTGAATCAGATAACTCTCAACTAGATTCTTAAACGCATCTGCCAAAAGAGCTACATCTGGATTGGTTTTATCCTCAGCCATTCTGTTTGTCCTTAAATCGCACATGTTAGTTGCCTCCAAACTTTGTAGAAACAAGGTAGCAAGAAAACTATATCTAAATTGGGTCTCAAAAAACAAAAATTTATAAATAAAAACTTATATGTGTCTTTTATGACAAACATAGCAGAACAGGTAGGAACCTATCTAGACAATGATTTCATAATAAGGAAATGCCTTTTTAACAACATAATAAGCTTAAGAGCTCTTTCCAGGCATTTGATAAAAAATCTGCATTTGAGTGAAAAAAATATGGATGCCATAATGAGCGCGATTAGAAGATACAAAAGAGACAATAAGATAGAAGAGTTAAACAGGCTAAAAAGGGTTTTTGCTGATATTGTGATTAAGACTAAAGATAACATTGCAGATGTGTACATCCCAAAAAATAAAGAAATGCAGGAAAAGCTGAATAATTTTAGCTCTAAAATTGACCTGGAAAAAGGTGAAGTTCTGAGGATTATTCAGGCTGAACAGGGGATTAGGGTAATCCTCGACGAGAAAAATTTGAATTTTCTTTCAGATATTTTTGCAAAAAAGGATATCAGGAGCATAAATAAAGGCTTAGCAGAAGTCATTATAAATTTTTTTCCGGATGCAGTAAAAACTCCAGGAATAATTTCAATAGTCAGCTCAAGCCTTACATCTGCAAACATATGCATACATGAAATTATGAGTTCTGCTCCAGAGCTTATAATCATAATTTCAGACAAAGATCTGATAAAAGCACTTCATGTGTTAGAAAACCTAAGGAGTATGTATTAGTCTCATACAAGCGGGATATTGACATGTCTGAGGCAGATTAAAACCTGTTAAAAAACTTAATTCTGTTAAGGTTCAATATAATCAAGGTTAAAATGCCCGCAACTGCAGTCAAAAAGTACTGGCCGATGCCTACAGCCAATCCAACTGCCGCAACAACCCAGATAGAAGCGGCTGTTGTTAATCCATGCACAGAATCCCTTGCTTTAAAGATTGTTCCAGCGCCTAAAAAGCCGATGCCGGTGGCAACTCCGGAAATTATCCTTCCTGTCTCTTCTGGTATAGTTTGCAGTGTTACTAATGCAAACAAAGCTGAGCCCAAACAAACAAGCATGTGCGTCCTTATTCCTGCGGGCTTATGCACAACCTCCCTTTCCCAGCCAATCAGGCCACCGATTACAACAGCAAGAATAAGCCTTATCAAAATTTCAGTATCTGCTGTCATAAAAAGATTATGCTGGTATAGATTTAAATATCTTTTTGTTTTGTCTTCAAAGTCATTGTCTTTTCCCATAAAAATTTCCCCTCAAGCCAAAAGCTTGAGTTCATGGTAAAACTCAAGAATAAAAGAAGGCTAGGATGGGCATTAAAACAATACAAA
>Ga0209541_10014029_pt1 | contig 12153 bp, 14 predicted proteins | sample RifCSPlowO2_01_FD_184027 | JGI IMG/M metagenome (GOLD analysis project Ga0209541, IMG submission 184027) | Groundwater microbial communities from Rifle, Colorado - Rifle CSP2_plank lowO2_0.1 (SPAdes) (version 2) | ecosystem: Environmental > Aquatic > Deep subsurface > Groundwater | place...
CCGGCGCGCCAAAGGGACTCCCCCACTGCGACGAAGTTGGCCACCAAATAAAAACCACGCGCCATGAGGACGGCCACGAAACCCAACACTGCGTCCGCACCACGCACGCCGAACAAAACGCCATCGCCCAAGCGGCAAAATTAGGTATTTCCATAGACGGCGGAACGCTTTATTGTAAAATGACGCCATGTTCAACTTGCGCAAAAATGATTATCAATACCGGAATAAAAAGGGTTGTTTGCGAAAAACGCTATCACGCGGGCGCGGAATCTGAAGAAATGTTCCGCCAAGTTGGAGTAGAATTGAATTTTCTTGACGGCGGTATGGAAGAATACGCCAATCAAGGCGGAACCAAATTGGCAAACGAGGAAAAAAAATCAAAGTTTAGCTTTAAACAGTTTTATCAATAAACTAACGGCCGACAGCTAACCGCAAGCCGTAAGCCGTAAGCCGTAGACAATTTTATGATTATCGGCATTACCGGCACCAACGCTTCCGGCAAGGACACGGCCGCGGATTATTTGAAAAATAAAGGATATTCGCACTATTCTTTGTCTGATATTGTCCGCGAAGAGTGCGACGTCCGCGGACTGCCAAAAGACCGCGACACGCTTCGCGAATTGGCCAATGAATTGCGCCGGAATTTTGGCGCCGATGTCTTAGCCAAACGCGCCATAGAAAAAATCCAACGTGAAAAAGCAAAAAATATTGTCATCACCAGCATCAGGAGTCCTGAAGAAATAAAAACTTTGAAGAAAATACTGAATTTGAAATTAATCATTACAGACGCGCCGATTGAACTTCGTTATGAACGTTCGGCCAAACGCAACCGCGACACCATTGATTTTAAAATGTTTAAGCATCAAGAAGATCTGGAGCTGGCCGGCGGCGCCAATAAACAAAATATAAAAGATGCTATGGCTCTAGCCGATTACACTATTATCAATGACGGCACACCCGAGGAGCTTTATGAAAAAATAGAGAAAATCATCATTTAATTATCAGTTATCATTTTTCAATTATCAATGAAGTATCAATTATCAATGATTATTTGATAAATAAAAATTCATTGAAAATTGGTTATTGAAAATTGAAAATTTATATATGCAAGTCAAGATTAAACGCCTGTCCCCCGATATTCCTCTTCCTCAATACCAAACCGCCGGTTCGGTGGCTTTTGACATAGCCTCGGCAGTTGATATAAAAATCGCTCCGCACGACATCCAACTTATCCCCACCGGCCTTATTATCGCCACTCCGCCGGGCTTTATGCTAATGCTTTCTCCCCGCTCTTCATTGCCTTTGAAAAAAGGCCTGACTATGCCAAACGGCCCGGGTATTATTGACCAGGATTATTGCGGCCCGCAAGATGAGATAAAGGTTCAAATTATCAATCTGACGGAAAAGCCTGTGGAAATAAAAAAAGGCGACCGAATCGCCCAGGCGATGTTTGTCGCCATTAGCCGCGCGGTTTTGGAAGAAGCTGAAATGCTCGCGGAAGAATCCCGCGGCGGCTTTGGCAGTACTGCCGGATACAACTAAGATGACTGCTGACAGCCGACAGCTAAAAAATAAAAAGCGGTTATGCCGCTTTTTTTAGATTTACAAATTTTCGTCCACCAAAATATAAATCTTTTCCGACTCCCCTCTTATGGCTCTAATATAGCCGTCTTTAACCATGTTGCAAAACATGCCGATGATAATTTCTTTACTTTCATCATATTTTCCCATCAAATGCTTGATGCAAGCTCTAATCTCAACCCCATAGCTCCCATCCGCTGATCTGATTTCTTTTTCTTTGCAAAAAGAAATAATGTCACCGACAATCTCTTCGTCAGTGCGCGGTACGGACATCTTCTCCTCCTTACTCCTTAAAATATGGATTTTCTTCTTTATATATTTTAATCATTTCATCCAGCGGCTCCAGCAACTTTCTGACAGACACAAATTCTTGCCGTAAAACTTTCAAATGCCCCTCCCAGTTATAAAAAATATTAGTAAAAGATTTATTCCCAGCTGGGACTTCCATAAATCCCCGGCTTAAATATCCAAGAATCTCCAAGGCGGCAAAAAATCTGCCGTTTTTGGAAATATTTTGGAGTGCCTGCGGATTTCTTTTGGCGCCGGCATCGTGCCACTCTTGCGCGATAGCGTACGCCTCTCTATAAACCAGCTGTGTTCCTCTTGGCAACCCAGCGATAATCAGCTCAAAGGCGTTATCTTCTTTTGCTTCATCTGATTGTTTTTTGTCCATCGCGTCAATGTCGTCTACAAGCCCCTCGGGCAAATCATGAATGCGCGCCGCCAATCTCAATAATTCAGAGTTTAGAGAACCGTAATTGGCGCTTCTGTCATACTCAATCCCCAGCATAACATCGCACAAAAAAACCGTATTGATGGTATGACCCAAAACCGATTCCGTATAAACTGCCCGACCGCCAAGGCGCGTATATTTCTTATATCTTTTTACTTCACCCAAAGCTTCGTGCATTGTTTTTTGAAAATTCTCCCATTCGTCTAATCCGATTGTCTTGCGCTCATCTTTAATTTTTTTCAGTAATTCAGAAAAAACTCTGCCCAGCGGCCTATCCGACATCTTTCTTCTCCTTTAGAGCTACGGACTTATCCACATTTGCTTCCCCCTGTGGAATTATATAAACTGATAAAAAGAACTATTAATAGTTTATTTACTAAAAAAATATATGTCAAACGAAAGACGCATTTATACATTGGAGGGATTAACGCCGGAAGTCCGCGCCGTCTGTTTTGCCAAATGCAGCCGCAGTCCGGAACCGTTTGATGAAATAGCCAAGGAGCTGACCGAAGAAAAATCCGCAGAGTTCCACGAAAAATGGGTCGTGGGCTATGGCCATTCTTCAGTTGCCGAGCATGCGGTTTTGTCTATTGCCTTGGAAAACGTTTCCATCTTGGCGACAAAAGTTATAGAAGACAACCGTTTGGCATCTTACACGGAAAAATCCACCCGCTACCAGATTTTTGATAAAAACAGATATTTAAAACCAACGCGCTTAATGCAATCAGAGGCCGGCCGCGAGTACGAGCAGGCGGCGAATTTTCTTTTTGACACTTATGAAAAATTATCCAAGCCGATGGCGGAATTTATAAAAACCCGCGAACCAAAACCTGAAAAAACCAATGAAAAAATGTACGAATCCGTTATCAAAGCCAAAGTTTGCGACAACATCCGCTATCTCTTGCCGACATCAACTCTGACCAATTTAGGAATGACTTTAAATGCCAGAAATCTTGATTGGGCGATTACAAAACTCTTGTCGCATCCTTTGGAAGAAATGCAGGAAATCGGCAGCCAGTTAAAAATTGAAGCCACGAAAATCACGCCGACTTTAGAAAAATTTTCCGCCAAAAACGCTTATCTTACGGAAACAAACGCGGAATTGGCGAGTTTGAGCCAATGGATTTTTCAAAATGAGACACCGCAAGAAAGCAGTGCCGTAAAAATTGTGGACTACGATAAAGACGCGGAAAACAAGCTCGTTGCCGCTCTGCTCTACAAATCCAGCCAACTTCCCTATTCGCAAATTAAAGAAAAGGTTGATGCAATGCCCAAATCAATCAAAGAACTGATAATTGATGAAGCCTTAAAGCGCCGGAGCCCTTATGATAGGCCTCTCCGCGAATTAGAGCATATTTATTACACCTTTGATATTTTGATGGATTACGGGGCATTTAGAGATGTCCAAAGGCATCGCATGGCCACCCAGACTAATCAAGCCGTCACTACCGCGCACGGATTTTGCGTGCCTCAAGATATCGCTGATGCCGGCTTTGAAATGGATTTTAAATTGGCTATGGAGCGCGCCGCCGAAGCCTACGCCAAAATTTACAAACAATTTCCGGACGACGCGCAATATGTCGTTCCGCTTGCTTTCTGCAAACGCACGCTCTTCACCTGGAATTTGCGCGAGCTTCATCACTTTATATCTCTCCGCTCCGGCAAAAAAGGCCACATCTCCTACCGCCGCATCGCCCAGCAATGCTTTAAAGAACTGGAAAAAATCCAGCCTCTACTCGCTAAATATATCAGAGTGGATATGAGTGATGAGACGGTATCAACCGTTGGAGTAAAACTCTAAACTCTAAATCCTAAACTCTAAACAACTTCAAAATTTTAAATTCAAAATGATTTTTTAATTTTGAATTTTGAGCATTTTGGATTTATTTAGAATTTAGAGTTTAGAATTTAGGATTTATCAATTTTATGAAAGGAAAATTGATAGTTATTGATGGCGCGGACGGCTGCGGAAAAGCGACGCAGACAAAAAAACTTATAGAACGCCTGTTCAGAGAGGGCTATGGGACGGAAACTTTGGATTTCCCGCAATATTATAACAATCATTTCGGTAATATTGTCGGCTGTTTTTTGCGCGGAGATTTCGGCGATCCGACGCAAATAAATCCCTATTTCGCTTCCATTCTTTACGCCGCCGACCGTTTTGAATCCAGCAAAAAAATTAAGCGGTGGTTAGACGGCGGAAAAACTGTTGTTTTGGACCGCTATGTATCCGCCAATCAAATCCATCAGGGCGGAAAAATAAAAGACGAACAAAAACGGGAAACTTTTTTAAATTGGCTGGACAAAATTGAGCACGGCGTTTTTAGCATTCCGCGCCCGGACTTGATAATTTATCTGGATGTCCCAACCACTACCGCCCAAAAACTTATTGAACAAAAATCCGCGCGCAATTACACAAACGGCATGCAAAAAGATAAAAACGAATCAAATATTGATTACCAGTCTGTCGTGCGAGAACGTTGCCTGGGCCTTATTTCAAAAATTAACAACTGGCAGAGGATTATTTGCGAAGAAAACGGCCGATTGCTTTCTATCGACGACATCCACGAAAAAATTTGGGCGGTTGTGGAAAAGATGGTATAATAATTAATTAGTAATTAATAATTGGTAATTAGTAATTATTTTATGGTTTCTATCGCCGACATCATTCGCCAAAGCTGGAATTTATACATTTCCAAATTTAAAAAATATTTGCCTATATTAGCCGCGATTTTTGGCATTACTTCTGTCTTTGAAATTTTGGATATATATTTTATAGAAATTTCAAAACTCGCTGATTTTTGGAAGACGGGATTTTTAATCACTACCGGCCTTTTAACTTATCTTTTGACCTTTGCCATCACCGTGATTTTAATTTTCTTCTCAAACAAACTGCTGAATAACAAAGAAGCGTCCGTATCTTTGCAGGAAATCAAACAGGTTTTTCTTCCGTCGCTATTAATTTCCATCTTGGTTGCCCTGATAACCATCGGAGGTTTTTTGCTTTTCATTGTGCCGGGCGTTTTGTTTATGGTCTGGTATGCCTTTGCGTCGTATATGGCGATTTTGGAAAAAAAATCCGGCGTAAAGCTGTTGTCCGAAAGCCGGGAATTGTCGCGCGGCAGGTTTTGGCCCGTCTTCGGCAGGCTGGCGGCACCGAATATTTTTTGGGCAATTATTTCTTATTTGGTAATGGCCGGGATATTCAATGTTTTGGGGCTTATTTTAAATAAGGGTTTTAATGTCAGCCAAACGACTTTGGCGCTGTCTATAATCTCTTCGCTTATATCCAACTTGGTAGCGGCCTTTTTCGCGCCGCTTTATGTTATCGGAATGACGATTGTGTATAGGGCGGTACGAAGTAGTAAGTAGTAGGTAGTAAGTAGTACTAAGCAGACCTGCTGCTCTCGCTTCCACAAGAAGCGATTTTTTTTATTCCCAAACTTTGACTTTTTGAGTTAAAACCCCTAAAATTAATCATACAGCCTGTCATTACGAGGAACGAAGCGACGAAGTAATCTCTTTTTCATGAGATTGCCACGCTCCCTGCGGTCGCTCGCAATGACAAAATGAATATGAACTTAGAACCAGTCATCGGCTTGGAAATCCACGTCCAGCTGAAAACAAAATCAAAAATGTTCTGCGGTTGTTCCAACCGCGGAGAATTTGAGCCGGCAAATACCACCATTTGCCCGGTCTGCACAGGACAGCCGGGTGTTTTGCCTGTTATCAACCACGAAGCGGTAAAAATGGGCGTTTTAGCCGGACTATCTATAAATTGCCATATCAACGAAATTTCTAAATTTGACCGCAAGCATTATTTTTATCCCGACCTGCCAAAAAATTATCAGATTTCCCAATACGACAAACCAGTTGCCGAAAAAGGATATTTGGATATTGATATTTTTGGCGCTAAAGAAAAAGAAAGAAAAGCCGCCCGCATCGGCATTACCCGCTTGCATTTAGAAGAAGACGCGGCCAAAAACACGCACAGCGCGGACAAATCTTTCAGCACCGTTGATTATAACCGAGGAGGAACGCCTCTCGCCGAAATCGTAAGCGAGCCCGACATCCGCTCCCCTCTTGAAGCAAAAATTTTCTTGCAGGAATTGCGCAAAATTATGCGCTATCTGCAAGTTTCTGACGCGGATATGGAGCTAGGTCAGCTTCGATGCGACGCCAATATCTCAATGAGAGAAGTTGCCGATCCGCAAATACCCGGCAATTTGGCTTTGCGCTTCAATCCAAAAACAGAAATAAAAAATCTCAATTCTTTTAACGCGGTTTTTCACGCTTTGGAATATGAAATAAAACGCCAGACCGAACTTTGGGAAGCAGGCAATCCTCCGCGGATACAATCAACGCGCGGGTGGGATGACGGCAAAGGCGCGACCTACGAACAGCGCGTCAAAGAAGAGGCGCACGATTATCGTTATTTTCCGGAACCGGACTTGCCTCCGATGGACTTAAAAGAAATCGGCGAGGAGCAGAAAAATCTTTTGCCCGAACTGCCGAGGGCGCGCAGATACCGTTTTATAGACGAATTTGGCATGAATATGACGGATGCCGAAGTAGTGACCGAAGACCAATACAAAGCCGATTATGTTGAGCGTGTTTTTTCTGAATTAGTTTGCTGGCTCCAATCTTTAGATGGTGTTCTCGGCACGGAAACCGAAATTTGGGAAAAATACGGCGCAAAAATGTCCAAACTGGTTTCCGGCTGGTTTATCAATAAATTGGGCGGCTTGATGGCCGACCGTAAAATTGATATCCGCACCTTAAAAATCACGCCGGAAAATTTTGCCGAATTTATCACCATTGTTTATGGAAATAAAATCTCCGGGCCCAATGCTTTGAAACTTTTGGAATTGATGTTAGACGGCGGCGACCCGTCGCAGATTATGGCAGAAAAAGATTTGGGCGCTTCGGAAGATTCGGGCGAAGCGGACGCGATTATAGAAAAAGTTATAAATACCAATCCAAAAGCCGTGGCAGATTACAAAGCCGGAAAAGAAACGACAATAATGTTTTTAGTCGGCCAAGTAATGAAAGAATCAAAAGGAAAAATGAATCCCGAGATGGCAAAAGAGATGCTGATAAAAAAGATACGCAATTCTTGACAATTTTAAAAAAAATGCTAATATAATAAAAGCTCCTTGGAGGGAAAAATGGCCGCGCCAGAAGACAAAGATATTGCAAAACTTTTCGGCGAAAAGAAAGAAGAGAAGATTCCTTTCAGGTGCCCGATTTGCGATTACGACGAGTATTACCCGGTATATGACCAAGGCAATGGAATAATCGGACCGGGCTATGTGTCAAAATTAACGCATTATGTCTGCGGAGGATGTTCGGTTCATTTCAACGACCCCAAGGCATTTATCAAAAGATTGACCAGAATCAAGAAGAAAAAATAATATCCCGTATTTTTACGGGGTTTTTTAATTTCAAAATTAAAAAATTTATTGAAAATTGGTTATTTCCACCCGAGGCGGATGCGCCTTGGGCGCAGAAAATTGAAAAATTTAATGCTGTTTTATTTTAAAAAATTTTCTATTTTTAACATAGCTTCTTTGCCGTTATGCACCCGCTTTATTTTTTTATCCTGCCGAAAAGTACTTATCTGATACCGCGCGAAGCGGCGGGTGTTTTTTGCCAAAAGCTCGAAGGCTTCTTCCTTGGATAAATTTCCCCGCAGATACTCCCCCATCTCACGATAGCCAAGTGAAGTCATTGCCGGCAAATTGGGATTATATTTTTTTAGCAATTTTCTCGTCTCGCGGATCAATTTTTCGCCCATTTCTTTTTTAATACGGACTCGCGCGCGTTTTTCAATTTCATCCAAATCACAGCTGATACCGATTTTTAAGACATCATACAAGGGCGCCCCTTGCAATTGCTGTTCGGATATTTTTTGCCTGCTAAAATGAATAACTTCCAGGGCGCGGATGACGCGGCGTTTGTCGTTTTGATGAATTTTCGCGGCCGCTTCGGGATCTGATTTTTTTAAACGATTATATAAAAACTTGGCGCTCTGCTTATATAGTTTTTCCCTAAACTTTTCATCTGGCGCGACTTGCGGGATATCCAAGTTATCCACAACCGCCCGGATATAAAGCCAAGTTCCGCCAACTAAAAACGGCGTTTTGCCTCGGGCTAAAATATCATTGATTTTATCCACAGCTAATTTTTTATATTTTGCCAAACTAAATTCACTATTGGGAACCAGGTACCCAACAAGATGGTGCCGAACGCCGCTTTCAGATTTTTTCGGCCTGGCGGTTGCGACTTTCATTTCTTTATAAATCGCGCGCGAATCAGCGTTCACAATTTCGCCGCCAAACTTCTTGGCCATTTTTATCGCCAAGTTCGTCTTCCCGCTCGCCGTCGGGCCTAAAATGACAATAAGTGTTGGTAATTTATTTTTCATAACGGACTTTTAATATTTTTAATACTCGGATTGGTTACGTGAGTATAAATCTGCGTCGTGCGAATATTCGCGTGGCCAAGAAGTTCCTGCACATACCGCACATCTGTGCCGTTTTCAAGCAAATGCGTAGCAAAACTGTGCCGCAAACAGTGAAAAGTCGCCGGCTTATCTATCCCGGCGCGCCGCAACGCCTGATAAAATACTTTTTGCGCCGTCGCCTCGGTCAACCGCCCTCCGCGCTCGCTCGCGAATACATAGTCATCACCGTTTTTACCGGCCATAATTTTTTGAAATTCGGGTACTAATGCGGCGGAAATGACAGTTAGCCGATCTTTTTTCCCCTTACCCTGTCTTACTGTTACGGTCAAACCATTTAAATCGACATCTTGCGCGCGCAAACGCACAACTTCACTTACCCTAAGTCCGGCGGCATATGTTACGGCTAAAATCAGGCGGTGCTTCAAATTCTGCGTCAATTCAATCATTTCTTTTATTTCTTCGCGGGACAAAATTACGGGCAATCGTTGCGATTGTTTCGGTTGACGAATTTTATTATAACCCGCCCGCTTGTATATTTGCGTAAAAAGAAAATTTAAGGCATTGGCGAACAGGGCAATAGTTTGGCTGGATAATCCCTGATTTTGCTTGGCATAAAGATAATTCTTAATATCTTCTTCAGACAAATCCTGCGGCAGACGATGATAAAAATTATAAATATCTTTAATTACGCGCGAATAGGCGTCAATTGTTTTTTGGCTATAATTGCGCAACTTCATCTCGCGGGTTATAATATCTAAAAGGTTGAACATAACACAATAATAGTTTGTATAACATACTCATTATTACACAATATCCCAAAACACTCAACATATAAACGAGTTAGGCGAAATAATTTTTTCTCGCTATTTAGATTGTTTCCTTCCGATTTTCTTTTTTGAAACAAGGAATGCAAAATAAGATTTTCTTTTATTTTATAGGGGAATAAGGTGTTTTCTTCCGCTACGCTACAGAAAACGAAATTAATTTTAAAAGACTCGCTTCTGGCGAGTTTTTGTATGCTAACTATAGTATGTAGAACTAAAATTAGCATGGATATATACTATAGTTAGCTTTAAGTGGCAAAAATATGACCAAAACAACATTAGAAAAATTTGGTGAAAAAGTCAGAGAAGAAAGGCATAAGCTCGGTCTTTCGCAAGAGGAGCTTGCCTCACGTGCTGGAGTTCACCGCACATATATTGGCATGATTGAAAGAGCAGAAAAAAATATTACATTGGAAAATATTGAAAAGATTGCAAAAGCTCTCAACATAAGCATTGCAGAATTTTTTAATTCATAATATGAAAATAGTTAATACATATTCATTCAAAGACGGAGAAAATTTTCTCAAAGAAAACCACCCTAAAGAATTGGCGGAAGTTTTAGAAGCGATTAAAAATCTTGATGCTACTTCTTGTCTCACAAAAGAGAGTGCCGAAAAAACCATGAAAGGTGCTTTACTTTTTTCACCTCGTGATCTAAATCATCATTTAAAAACTGCTTTACATAAAAAAGAATGGACGGCAAAAGCAGATAACAAGAAAAAAGAATATATTGAACCTCGTCATGCCTTTGGTGGCGGTAGATTTCGTGAAATGGACGGAATGAAAAACAAAGTAGGATTAGAAATTCAATTTGGAAAATATGCGTTCATGGGTTATGACATATTTTCGAAAATGATTATTTTTAAAAATCTTGGTTATATTGAGTGTGGCATTGAAGTTGTTCCGGCAAAAGAGTTGGTAAAACAGATGTCTACCGGAGTTTCTTCTTTTGATCAATTATTAGTTGATTTTAAACATAGAGGCGAAAGTGATATTGATATACCGGTTTATGTTATTGGTATTGGTTTGACCGACGAGGAAAAAGAAAAATCGTTAAAACTTAAAGATTTTTTCAAAAATAACAGAAAAGAGGCTCTCACCTCAATCAAGTTAAGAAAATATAATGGCTCAAAGCCTGGTCCCAAATAAATCTTCTCTAGCTTTCTTAAATTCTTCTGGCACTTCGGCAAGTTTCACTTTGTTTGTAGGTTGATATACAGGAGTTCCCATTAAACGCCTTTCTAGTGTCCCGTCTGCGGCGGCTTTTACTCTTTTCTCTGCAATATCTAAATAGTCCTTCATAATGTCTGAACCATATCCTTTTCGGTTATGAATGACAGCCGCACAGACAGCACTACCAACGCCCAAATATGGGTCCAAAACTATATCGCCAGGATTTGTCATTGACAATACAAGACGCTCTATAAGTTCTATTGGAAATTGGCACGGGTGATTAGTTTTTTCTGGGTGGTTATTTTTTACATTTGGTATATCCCATACATCCTCTGGATTTTTACCAAGTGGATTTCCTGAAAGTGTTCCATATTTTTCATTTTTCTTAAAATTCTTTTTCCCAGGATATTTTTGTGGAACACGAACAGGATCAAGGTTAAAAGTATAATCATCGCTTTTTGTAAACCAAATTATCGTCTCGTGTCTGCCTGAAAATCTTTTACTACAATGTAGACCATGACCAAAACGCCAAACTATTCTGTTTCTTAGTTTTAATCCAAACTTCTTTGCAATCGGATAAATCAGCATATCCAACGGAAACACTTCGCCATCTTTCCCAATATGATTTCCTACTTGCCAACAAATGCTGCCGTCATCTGCAAGAACACGCACAGCTTCTTTTATCGTTTCTTCCTGTTCGGCAAGATAAATATCCAATTCTCTTCTTTTTTCGTATGCTTTGCCGATGTTATATGGCGGTGAAGTTACAACAAGTTTTACTGACTTATCTGGAAGTGAACGCATTAAATCTAATCTGTCGCCCTCAAATAAAACAACATCAGCATTCGGATCGTGCTTTTTCTTAATTTTTATTTTTTTGCCTTTCAGCAAAGTCGTTTGTTTGTAAGTTTTATCCATATATTCAAATAAATAGTTTGCTAACTTTAGTATACACAACTTTTAAAAACTCTGCAAGTAGTTTCAAATAGAAATAGGAGTTTTGGGCTTTGGGCATTCACCCCTTTAATTCCCCTCTGCCCAAAGCCCAAAACAGAAAATCTTATTTTGCACTATTTTATAAAAAAGAAGACCGGAAGGAAACGAAATAATAAGGTTGAGAAAAAATTACATCGCCTAACAAAGAGTATGCGGTTCAGGAATTTTTCGCTATAATATTAATAAGGAATAAAAAATTCCTTCACCCAAATTTTTGCTCCATTTCATTACGCAAAAACTTCGCATACTCTTGAACGTTAGGCGACATATTTTAAAAACAATTCCAAAAACTTTTTTTATCGCCTTCGGCGATTTGGGGGCGAAATTTTTTTTATTTTTGATATAATGAAAGCATGAAAACAAAACCATACTACAAATAT
>Ga0209541_10014031_pt1 | contig 12153 bp, 8 predicted proteins | sample RifCSPlowO2_01_FD_184027 | JGI IMG/M metagenome (GOLD analysis project Ga0209541, IMG submission 184027) | Groundwater microbial communities from Rifle, Colorado - Rifle CSP2_plank lowO2_0.1 (SPAdes) (version 2) | ecosystem: Environmental > Aquatic > Deep subsurface > Groundwater | place: Rifle...
AATTAAAGAAGTTCCAATTATCTGGCATCACGTAGCAACTAGTAGAGTTAATCCCCTCAAAGACTCACTCAGGATGCTTAGAGATGTCATCAAAATTCGTATAAATGACCTTCGCGGGATTTACAATTAGAAGAACGCATCGCTTACTTCCTCTCCTTTCAATACTGGCAATTAGTGCATTTTTAAGATTCTTTAAGATAAAAGAAAGTTTTTCGTTTGATTTCGACCAAGAAGTTCCCGCACAAGCGGCCTGGGAATTTTTTAAAAACGGGAAGATTTCTTTAATAGGACAAGAGTTATCCTTTCAGGGATTTTTTCTTGGTCCCCTACACAACTGGATTCAATTTATTCCCTATGGTTTATGCAACTTGAAACCCGATTGTGTGCCTTACTTCTATGTAATCTTAGGTCTATTAACGGTAGTATTAATATATCTAACGATAAAGTCAATTTTCAACCCAAGAGTAGCTTTAATTTCGTCTACAATATACGCTATATCATTTACTGCAATTTCATACGAATGGGGGGTAAATAGCAACTATTTCTTATTGTTGTCAACACTATTTCTTTTATTTTGCTTGTATAAATACTTTCAACAGAAAGGGTTGTATCTCGTTCTAGGTGGATTGGTATCCGGTATTGCCATAGTAAACTCCAATCCTATTTTTATATTTAACGCTCTAGCCTTTTTTTTGACCTCACTTTTAAGAGGTAATAAAAGCTGGCGCTTATACTCTATTTTTATATTTGCTCTTTTTTTAAACTATACACCATTAGTAATCTTCAATTTTCGACACGACAATATTCTCTGGCATAACTTTTTAAATTTTCTAGAACAAAACATTAATCATTCGAATTACCTCTTGGCGACATGGCCACTACTTTCAAAGGTGACTATTCCTTTTTTTACTTACTACATTTTCCACTCTACTCACCCTTTATTAATTTTTACGATGTTAATTTTAACAATTTTAGGAAGCTGCAGAATTTTAACCTCGAAAAATAAATATTTAATTTTTTTAGTTCTTGCACCATTAATTAATTACACAAGTCTCATTTTCTATAATGGTCATATCCCGGAATACTATTTCCAGCAATCTGCGCTTGCAGTAATAATTATAATGGCATTTATTCTCAGCAGGTATAAAATTCTTTTCATTATCTTTATATCAATCTTTTTATGGGCAAATATAAACCAAAATATTAAAAACGAGACGGGTATTAATTATCAGGTAAAAAAACAAGCTGTAAACTACATTATTAATGATACGGCTGATCAAACATTCAATTTATACCGCGATTTTCCTCCAGGCTTTAATACCGGATACAATTATTTATTTAATATATACGGAAAATATCCTCAGGAAGGTGGTAAAAATCTCTATATACTGGTACTAGAGCCAGCCTCGTCGCCTAGAAGTAAGTATCAAGAAACTTTTAAGAATAAAATAATTTTCGAAAAAGAATTTGGTTCCTTAACCGTAGTTTCCATAAAGTAAAATTAATGCCAGCCAGACGAGTATTTTGGAATCGCTTTTGAGCATTCTGGTAATCTAGTTTTAAAAATACAATTTCTGTAAAATTACTACAAAAGTGAAAAACTTGGAGATGCAATTGCTAATTGTAAATTTTTTTCTCTTACATAGATTTAAATTTAACTCTTTCCCAGAATCGTCTGGTTTTGAGTTTTATAAGCACCATGCAGCAGCTTGGATATTTTAATAGATCACTTGCAACCTTGATTTATTTGATGCTAATAATTTTTACCTTTTCATTTTTCATTTTTAACTTATGGTTGTTTTATAAATCAAAGGTTGGGCTGAAGTATCTAAAAGTTTCAACTATTACAAGCACATTGGTACTAATCTTTGCCTACCCGTTTTTATCTTACGACCTTTTTAATTATATGTTTGATGCCAAAATTATCTTAAACTACCATGCGAACCCATATACTCATCGGCCTTTGGATTTTCCCCAAGATGACTGGTTAAGATTCATGCGTTGGGTTCATCGTTATTCTCCATATGGACCTTTCTGGTTGGGAATGTCAATAATTCCAGCCTTCCTTGGTTTTGGCAAATTCATGCTCAACTTCTTGACGTTCAAAATATTTATCGGTATTTTTCATTTAATCAATTCATATCTAATATTTAAAATTCTTGGGAAAATTAAACCTAGCTACCAATTATTTGGCACAGCCTTTTATGCTTTGAACCCAACACTATTAATTGAAGGGGTAGCAAATGCTCACAATGATGTAGTACTTGCGTCATTTATGCTTGGATCAGTTTATTTTTTATCACTTAATAAAAAAATATTAACTTTTGTTTTACTGATTTTTGGGTCATTAATCAAATATATTCCAATTTTAATTATTGGATGGTTTTTCAGAGAAGCAATTTCAGGTAAAAAAGATATCGAAAGATACATCAAGTGGAGCGTGGTAACGATGATAGTTTTTACATATGTATTTTCATCATTTAAAGTCAGTGTTCCATTTATTTCGGCGGGCGCCACGCAAGTTCAGTTTCAGCCGTGGTATTTATTCTGGACTATACCGCTTGTAGCTTTACTATATCGGGTGCCATTACTAGCAATTGCGACTGCGCTGTGTTTTGGTGCAAGCCTTCGCTATTTGCCATTTTTATACTATGGTGATTGGTCACATTCGGGAACAGTTTGGTTCATGCAAATAGTTTTATTTTTACCATTAACCCTAATTGCATTTTCAGTACTCATTAAAAAATTACCATTTTTTCGTAAATGAAAGCATTTATGGTTTTGATTTTTTTGATTGTTGTGCTAGCAGTTTTTTTTCGCATCTATAAATACACCGATAGTATTAGAATCATCGCGGATAATTCGAGAGATGTGCAGGTAGCAACTTACGCTTGGGATAATCTCAAATTTCCTTTAACTGGCAATTTTGCATCAGCAGGGCCCTTTTTCTATGGCCCATGGTGGTATTATTTTTTGGAAGTTGTTTCATTCATACCAATTGGAACGTTGAAATTTTGGTACGTAGCAACCACTTTGTCGTTATTCTTCATTTTCCTAATATTCAAACTTGGCCAAGAGATTGAAAATAAATTTCTTGGCATTCTTGCTGCACTGTTTGCGGCTGTTTCTCCTGCTCAAATACAAAATTCATTGGCAGTTTGGAATCCTTCAATTACTCCTTTGTTAGTACTTCTGTCCCTCTTTTTTGCTGTTAGGTCTATTAAAAATGCCAAATTTTATAATCTCTTTTTTGTTAGTTTTTTTACTGTTCTAGCATTTACAATCCATTTTCAAAACATATTAATTTTACCTATTATCCCAATAACCATGGCAATAGTTTATTTTAAGTTCAGGCACAGGAAAAAATTATCATGGCCATTATTGTTTTTGATTATTGGCGCCTTTATTCCATTAATACCTCTTATATATTTCGACATGACAAATTATTGGTTTAATTCACGCAATTTTCTTATCTATTTGCTTGTTGATCAGTATAAAATTTGGGTGCCAAATAGATGGTTGACATATGCTACAATTTACTGGCCGCAAACTGTAAGCTATATAATCGGGGGGAGTGTAGTGCTTTCCTTCGTATTAATCTTTTCGATTTGTTCACTAGCACTTATCGATTTAAAAAAGGTCACCAAAAATACCCCCCTTTTTCTTATTTTCCTAACTTTTTTCATAGAGATAGTCCTATTTCGCTATTTCAGAGGGGAAAGAGTACTTTATCTTAGTTATTTCTCGCATCCGGCTGTGTTTATACTCTCCGCGTGGGCTGTTAATAAAATGATTAGAATAAACAGATTTATTGGTTTTGTTTTTTTACTTCTAATATTAGTTTTTACTGTAAATAGGGTAATGCATGATATCCGACCGGACGCGATCAATCTGGGTGAGGTTGAAGCACTTAAAAAAGATATATATAATACATTCCCAAGTTCGACTTTCAACATTTGGATGTGCCCACAATACGGTGCCCCTGGCCATCCGCTTGGCTATTTTATTTATGAGGATGGGCGAGAAAGCGCAAGTGGAATAAATATATCAGTCTGTGAAAATCCTGGTCAACGTTTAGAATGGGAATTGATGACAAAGATGCAACTTCAAGGAAAATATAAGGACGGAAGCCCTATTTATCAAAATGTGTCAACAGAAATAACTTATAAAGATACCGTCGAATGGTGGCAAAAATCGCCCCCCAAAAAAGGTCAAGGCAATTTCTGGAAATTTGTTATCGAAAACCGATTCGGAAAATAAAAAAGTCGGACTAATGCAATAAACTGCGTTTACACTTTTATGAACTGGATCATAGAAAATAAAATTATCTATTAGACGCTTTGTTTAAATGGAGCGATACGAAAAATATTAACAGTGTTAATATTTTTCAATCTATGCTTCTTTTAGTTAATTGAATAAAGAAATCAATATTCACAACCTGCAACTAATAATTACATGCAAATTATGATAGTAATCCCTTTACTAATCTCAGCCCTATTTGTTTTAATCAGTAGAGTAATAAAATCTGCTAAATAACAAACAATGTCAGCTGATGCATCTTATAGAAGTTTGTTACAAAAGATTGCAAGCATATCGGACTTAGTTCAACCTAAAAATACCGAAGTCATGCAATCATTGTGAGACCTGCTAAGCTGTTCCCAGTTGTATTTATAGCATTAGTAACATGTTTGATGTTCTTCAAGGTTTTTACTAAAGGACTGTATCCAATACCTGGTGATTTATTAGTCTCATTTTACTTTCCCTGGTATTCTGGTGGTTGGGAAGGTTACAATCCATGGACAACACACAAGGAACAATTTGGCGCGGATGCCATTCGTCAGATTTATCTATGGAAAGAGTTTGCCAGCGAACAATTTAAACAAGGCCAATTCCCGCTCTGGAATCCATTTACTTTTTCTGGCCAGCCTCTGGCTGCTAATTTTCAATCGAGTGTTTATTATCCCCTAAATGTTTTTTACTTCTTAACCGATGCCAAAAGCGCATGGATTTTGCTTATTGTAAGCCAACCATTTCTTGCCGGAGTATTCATGTATCTTGCTGTCAGAAGTTTTAAAATCGCCCAAGCCCCTGCACTATTTGCTTCAATTGCGTTTATGTTTTCAAGCTATTTCATAACTTGGCTCGAAAATGGCAATATTTCGCATAGCTATTTATGGTTACCTCTTGTATTTTGGTCCATTAATAAATATTTTGACAGTTTCAAAATCCGTTATTACCTGGTTTTGACATTATCATTTAGTATGTCAATATTTGCCGGACATCCACAGACAGTAATTTACATATTTCTGGCTGCTACAAGCTTTTGGCTTTTTAAGACGATTAATTTGAAAAAAAGTAAATTTAGAAAGATCGCCATTTTTATTTCGAGTCTTATGATTAGCTTGTTAATTGCTGCTGTTCAACTTGTGCCGACCGTTGATTTCTACTTCAAATCGCCAATTTCATTACCATTTACAACATATGATTTCGACAAATTCATTTTGCCTTATCAAAATCTGGTGACCTTCCTCGTTCCTGACTTTTTTGGTCATCCAGCAAGTAATAACTATTGGAGTAGATATTATGGGGACCTTACCCCTTACTTTGGTGTTATACCTCTTATTTTGTCCGTTTGGTCAATCATAAGGCTTTGGGATAATAAGTTTGTAAAATTCGCTACATTCACTTCAGCTTTTTTTATAATTTCTTCAGTTGCTGGACCAATTATTTGGTTAATTAGAACTTTGCAAATACCTCTTCTCGATTCCACATCTCCGGCTCGTTTCATGTCAATTTCCATATTTCTTCTTATTATTCTTGCAGCCTTTGGTATTCAAGACTTACTAATCAATATAAAAAATATTCGGTATCTGAGAAAATTTGTAAAATTTCTTGCCGTTGTCGGAATTGTTTATGCCTTGCTGTGGCTATTTGCCTTACTAGCTCCAAAGTTCTTCAACCCTCGCGAAATTTGGCAGGTAAACTTTTCTGTAACTCGCAGAAACTTGATTCTACCAACAACAATGTTTGTCGTGTTTTCACTGGGAATTATTAGTTTCCTATTTTTTAAGAAAATTAAAATTATAAGCGGGAAATGGTCGGTGAGAATTTTAATTGCAGGCATATTTGCGATTACTCTGATAGGAAGCGTTTTTTATTCCAATAAGTTTTTACCGGTCTCCCCTAAAAAATTTATTTTTCCAGAGCACCCACTGTTTTCTTTCCTAAAAGAAAACAGTGGGATTAACCGCTTTTATGGTGGTGGTACAGCGCAAGTTGATTACAACATGCCAACCCATTATCAGATATACGGGTCAGAAGGTTACGACACATTAAGGCTAAAACGTTATGCGGAACTTATAGTAGCTTCACGAAACAACGGGAAAGTTCCATCAGCCTACCTACGTTCCGATGCCGTTTTTCCGGATGAAGAAAACGGCTATCGCAAACGCTTATTCGACCTTTTGGGAGTTAAGTATTTACTCGACAAGGAGGACACACCTAAAACAGGGGCAGATTGGAACGTGAACAAATTTCCTAACGATGTCGTACAAGGGTTTTGGCAAGAGGGAAAATTTTTAGTGTATTTACGAAACGAATCGCTTCCGAGAGTTTTCTTGACCTCAAGTTATACTGTTGCCCAAAGTGACCATGAAATTATTGAAAAAGTATTTGATAAAAATTTTGATTTAAAAACGATTATTTTAGAAGAAGAACCGTCTATACCGATCGAAAGTTACAATGGAGATATTGCTGAGCCGAAAATTTTAGACTACAGCCCAAATAAAGCAACATTTGCGATCAATTCAGAGAGCAATTCTATTCTTTTTCTCTCAGACGCTTACGATGATGATTGGCAAACTTACATAGATGGCCGAAAGTCCAAAATCTTACGAGCAGACTATGCGCTCAGGGCTGTTGCCGTACCTAAAGGTAAGCATACTGTTGGCTTTAAGTATCAACCTAAATCTTTCGTTATTGGAATCGTTGTTTCAACATTAAGCATATTGTTTTTGATCACGCTTAGCGTCTACTTTGTCAGAAAAAAGCAATTTTGATGAAAAAATACCTTTTTACCATATTAATTTTATCCCTAATAGCACTTTGGCCCTATTTTAAAAAAGGTTTTTTCGAATCCCATGATGGTGAGTGGATGATTATTAGATTTTCAGCATTTCACCAAACGCTAGCGACTCGGCAGTTCCCCGTACGCTTTGTCGACCGGCTTAATAATAATTACGGTTATCCGGTCATGAATTTTCTCTATCCTTTACCGTTTTACATTGCCGAAATTCCGAAGGTTTTAGGTTTCAGTGTCGTCGACAGTATAAAAACAGTTTTCGTTTCTTCTTCGGTGATCTCTGTGGTTGCAATGTTTTGGGCACTTTCACAATTCTTTACAAAAAATGCTAGTCTTGCCGGATCCATCATCTATCTATTTATTCCATATAGATTTGTTGACCTCTATGTTAGGGGATCATTAGGAGAAAACGTGGCATTTGCCGTTGCCCCACTTGTTCTTGGTTCAATTTTTAAAGTGGCCAAAGGTAAAAAAATTTTCTTGCCCTTACTCGCCGCGTCAGTAGCTCTCCTAATAACTTCTCATAATGTAATCGCTATTCTTCTTCTCCCACTGTTTTTTTTAATTGCAATGTTTCTTATAAAAAAAGACAAGTTGAAAATCTCAGCCGCTTTTTTTTCAGGATTATTGATTTGCGCATTTTTTTGGGTTCCGGCGATTTATGATTTGCAATATGTCAGGCTCTCTCAGATTAAAGTTTCTCAAATTACCGATCATGTATCTTCCCTAAATAAATTAATTATTCCAAGCTGGGGTTACGGCCCAACACCCCAAGGCCCAGAAGGTCTTTCCCCTCAAATTGGAATTGTTGCATTAGCAGTTTTTATTGCTGCAGGCTTTTTGTTTTTTAAATCCAAAAGAAAAGATAAAGTTATTGCATTTCTATTAGTAGTTTTCGCAACAGTCTTCTTATTGATGACAAATTTCTTACTATTTTTGTGGCAAAATTTGCCGTTTATCGATGTAATTCAATTTCCATGGAGGCTCTTGTCGGTGATAGTTTTAATTTCCGGGCTGCTAGCTGCTTTTGTCGTTGATTCAATCAAGAATAACAAATTGATTACAATCTTAATTATTGCTGCCAGTATTACCTCAACCATCATTTATACAAAGCCAAAAAATTTCGTCGATAGGGAAGACGGATTTTATGCAACTAATGAGGCTACGACGACTGTTAGGGATGAATATCTTCCGTTATGGGCCAAAGGATCACCAGATAAACGTGCCGGGCAAAAAATTGAATTAACTAATAGGGGAGAATTATCAAATCTTAAAATCAGATCAACAAATTATCAAGCAACGATTACTAATCAAGAAGAATCAGACATACTGGTCAACACGATTTATTTTCCAGGCCATCAAGTTCATGTTGATGGAAAAAGGGTTCCTATTAATTTTCAAAATAAATTCGGCTTGATTACTTTCCAATTGCCCAAAGGAATCCACGAAGTTATAATCACATATGGAAAGACTCCAGTCCACCTTGCTTCAGAAATAGTCTCTTTACTGGCTCTGATTGGAACTGGTGTTTGGTTCTACGCGTTATGGCGAAAGCAAAATTCCTAGTAACAGGTGGTGCCGGCTTTATTGGCTCGGAAATTGTCAGGCAACTTCTTGATGGTGGCCATTTTGTCAGAGTCGCTGATGATTTATCAAAGAAAGATGCTCAAGTAGATATTCGAGCAGAATTCGTAAAAGCTGACCTGACAGATAATAAAGCTACGCAAGAAGCCTTTCGAGGCATTGATGTATGCATAAATGCTGCTGCCAAAATCGGGGGCATCGGCTATTTTCATAAATATCCGGCCACAATCTTGAGCGAAAATAATAAACTCTATTCGTCAACTTTCGAAGCTGCAGTTCAAGCAAAAATTAAAAGAATGGTCTATATTTCATCTTCGATGGTTTTTGAATCTACTAGACGTTTTCCGTCCAAAGAGGAAGATATTAAAACAATTCCTCCACCTGTATCATCTTACGGGTTCTCAAAATTGACCGGAGAGTGGTACTGCCACTCATTTTGGGACCAATATAAACTTCCTTATTCTATATGCAGGCCTTTTAATGCTTATGGTATTAACGAGTTTCCAGAAAGAGAAGTTGGCTATGCGCATGTTATACCGGATTTAGTCAGGAAAATCTTAACAGGCCAATATCCATTAGAAATGCTTGGAGACGGTAAGCAAACTCGCTGTTTCACCCATGTTTCGGATGTGGCAGACGGGATTATTAATGTGGCATTACACCCCAAAGCCCGGAACGAAGATCTTAATATAGGATCGGATCTGGAAATCAAAATGATTGATTTAGCAAAAAAGATCTGGCAAGTTATGAAAATAAAAAGGCAATTTAAAGTAAAATATGTTAAAGGGTTTGAATTTGATATAAAAAGAAGAGTACCAGACGTTTCAAAAGTAAAGAAATTAATAGGCTGGCAACCAAAAGTGAAATTCGAAGACGGGCTAATTGAGGTAATTACATGGCTCAAGAATCAAAAAAAGCAAGGAAAGTTCTAAAACAAAAAATTGCAGTAATTGGAGTCGGCCGAGTTGGCCTACCTCTGGCAATTTATTTAGCGGACAAAGGACATACAGTTTGGGGTCTGGATATAGACGGGGAGAAAATAAATTTTATATCAAAGGGAAAAATGCCTTTTATGGAAGAAGGGGCAGAAAACCTTCTAATAAAACACCTCAATAAATCTCTTCATTTCTCGACAAATTACTCAAAAATAGCTGATTGTGACATCATAATTTTAACGCTCGGAACACCAGTTGACGAAAACATGAACCCTTCCATGGTTCAAATTGACAATGCTCTTAAATCCGCCCGCGATTACTTTAAAGCCAATCAGCTGTTAATTCTAAGATCTACTGTTTCTCCCGGCACAACATCATATGTAAGATCTTATCTTAACGATTTGCCCAAAATAGAAATTGGCAGAAACTTCTTTCTGGCATTCTGTCCGGAAAGAATTGCCGAAGGCCGCTCTCTGGTGGAACTTAACCAAATTCCCCAAATTGTTGGTGGTGTAGACAGACTTAGCACGCAAAAAGCTTCGGGGTTCTTTAAAAATTTAGGCATAGAAGTAAACGCTTCAGACGATATTTCTGCCGAACTTTCCAAGCTTTTCACTAATATGTACAGATATATTAATTTTGCCATAGCCAATGAATTCATGATCTTAGCCGGTAGCTATAACCGTGACATATATAAAATTGTTGATCTTGTTAACAAAAACTACAAAAGGGGAGGACTTGCATTGCCTGGCTTGACAGGCGGACCATGCCTTTTTAAAGATGGTTTTTTCCTGGTCGGCGATGTTCCATATACCGACCTTATCACTTCTAGCTGGAAAATTAACGAATCTATACCTCTCTATTTGATTAAAAAAATTCGCGAGAGAACAAAACTGGAGGGTAAAAAAGCGGCAATTTTGGGCCTTGCATTCAAAGCAGAAATAGACGACATTCGAGAATCTTTAGCTTTTAAAGTCAAAAAAGCACTCGAGCGGGAAAGATCTAAAGTATATCTTCACGACCCTTATGTACCGGGTTATCAAAATGATCTTGATGAAGTTTTGAAAGACGCAGACCTCATCTTTTTGGCCACCAATCACTCATACTACAAAAAATTAGAATTTGCTAAAGTTAAAAAATTAGTCTCCAAAAATTGCGTTATTTGTGATGTTTGGAATGTTTTTAAAACTAATAGAATTATTTTTACCGTTAAATCACTCGAGACTCATCTTTCTCGAAAAGATCAGGATTCCAAAGTCGTAAATCCTTGACTTGTTCTCAACATCCCAACTTAGCTAAAATCATAAGCATGAAGCTTTCAATCGTCATGCCCGTTTATATTCGCTCGCTAATACTCGCTCATGTAAACTGTCAATTATGAGATTATCTATTGTGATGCCAGTTTATAACGAGGGCTTAGTAATTAAGGAAACTGTATCGCGTGTTGAGTCAGCAGTAAAAACACAACACGAGCTACTGATAGTTTATGACATGGACAGTGATACAACTATTCCTCCTGTTAAAAAACTTCAAAAAAAATACCCAAATGTGAAATTAGTTAAAAACAAATCAAAAGGCGCTTTGAATGCTTTAAAAGCAGGTATCGAAAAGGCAAGTGGTGATGTGATATGCATAATGATGGCGGATTTAACAGACGACCCAAGAGTTTTGAATCAAATGGTGAATAAATATGACCAAGGATTCGATATTGTAGCTGCATCAAGATACATGAAAGGGGGCAAACAAATCGGCGGGCCTCTTGTCAAAAAATTTCTAACAACTACTGCCGGTCTTTCACTGCACTACCTTGTTGGACTCCCAGTTCATGACGCAACCAATTCCTTCAGGCTATATTCAAAAAATTTCTTGGACAATGTCAAAATAGAATCTGACGGGGGATTCGAGTTAGCGATTGAACTAACCGTTAAAGCTCATTTCAGCGGATATAAAGTCACTGAAGTACCTACTACTTGGACATATCTAGCCAAAGAATCACGATTCGACATGAAACGCTGGTTGCCCAAGTACTTCAAATGGTATTTGTGGGCAGTGAACAAAAAACTTCATGGATATCCTAAGCCAAATTAAAAGGTATCAAATTCAACTTAGTCTGCTACTAATTTGTCTCGCCAGCCTTACCTTATTTTACCCGAGCTTAAACTATTATTTTTTTCAGGATGATTGGCTTCACTTTAACATCTCACGTGCAGAAAACGTAAACGATATACTGAATTTCTTCAAGTTTCGCCAGGACATAATTGGCTGGCGTCCTATTCCAAAGCAAGTATTTTTTTTCTTAATTCAAACAATCTTTCGAAGCAACCCATTTTTAGCACATATTATAATATTTACTTTTTTTGCAGGTACGATACTTTTGGTAAACTCCTTTACCAAACTTGTTTTAAAAAATCCTACTGCCGGTTTTTTTGCTGCCTTTCTTTATTCCACAGCAGCGTTCCACTTTGTATCTATTTCTTGGGTTTCCGCTGGGGAAAACATAATAGGAACATTCTTTTTTATTTTATCTGCTTATTTATTCATGTTATTTATTTA
>Ga0209541_10014032_pt1 | contig 12152 bp, 15 predicted proteins | sample RifCSPlowO2_01_FD_184027 | JGI IMG/M metagenome (GOLD analysis project Ga0209541, IMG submission 184027) | Groundwater microbial communities from Rifle, Colorado - Rifle CSP2_plank lowO2_0.1 (SPAdes) (version 2) | ecosystem: Environmental > Aquatic > Deep subsurface > Groundwater | place...
TGTTTGGAGTTATAACCAAAGCCATCGGAATTAATTCCTTTTTTAATGATTCTATTGCTGAATCCTCCAATAATTTTGCTCCGCTTGCTGCAACCATTACTGGATCCAAAACAATATTTTTTATTTTATGTTCTTTTAATTTTTTTGCAACTGTTTTTATTATATTTGCATTTGATAATATGCCAATTTTTACTGAATCCGCGCCAATATCAGACAAAACCGCATCTATCTGCTTTTCAATTATACCTAAAGGAACATTATGCACCGCTGTAACTTCTTTTGTGTTTTGGGCTGTTATAGCGGTAATTACAGAAGAGCCATGAACTCCTAAGGATGAGAATGTCTTTAGGTCTGCCTGTATTCCTGCCCCTCCTCCAGAGTCAGAGCCTGCTATTGTCAGGGCTTTTGGGATTTTATTTACCATAGTTAAAAGAAATATTTGACAATTTAAAAAATTAAGTATTTTGCCCCACTTAGGCGAACTGCGAGAAATTGACTTCTATCGGCAAATTAAGCTTTATATCTTTCAAATCTTTTGCTCGTTTTTTAAAACTTAATATTCCTACACTTTTCACTTCTTTTGTTTTCTCATCAATTCTTAAAAAAACTCCTGGTTCAACTTCTTCAGCATAACATCCTACGGGTTTTCCTATTGATATCTCTAAGAAATCTCCTTGCTCATCATAATAGACTCTCATTGGACCTTTCATTTTATGTGCCTCACAAAGTAGGATGTAATAATATAGCCTTCGCCATTTAAATATTTAACTATTGCAAGCAGGTATTTTGCAGAAGATACCCTGCTTTTGACATATTTATAGTAATATTTGATATCTTCATCAAAACTAAAAGTTGTTATTTTATCAGGTTTTTGGAGAGCTTCTTTTATTTCTTCAATATAATCTGCCATTTCTGGGTGGTCTTGATTGATGTGGCTCCATCTTTCTTTTGACAAATGAATTTTTCTCCTGACCTTATCTTCAATTTCAAATATATTCTCCATTAAGCCTTCCCCCTGCTCTCTCCGTTAGTAATACCGGAAGCTATTAAATGCGCTATTCTTATCGGCTCCGGTATAAGGCTTCTGGTGCAGGTTATTTTCAGGATTTCTTTTGCCTTTTCGATGCTCAAGCCTGTAAGCTGTATAAAGATTTCTCCAACCGGTACAACAGAGCCTGCTTTCTCAATAAGCCGGATTTTATGCTTTTTATTGATTTTTTCAAGAGTTTCTTTAATCAGCTTTATATTTGGATTTTTCCTTATCACAACTATTACCGGCAATTTAGTTTTCTGGCTTAGTTCTTTAATGTCTATGATGTTAAAGCCCGCTACAGCAATGCCATTCAGCAAAATGCACCGCAATTGCGGCTTGAATTTGCACAGGTTTATCATCTCAATAATTTTTTTTGTTGAATTATTTCCATCAATGCTTACTTTAGTCGATAGTATGCCGTCAAAATACTTGCCGCCCCTGAATATTGTCCCTACGACTAAAACCTGGCCTCTCTTGAATTTTTTAAAAGGAGAGTCGTCAATTCCTATAACCCTTATTTCGTCTTTAAGCATTTTACAGCAAATAAGCGCCTTTGTCTTTAATCATTAACTTCCTGCTTCCCTTAAAATTAATATCGCTGAAAACAGCATTGCCGAGCATTATCATTGAGGCATTTCCATTATTATTCTCAATATTTTTTATTGTATCGGTTATTTTTTTGCTTTTTAATAGGCCGCTGCTGATGGAAAATTCCTTTGATATTTTTATTAAATTTTTCAGATTTGGATTTTTATCATCCAATGCCCGTATCTTATTCAATGCCCTGATTCCCGCACTGTTTATTCTATTTTTTATTTTTTCATTGGATATTACCCTTTTTGTCTCTATTGGGCTGAAATGTTTGCAGTAAACAGCTTTGTTTTTTATTGGAAGCCTTACAGCCTTGAACTTGCAGCTCGATTCGTATTTGACTAAAAATCCGCCATAATACTGATTCACTATATCTCCAAGCCCAGTCAGATTCTCAACTTCCGCAATATGCGCAATCAATGCAAGCTCTTTTTTTGATTTTTTCAGCTTCAGCAGTTTGTTTAGCGAATATGCAGTTGCCAATGCCGCTGCTCCGCTAATGCCGAAACCATAGCCCAATGGAAGTTGAGATTTAATGTCAACAATAACATTTCCATCAGTTAACTTTTCAATAACAGAACTTACAGTAGGAAAATTAATTTTTTTATTATTAAAATAGATTACATTTTTATTTTCATTGTATAATTTTTTAATTGTAACTATGGCCCCTTTATTGACCGTAAAACCCAGCCCTAAAGAGCCGGAAGTAGCAGGACTTTTCGTTTTTTTGATTACAAAGATGCAGCTTATATTTCCTGGAGCGAATGCTGTTGCTGATAATATTGAATTGTTCATCTGCTTGTGCTGATTCTGGGAATGTTATAGTTTCTACCAACTAACAGGTAATGAGGTCCAAATTTTGTCTATATTATCTAATGTGAACCCGGTTCCTGATCCATATGAAAAATATGAAAACCAAGAAGAGCCTATAAGCTCCTTCCGTCTCGAATATTGCTCCTTCAGAGCTTCAGCTCTTTGACGGGCGTGCTCCAAATCCCAATTAATGCGCCCTATTGCGGTTTCATAAATATCTAGAATTTTTCCTGCATAAGATATAGCATCAGTTTCGGTTTTCAGTGGATGTGCTTTCAGCTCTTCCAAATCCGTCCTAATTCCTTCAAAAGGGTCTCCCAATCTCAGGCAAATTGCCTCTAAATCTTCTTCCGTAAGCATATAAATCGTTGATTTAGCAAAAACTAGCCTTTATTTAAGAATTTTTAGATTCTGTAAAACAATCAAGAATTTTTATGATGTTATTATAAAACCCCAACAACACCTTTTGGGTATTGCCAGGGAAAAAGAGGTGATAGTTTTAACCACTCTAGAGTGGAACTAGTATTTAAATCTTTCGTTTTATGAGTACTTTAGAGTGGTATAATAGTCTAAGGCTATAATTTATAAACCTAAAAATAATCCTTTTAGCAGATGAAAGCGCGCAAAGAGAAGTTTAAGGAGTATACTGAAAAATTCAAGACGATGCATAACGTCTTTGACGACTTTACAAACAGGACTATATTTAAGCTTATAACGGAAGGTCACTTTAGGGGCTTAGAGAGCCCGATAAGCATAGGCAAGGAAAGCAATGTCTTTTCGGCTTTAACAGAGGATGAAAGAAGAGTTATCATCAAAATTTACAGGCTTGAGACTTGCGACTTTAACAGGATGTATGACTATATAAAAGATGATCCTCGCTATTTTGGGCTTAAGGACAAGAAAAGAAAGGTTATTTTTGCATGGGTGCAAAGGGAATATAGAAATTTGATGAATGCAAGGGACGCTCAAGTCAACGTTCCAATACCAATAACTTTCTCGAATAATGTATTAGTGCTGGAATTTGTAGGAAAAAATGGCAACATAGCGCCAAAATTGAAAGACTCGATTCCTAAAAGCAAAAAACTTTTTTTTGACAAAACTATTGATAATATAAGAAAATTGTACAAAGTTGGCCTGGTGCATGCTGATTTAAGCGCTTTTAACATATTGAATTTTGAGGAAAATCCCGTCTTTATTGACATGTCGCAAGCAACCGTATTGAAGCATCCGCGGGCAGAAGAATATTTGGAAAGGGATATTAAGAATATATGTATCTTTTTCAGGAAGGTTGGGTTGAAGGTAACTGAAAAGAGTGCACTGAAGAAAATTAAAAAATAAATGGATTAATAAAAATGCCTGCACCAAAATCACACCCAAGATATGCATCTTTGAAAATAAGGGATAAAATAGTTGATGGAATGAAAAAAGGCATTACTTCTTTGGATGGCTTGACTGCCCATGGAAGAGGAGAGGCTTTTGATTATTTAATTGGGGAGAAAACAACAAAAGTAGCGAAAAAATCAATAGACAGCGCTGCTGCTTTATTATTAACGGCAAAATACCCAGTCATTTCAGTCAACGGCAATGCCGCTGCATTAGCAAGCGCGGAATTAGTGCAATTATCAAAAATAGTACCAGCAAAATTAGAAGTCAATATTTTTCATGCTTCAAAAGAAAGAGAAATGAAAATCAAAGAGGAGTTAATTAAAAACAGAGCAAAAGGGGTTTTACTGCCGCAAAAAAGCTGCAAAATAAGATATTTGGATAGCAATAGAAAATATGCTAATAAAGATGGAATATACAAAGCAGATATTGTTTTTGTTCCATTGGAAGATGGTGACAGGACAGGGGCATTGATAAAAAATGGCAAAAGGGTTATTGTTGTCGATTTAAATCCATTGTCTAGGTCTGCGCAAAAGGCTACAATAACTATTGTTGATAATATTGTAAGGGCTGTTCCATTGTTAATAAAAACAATCAAACAGTATAAAAATGAAAGGTATGGTAAAAACAAGTTCGATGAAGTTAAATTGAAAAAAATAATTAAAAATTACAATAATAAAAGGGTATTGAAAGAATCATTGGAGCTTATTAACAAAAATTTAATCAAGAATATGCCTCAAAACCTCTCGTAAATCCTTCTTTTCAATAACAACATCAGCGACTTCCTTCAGTTTTTCTTCCTGGCAGTTAAATGCTATGCCCAATCCTGCTTCTTCCATTACCTTGATATCATTTAAATAATCGCCGACAAAAACGCATTCTTTCAAGCTTATATTCTCCCTATGCGCTATTAATTTTAATGCCTCCGCCTTTTTTTCAACATCATATTCTGTGACTTTCATTTGCGAAATATTCCCTTTGTTATCAAAATAAATCCTGCTTAGAAAGACATCATCAAAAATATCCTCATAGTTAGGAATAACCTTTTCCAATAAAATGTTTATTGAGCCAGAGATTATCGCGAGCCTCAACCCTTTCTTCTTCAGCTCGTTAAGCGTTTCCATTGCGCCATCCATCAATTTCAGATGGCTTATTGCCTTAAAGAATTCTTCTTTTTTCGCATTCTTTTCCTTCCATAGGTTCATGTCGTGCAGAGCCCATTCAGCATAGCTCATATGTCCGCTAAAAAATTTATTTCTGGCATCTTCCCTCTTGTGGGCATCTGTCTGGAAATAATCATGAAATATCTGCCATGAGAATTTGACATTTTCTATTAAAGTCCCATCAAGGTCAAAACATACTAGCTTGTATTTTGGCATTTGTTTAGTCAATGAACTTTTTAAATCTTTCTGTATGAGTTAAATAAATATTTTCAATTATCTTGCCTTATAAAGCTGTTTTAGGTATTTTTGCTCAATAAAAACGTATTTCTTCAATTCCCTTATCATTTTTTCCGCATCAAGCAAAACCCAGCTGTCTCCATGATCATACTGCCATAAAACCTCGTCTATTAGGTACTGCCAGTCGAAACTTTTTTCTTTCTCGACAATAGCCCTTATGTCATCAAAATCATTTTTTCTTTCGGTTACAGCTTTCAAAAGGACAATATGCTCCTTTCTAAGGACGTTTACCTTTAGATTTCTGTTTTGCTTGAATTCATGCATAGCAAAAATATCTTCCTTCATTCCTGGGCTTATCACGGTCTTAAAAATTTTCTTTGAAAAAATATCAAACCTGTTGTCGTCCCTTTTGAACATTCTGGGAATGTTTTTTTCCCTTAATTTTTTAGGTATGTATATATTCTGTGGCGTAGTTTCAGAAAAGCCTAATGCCTTTAATGCCCTTATGAGTTCGTCCCTGTCCGCGTCTTTTTCAAAAAGCAGGTCAATGTCTTTAGTCTCGTCTTTATAGCCATAAAACATCATTGCTGTTCCGCCAAACGCATAGCACTCCAAATCTTGTTTAATATTCATGCTTATAAGCCCGAATAAATCCATCTGGTCTTCATAAGTTATCATGATGTTGTCACCTTACTTATATCTCCAGTTTTGAAAGGAATTTCAACATTCCACTTATTTTTAATTGGATAGTATATTTTTTCTGTTGTATTGTATCTTTTAATCAGAAATTCTTTTTTACCGAATTTTTTATTTTGGTATCTTAATGGCATTTTCTTTACCCTAAAATAAAGCCTTGCAACATCATATAAAGCTCCTACTTTCTGCCAGCAGTTTTTTTCCTTCGCTAATCTATAAAGATTGGGCCAATCGGTTATGCGGTTAAAAAGATTCATGCTTGCAAGTATAACCCTAAAGCTTTGGGTCTGTATTGCATCTATAAGGGCCTCTTCCGGCCCATAATGCCCATGCACCTGATGATCGTACCATGGCATCAGCTTCATATGAGAATATTTATTTATTATATCAAACATTCCTAAATCGCGTTTTCTTTGCTTCCTAGTTGTTACCTTATAGAGTCTCTTTTGCTGCCTGCCGCCGCTTGTTTCAACATAGCTTTCTCTTTTAAGCTTGCTTATTAAGTTTAAAGCTGATTGTTTTTTAATATTCAGAGCTTCAGCTACTGTCTCTACTGTTTGCAGACCTTCTATTGCTTTAAGTATCTCTTCTCGTATCATATATATTATTTATATGAAGTTATATATAAATATTTCTATTTTTGGATTATACATAACTTATTAAGTAAGATTATTTTTAGCTAGATCGAAATTATGTACCCACGCAAGCCATTGCTGATGTCAACGAACCTGCCGTAGGCATAGAAACCATAATCACCGCCAAAGCGGCTAAGCCTGGAAGCCCGCGCAAGTGCTCCATTTTGCGGAACGTTCCTTTTAACATAATCTGGATTCAAAACGTAAACTCCTATTTTTCTTATTCTAGCTTCATTGAACATTTTCATATTTTCAACAAAATCATATCCTTGCCCATAAACGCGCTCTGCAACTCTCCTTTGTTCTGGATTTAATTTGCCATAATTAGCAGTGTCAATTTCAAAATAACGCCATTCAGGATTATCTCCTTGCAATCTTAAATCAGAAAGCTTAACCCTTAATGTTGTATCAGCGCTTTTAACAGCTTCCACATCTTCTTTTGGTGGAATGTAATTACCCGTCCATATTAATCGTCGGGTTGCTTCTTCAATGTTATTGAAAATTGGGTTTACTTCATTTCTACCTAAATAAAGAAAAACTTCGTCTTTTCTTCCTTCTTTCTCCACTGTGTACAAAGCAGAATCTGCTGTATAAAACCATTGATCTCTTAGCCCTGGATTAGTCCTTCTTTCTGTTGTTAATTGGTCAGAATGAAGTATTGTATCTCTTACTAGCTGTGGAAATTTTTTAGCTAATGGGCCTACTAAAGTTTCCAAAGCTCTTTCTTCAACTGCTTGTATTGCCATTTTGTTTTAGAGTGGTAAAAAGATTTATTCTGCTTATTCCCTAAACTCAACATCATCCACAATGCCATCAGAATCCAGATCAATGCCTTCAACAACATTCGCCATTATGTTTTTGTTGTGTATATTACCATTAGTTATTTTCTTGAAGTGCTTTAGGAAAGCTATAATTGCAGCTCTCGTGCCCGCAAACCTCTTCCCAGCCACTATTAAAATGCTCTTGTCCTTATTTAACAGATTTTTTACTTTAACAACCATTCCGCATTCATCATGCGGATAATTCTCATTAGTAATTGTGGATTTAATATTTCCGTTCTCAAACCTTATTGGCAATTTATCATTGAATTTTTCCATTGCCTTGTTTGTTATAGGGCCTCCAAGCAGAATAAGGTTGTTACCCAAATCATTATCCCTTACATCCGTGTCTAGCTTCACATTGGCTGTAGGCACATAATTTAGGAAAGTTCCCAAAAACAGCGCCAAATCAATGCCATAATAGCCGTCCCTTGATCTTGCTTTATCTGGGCCATGTGGATCCGGACTCCCGACAACAATTAAGGCGTCAAGCTTTCCATTCTTTATAAAGGGGTCCAGATAAGCTGATTCATTCCTGAATTGAGAAATTTTTTGCGTGGATTCCAAATCCCTGAATTTGACAACAAAAGCAGGCTCTGTTAAAGCGTAATAGTTGGCTACAGCACCTTGTTTTGTCTCTCTTTTTGCTATCTTGATGATTCCTGCCTTTTCCAGGTTCCTTATGTGGTAATAGACCTTCTGCTCATGCACCTTTAATTCTTTAGCTATATCCGCAGGATATTTTGCCTCATTTGCTATTGATTTCAGTATTTTCTGGGCTAGCTCAGTGCCAAAGTTCTTTAAATTATTGAACTTTATTTCTTTTGCCGGCAATGAATAAATTTCGCTTTTGTCTTTTTCTATGATGAACATCTTATACTAAAAATTAGTTTTTAATTGTTATATTAATTGTATTGTAATACTAGTATTTAAGCATTTCCATAAGGTTTATAAATAAGTTTACTATTCCAAAGTGATTTCAAAATGGTAAGCATTGATCAATATGTAATGGACGAAATTGAAAGATTCATAGATGAAGGCTTGTTAACTAGGCATCATTTTCCTTTGGGTGCAATTCTTTCAAATGATATTGCAGGGCCTTGGGTGGACACTGCAAAATTCCAGCTGCATCAAGGTATGGATAAAGCAGCAAAAGAATTTACTCCAACACTTCTTAAATATGGTTTGATTTTTGTAGGAAATACTAACGGGAATGAGGAGGATGCTATACAACCTTTAGACGCGTTAGACCTCACACTAAATCCTAGGGCTATATCCGTTGGAGAAGGCGGGAATGTAATTTTTTATAGGAGAAATGGCAGTTTAGAAAGAGTGGTTTTAAATCCGGCAGAAGAAGTTGAGGCTGTGCATAATCTCCCAGGAATGTTTAATCGCGATAATAATGCTTTCATGTATTTTATTCTTAACAATACGCAAGCAAATGATGGTGATGCTCCAATAAGAACGCCATTCCACACAAAAATCGGATTGACTTTTCCAGATCAGCACCAAACTTTAGTAGAGAGGCTAAATGCTGCCGGTATTGACCTTTGTACTTTTATACCAGATTTTAATGCTGGCAACTATAAACCAAATGGGATAAACCTATTATTGAATTGGAGTAAAGGGGCTCTGGAAACAGCAGTTTCACAAAATAATGAGTTTAGAGGCAGAATAGGAAAAGCTAGCCTTAATGCAGGCAATAGGAGAATTTATCTGGGGCCAGCGCATGCATTCTTGCCAGTTGAATTTGAGTCTAGAAGAGGTTTTTATGTGCCTTCAAGAAAAGTAGGTGTTCAAAATAATGATTTATTGACACCGAATAAGGGTAATGGCGTATATTTAGCAGCCCAATACATGAGGAGCCATGTGGATAGTGGCTTTCCACTGTATGATATAGGCTACTCGATCCATATTGCAGATAGGGCAGTAGAGACAACTGCCGAGGGTAGAAGGGTATTGAGCTTACCTGAGAGAGCTGCCATTAAGGATGATGCAACAGGAAAACATGCAAGGCTGTTGATTCATGTAACAATGAATCCTGGGCAAAAGCCAACCATAAGTACTGTCGAAGGTGTAACCGAGTTAAGTATTGGTTCTGGCATAGAAGCATTAGGCATAATCACACATGTATATAACAGACTTTATTAAAAATATTTTTTTAATAGTCATACAATTCTTTTAATAACATTTATATACTCGCTTTGTTATACTGCTTTTTCCATTTGAACTAAACCTCTTTTACCAAAATGCTGCTTTGGCAGCAATTTTGGTTTTTAACACTAAAAAACAATGTGCGGCATCATAGGTATTGTAGGTTGTAATGGAAAACTTGGGGAAATTCTACTTGACGGAATAAAAAGATTGGAGTATCGTGGTTACGACTCGGCTGGCATTGCTACAATAAATGGGAACAATATCATTATTAAAAAAGATGTTGGAAAAATTGATGAGGTAAATAGCAAGGTAAACTTTTCAGATTTTGAAGGAGATATAGGTTTGGCTCATACACGCTGGGCGACAAATGGAGGTGTTACAAAAGAAAACGCACATCCGCACACTGACTGCAAAAATATGATTTCTATTGTCCATAACGGCATTATTGAGAACTTTTCAGAATTGAAAGAAAAATTAATGGAAAAGGGGCATAAATTCTCTTCTTCTACAGATACTGAGGTAATTGCACATTTAATAGAGGAAAATTACAATGGAAGCATAGAGGAAGCAACAAGAAAAGCTTTGAAACTAATAGAGGGAAGCTATGCCTTAGGCATTGTTTGCGCTAAAGAGCCGCAAAGGCTTATAGCGGCAAGAAACGAAAGCCCATTAATTTTGGGCATTGGCAAGGAAGAGAATTTCATTGCCTCTGATGTTCCTGCAATTTTAAAGCATACGAACAAGGTTGTTTATCTGGAGAACAAGGAAATTGCAATTTTGACAAAAAACGGCTTTGAGGTTAAAAACATTGACGGCATGCTGCTTAACAAAAAAATAAACGAAATTGACTGGGATTCTGAGCTGGCAGAAAAATCAGGATACGAGCATTTTATGTTAAAAGAAATACACGAGCAGCCTAGAGCAATAACAGAGACGCTAAATGGAAGGGTAAAAGATGGAAAAGTAAATATCAGGAAAGAGCTGAATCTCAATGATGGGGAACTGAAAAATATTGGCAGGATAATTATTGTGGCTTGCGGGACTTCATGGCACTCTGCCTTGGCAGGAGAATTTATGCTGGAAGAGCTTGCAAAAATTCCAGTTGAGGTTGAATATGCTTCTGAATTCAGGTACAGGCATCCTATAATCAACAAAAACACTCTCGTCATAGCGATTTCCCAATCAGGTGAAACAGCTGACACGTTAGCTGCAATAAGGGAAGCAAAAAGGAATAATGCAAAAGTTTTATCTATTGTAAATGTAAAAGGAAGCTCTATTGACCGCGAATCAGATTCTGTTTTGTACACATATGCAGGGCCTGAAATAGGGGTTGCTTCCACAAAAGCATTTACTACCCAATTAGTTGTTTTATATTTATTTACGCTGTTTATGGCTAACCTAAAAAAATCATTAGATGATGAAAAAATATCCGAACTATTGGGGAAATTAAGAAAATTACCCTTGCAGATGGAAGCCTTATTGAGCGAGGAAAATAAAATCAGAAAGGTAGCAAGCATCTATAAAGACAAGACAAACTCATTGTTTTTAGGCAGGGGAGTTAATTTCCCCTTAGCATTGGAGGGTGCCTTAAAGCTTAAAGAAGTAAGCTATTTGCATGCAGAAGGCTATCCTGCAGCAGAAATGAAACACGGTCCTATAGCGCTGATAGATAAAAATATGCCCGTGCTTTTCATAGCTACAAAGGATAACTATACTTATAAGAAAGTCCTTGGAAATATACATGAAGTCAAGGCAAGGAATGGTATTGTGATTGCTATAGCAACAGAAGGGGACGAGGAAGTTAATAAGTTAGCAGACTACGCAATTTATATTCCAAAAACCCTCTATATTTTAAGCTCTATATTGACTGCTGTTCCACTACAATTATTGGCTTACTATGTTGCTGTGGATAGGGGTTTAGATCCAGATAAGCCAAGGAATCTAAGCAAGAGTGTGGTGGTTGAATGAATAAAAAACAAGAATTAAGAAAATAAAAAATTTTGGCAACTAAAAATTCTCTTTCTTCATCAAAGCCTTTTCAAGATTCCATTTGCCTGCTCCATATACAACTAATACCAAAAATGCTGCAAAATAAAGCAATGCCAGCTCTCCTTGATTAACCAAGGGTATAATATTGTTGGGCGCATGAGCCATGAAATAAGCTATAATCATTTCTATTCCAGCTATTAAAGCTGCAAGCCTTGTAAATAAGCCTAAAGTTATTGCTATACCTCCTAGAAATTCAATTAATCCTGCAAGTCCAAAAAGGCTAAGCAATTCCACAGGCTGTCCGCCTACACCGCCAAAAGCTCCAAATAGCTTCTGCAAGCCATGCTGCAAGAACAACAACCCTACAAAAATCCTGAAAACAAAATAGAAATAATCCTTATTTGCATATTTTTCAATTAATCCCATTTTCAAAACCTCCTAAAAAAACACCTATTCTCTTTACTTTTTGCACTTAAAATCACCCATTCAGAAATTAAGAATAATTAGTATTTAAAACTACTGATTTTTTGGGGTGTGGGACAGAATTAACCAATATCACGCTTTCAGAACAACAACGAATACTTTACGTCCAATGTACTTTTTCTGTGCATCTACTTTAGCACCATTACCATAGGGA
>Ga0209541_10014044_pt1 | contig 12142 bp, 11 predicted proteins | sample RifCSPlowO2_01_FD_184027 | JGI IMG/M metagenome (GOLD analysis project Ga0209541, IMG submission 184027) | Groundwater microbial communities from Rifle, Colorado - Rifle CSP2_plank lowO2_0.1 (SPAdes) (version 2) | ecosystem: Environmental > Aquatic > Deep subsurface > Groundwater | place...
GTCCGGAAGCCGTGTTGGTTTCCATTATGTACGCAAATAACGAAATTGGTACGGTTCAACCGATTGCGGAGATCGGGAAAATTATTAAAGATTTTCGAATGGCGAAGGAACAAATTTTGAAAGACCTTGCGAGTCCGACCGGGGCGAGCACGAGGAATTTTTCAGCAGAAAAATATCCGTGTCTTTCAAAATTTGATACTGAGACATTCGGCAAACAATATCCTTACTTCCACACCGACGCTTGTCAAGCGGCCGGGTATTTGGATTTGAACGTTAATAATTTGGGAGCTGACCTGATGACCGTAAACGGCTCTAAAATTTACGGGCCGAAAGGCATAGGATTTTTATATAAGCGCGCGGGAGTAAAAATAAAACCGCAGATAATCGGCGGGGGGCAGGAGATGCGGATGAGGTCCGGTACGGAGCCCGTTCCTTTGATTGCCGGTTTGGCGAAAGCTCTTGAAATTGCGCATGCCGAAAGAGAAACGGAAGCCGCGAGGCTTACGTTGCTACGCGATTATTTTGTTGGGAAAATTTTAAAGAAAATTCCAAAGACAGTTTTAAACGGGCATCCGACAAAGCGCCTGCCGAATAATGCTAACGTATCAATTTTGGATATAGAAGGGGAGGCGCTCGTGCTTTATCTGGATTCAAAAGGAATTTCTTTTTCAACAGGTTCCGCGTGCACCTCGGAATCGCTTGATCCTTCGCATGTTATACTTGCTTTGGGCAAACCATATGAATTCGCGCATAGCTCAATGAGATTTACTTTGGGAAGATCTACAATAAAAGAAGATTTGGACTATGTTTTATCGGAATTGCCAAAAACAGTTGAATGGCTCCGCAAAGTATCCCCGATAAGCGTGGACATGGACGCGAAATCAATGAGCCATCCGGAAGCGTTTGCCGGCGAGAATTTAAGAGTTAAAGCTAAAAGTAAAAGTTATAAATAAAAATAAGCCTCAGAGAGGCTTATCGGTTAGAAAAATAATTTATCAGATCCATCGTAATGCTATCAAGAACAACAAGGGCAACAACGATAACGATAGGAATGGCAACTAAAGGTATATGCAGAACGATATCCATAAATATCCAAATCCTTACAAAAACGTAACAAATATAAAATTATGAGTCAAGAGCCAACAAATAAAACAGACATCGACGTTATCAACCAGTATACAGGCGAAAAGTGGTACTACACTGATATCGTAAAAGAGCATTTTTTTCATCCGCAGAATTTGCTGTGGGAGCGCCCCAAGGATGAAAATGAATTTGACGCGCATGGGATGGTAGGATCTCCCGCATGCGGAGATATGATGGAAATGTGGGCGAAAATTGACAAGGAAACGGAAAAAGTTAAAGAACTAAAATGGAAAACATTCGGGTGCGCGTCGGCGATTGCGGCGACTTCCATGTTTTCCGTAATGGTTACCGAAAATGACGGCCTCAATATAGGCGACGCGCTAAAAGTCCGCCCGCAGGATGTGATGAAGCGTTTGGGAGGCCTCCCAAATCGCAAGATCCATTGCTCGGTTTTGGCGGATAAAGCGTTCCAGAAAACGGCAAATGATTATTTCAGGCGCACAGGGAAATATGATAAAATAGTTATTGAAGGCGCGCGGGTGATTGACGCCCGGCTCAATATCACGGACAAGGATATTGAGGAGGCTGTTTTGGAAGGGGCAAGGACTCTGGAAGAAGTACAGCAAAAGTTAAAAGTAGCGGTCGGGGCAACCGATGAGGTAAAAACCGAAGCAGAGCAACTAATCAGATTTTATTCGGAGAAATATTATGGGTAAAAAAATAGCAAAAATATATGTGGATAGAGAGCTTTGTATTGGAGCGGCTTCCTGTATCGCTATCGCTCCCGGAGTTTTCCGGCTGGACGGCGAAAATAAAGCGTTCGTCTACGACGCTAAGGGCGCGGACGATGAAACCATCCTTTTGGCCGCGCAATCCTGCCCGACCCGTGCTATAATTTTATATGACGAAAGCGGCAATCAAATCTATCCGTAATTTTTATTATTAACTTTTTAAAAATATGCGCGAAGTAAAAAAATTAAAATACACGGAGTTGGAAGGATTATCGGAAAAGCAATTAAAAGAGCACCACGATGTTCTTTACGCGGGATACGTCAAAAAAATAGGGGAGATTGAGGAGAAATTAAAAACCGTTGACCTGGGAGCGGCGAATGCCAGTTACTCCGACCTCCGCGAACTCAAAATGGAGGAAACTTTCGCATTAAATGGCGTAAAACTACACGAAGGCTATTTTGATAATATGGGGCCAGCCGGGAAAACACTCGGTGTACTCGGGACACCGAGTGTTGAGGAGGCTGGCCCATCCGGCGCAATCAAAGAAATGCTCACGCGTGATTTCGGTTCATATGAAAACTGGGAAAAAGAATTCAAAGCGATGGGTTTATGCGCACGCGGGTGGGTTGTTTTGGGATATGACATGGACGAAAAGAAGCTGAAAAATATATTATGCGATTCGCATAATCAAGGGGCTCCCTGGAATATGCTTGCCCTTCTCATTATGGATGTTTATGAGCACGCGTATTTCATAGATTACGCGACCGGCCGCAAAGCTTATATTGAAGCGTTTTTCAAAAATATAAATTGGCAATACGTTGATATGCGGATTTCGGAATATAGTTCATTATTTTTGAATGGAAGAAAACATTAAGAAAATTCTAGAAGAAAACGTTAAACCGATGCTCGCGATGCACTTGGGGTCATTGGATTTTGTTGGATTTGAGAACGGCGTGGTATCCATTCGTTTCAAGGGTACTTGTGTGGGGTGTCCGCTTTCCAACCTTACGCTGAAAGCCGGTATCGAGTCCGTTCTCAAAGAAAAAATCCCGGAGGTTGAAAGGGTGGAGGCCGTGGAATAACACTACCAATTACTAATCTCTTTACGAATATACGTATATTATTTATACTATTAGTATATTAGTAGTCATTAGTAATTAGTAAGCCATGAACGATTTAAATAAACACCAGCTTGTCCTTCTTGTTTTGCTTGTAAGCTTCGTAACAGCTTTGGTTACCGGCATTGTTACGGCAACTCTGGTGTCTCAGGCGCCACCGCCTCTTACGAGCACTATCCAGCGGGTCATTGAAAGAGTAACGGAAAAGGCCGCCGAAATCGCGCCGGCGGCTTTAAAAAAAGATGAGTCAAAGGAGCTGGAACTTTCCGCTTTAGCAAGGGACATTTTAATTGAAGATATCGTGAAGAGAGTTTCCCCGGCTGTAGTGAGCGTTATTGCCACCAAAGATATTCCGGTTGTGGAACAATATTTTACACAGAAAGGGACCGAAAAACAGCAGGTTTCCGCGGGTACGGGGTTTTTGGCTTCAGCCGGCGGACTTTTGATAACAAACAAGCATGTCGTTGACGACCCTGACGCGGAGTATTCCATAATTATGAACGACCAGAAGAAATTTACGGCAAAAGTTCTTGCGAGGGATCCTTTGAACGATATAGCCGTGCTGAAAGTGGATTTGCCGGCTGACATCCGCTCGCTTCCTTTTGTTCTGTTCGGTGACTCCGACAGCGTAAAGATCGGGCATACTGCCATTGTGATAGGGAACGCCCTGGGAGAATTCCAAAATACCGTTTCCGTGGGGGTGATCTCCGGGCTTCGGAGAACCATCATGGCTTCCGGAGCGCAATCCGGCCCCGAAGAGCTTTCGGAAATTATCCAGACGGACGCGGCGATAAATCCCGGGAATTCAGGCGGGCCGCTACTTAATCTGAAGGGTGAGGCTGTCGGACTTTCGGTGGCGATGGCCCAAGGCGCGGAAAACATAGGTTTCGCGATTCCAATAAATCAGGTAAAAAGAGCGTTTAACGAAGCCCGCGAGAAAGGTAAAATCACTTATCCTTATTTGGGGGTCCGCTATGTTTTGGTTACCCCTGAATTTAAAGAAAAAGAAAAGCTTCTGGTTGATTACGGAGCGATGGTAGTCGCGGGGAAAGACGGAGCGGAAGCGGTTATGCCCAATTCCCCTGCTTCTAAAGCGGGAATCAGGGAGAAGGATATAATTTTGGAATTCGGCGGAATAAAAATAAACAAAGATAACGTTCTTTCCAAGCTCATACAGCGTAAAAACATCGGAGACAAAGTAAATTTAAAAGTTCTCCGGAACGGCGGAGAACTTGAAGTTGAAGTGGTTTTGGAGGAAAGAAAAAGTTTTAAATAAAAAAAGCCCCTAAGCGGGGCCTCAACTACAGATAAAATAAATAAGCCAGATCGCTAAAGTTGCGGTTGCGCCTAATACCGCGCTGAATTTTTTATCGTTCCTTATTCTCGCTTCCGCGAGCGCCACAAACCAAATAAAAATTGTACTCACAGCCGGCTGCCACAGGTTAATCATAAACCACGTATCCCAGGGAAGCTAAAAATATCACAATTATCATCGCGGCTGCAAATCCTGCCGTGACAAGTTTCGGATGGGCCGGATTGAAAATTTTAGGAACTTCCGCGTCCGGATTTAATTTCGCGTCCGCAATCAGCCACGCAAAGTATCTATCCATTTTTTCTCGCTACCCAGTTGGAAATCGTATCAATGGCATCCAGGAATTTGGCAGCACCAATAAATATTACCATTACTGCGATCGGCCCCAAAATTAAACCTAGTGTAATAGCAATAGCGTAAATATGCCCCATCCACAACCAAGTGCTAATCATAAACCCAATCGATAATCCTGCCAACAATCCGGGCATTTGTTCATCAATGTCCCACAATGCCTTTACGAAAGGCGTAAACAGGATTACGGAGTATAAAATGACTATTCCCAAAGCGCTATAAAAAGCACAACGCGCTACCAGTTCAGTAAATGCAGAAAATTCCATAATATTTTACCAACTCCTTTTCAACTTGATTTGATCTAAAATCTATGCTAGCATTATGATATTATTAAGTCAAGTTTCGGATTTCAAACTTCGGATTTAGAATTTAATTAAGGCATGCCTCCATTTTCACAATTTACAATAAAAGCCCAGGAAGCTCTAAAAAGGGCGCATGAGATGGCGATTGAGCGGGGATCCAACCAGATAGACGCCATGCATCTTTTAGCCGCCTTGATTTTGCAGGAAGACGGGATAGTGCCCTCCATTCTGGAGAAGCTTGAAGTTGACCACGCGAACCTTATGGATTTGCTCATCGCGCACCTGGACAACACCCTCCGCACGAATATTCTGACTCCTTCCCCGCAAATTTATCTGACGCCGGAGCTTGCCAGAGTTCTGGAAGAGGCGCATAAAGCCGCGTCTTTTCTGAAAGACGAATATATTTCAACCGAACATCTTTTTTTGGGAATTTTAGAAGCCCAGTCTAGGGCGAAAGAAGTTATCACGCGGCTTGGTGTAAACCGAGAAACCGTGCTTCAGGCGCTCGCGGATATCCGCGGCTCGCAACGAGTGACCGATGTTGAGCCGGAAAACAAATACCGCGCGCTTGAAAAGTACGCGCGGAATCTTACCAGGCTCGCGAGAGAAGACAAGCTTGATCCGGTGATCGGGAGAGGCGGCGAAATAAAGCGCGTTATGCAGGTGCTCTCGCGCCGGACGAAAAATAACCCGGTTCTCATCGGGGAGGCTGGAGTCGGCAAAACCGCTATCGCCGAAGGGCTCGCGCAAAGAATTATAAGCGGAGACGTGCCGGAGTCGCTCAAAAATAAAGAGCTGATCTCTCTGGATTTAGGCTCGCTTGTGGCGGGTACGAAGTATCGCGGAGAATTTGAGGAAAGGCTGAAGGCGGTGATGAAGGAACTTGAACGCTCAAGCGGAAAATTTATTTTATTCATAGACGAAGTCCACACTCTGGTGGGCGCCGGCGCGGCTGAAGGCGCGATTGACGCTTCAAATATGCTAAAACCCGCTCTCGCGCACGGAGAGCTCCACGCTATCGGCGCGACCACCATTAAAGAATATCAAAAGTATATTGAAAAAGACGCGGCACTCGCGCGCCGGTTTCAGCCGGTACACGTGGATGAGCCGTCGGTGGAAGACGCCGTCGCGATTTTGCGGGGAATAAAAAATAAATACGAACTTCACCACGGAATCAAGATTACAGATTCCGCCATAACTTCGGCCGTAAATCTTTCGGCGCGGTACATTACCGACAGATTTCTGCCGGATAAAGCCATTGACCTGATTGATGAGGCGGCCTCGTCTTTAAGGCTCCAGATGGACAGCATGCCGAATGAACTTGAAGGCACGCGCCGCGAGACGATGAAGCTGGAAATTGAAAAAGAATCGCTGAAAAAAGAATCGGACGCCGAAACTATCCAAAAAGTCAGGAAAATCCAGAAACACATAGATGAATTAAAAGAACAAAATATGGGCCTGGAACTCCGGTGGAAAACGGAAAAGGAAACAATAGGGGCCACTAGGCAGCTCAAAAAAGATCTGGATTTGCTCCGCCAGGAATCCGAGTCGGCTGAAAGAGCCGGAGATCTGGCGAAAGTTGCCGAGATAAGATACGGAAGAATTCCGGAGTCCGAGAAAAAACTTTACACGGAAGAAGCTAAATTGAAAAAATTACAGAGCGGGCGCAGGATTTTGAGGGAGGAGATCACGGAGGAGGATATCGCGGATGTTGTTGCCAGGTGGACGGGAATACCCGTTAAACGAATGCTTGAATCGGAAGCAAAAAAGCTTTTGCGGATGGAAAGCGAACTTAAAAAACGCGTGGTTGGCCAGGAAGAGGCCATATCAAAAATTTCGCAGGCGATACGGAGATCGCGCGCGGGCATCGCTGACGATAAGCGCCCCATAGGCTCATTTATGTTCTTGGGGCCTACCGGAGTAGGAAAAACGGAGCTTGCTTTGGCGCTTGCCGAATTCATGTTCAACGATGAAAAGGCGCTGGTCAGGGTTGATATGTCGGAATTTATGGAGCGTCACGCGGTTTCCAAATTCGTCGGGTCTCCGCCGGGATACGTGGGCTACGAAGAGGGCGGGCATCTTACGGAAACTATTCGCCACAGACCTTACGCCGTTATTCTTTTTGATGAGGTTGAAAAAGCGCATCCTGAAGTTTTTAACATCATGCTTCAGATTCTTGATAACGGAATGCTGACGGACGCGAAGGGACGCCACGTTAATTTTAAGAACGCCGTGATAGTCCTTACATCAAACATCGGCGGAGAATTTATCCGGGCGATGGGAGCTTTGGGGTTTGTGACCGGCGCGGAAGACCGCGGGCATAAGCAGGACGAGCTGAAATCAAAAATCCAAAAAGCACTGGAAGACCGTTTCAGGCCCGAATTTTTAAACAGGCTTGATGAAGTCATAGTGTTTAATTCGCTTGGCAAAGAAGCTCTTAAAGAAATTTCTAAAATCCAGCTTGACCGCCTGACGGAGCGGGTAAAAAATAGAGGTATTAAAATTACGATAAGCCCCGCGGCTGAAGATGCGCTTGCCACAGAAGGTTACGACGCGCAGTATGGGGCACGGCCTTTGAAGCGGCTCATTCAGACCAGGATCCTAAACCCCATGGCCGAGAAGATTATCGCGGGCGCGCTGCAGGAAGGGGATACCGCGCATATTGATTTTAAAAAAGAAACCTTCGTTATTTCAGGTAAGAAAGACCAAAAAATTCCGTACCGGAGCCGGGCCAAAAAAGTGGAAGTGGTTGAGGCATAATTTCGCAGTATTCTTGAATTAGTCCGAACCCGTCTTCGCAAGGTTTCGGATGGGCAGGCGCATTTTGCTCAGACAATTTTCCCGCCACATATTTAAAACTTTAGACGGCGGGATCCTCGATTTTGTAAATTCGCTTCGCTCATACAAAATCGGGACAAGTTTTTCTTTGGCGGCAAAAATTAAAAAGGTCGAATCAATTTTTATTTTTAAGGACAATTGTAAGCTTTACGCCAGCCAGCAGAAAGAGCTTCTTCCTCTGTACAAAACCATCGCTCTCCGTAACGCTTATCAATCTTTGTAGATAAATAATATGGACAATTTGGTAAATGATATATTTTTTCTTTGGTATTAAAACCTACATTCCCCTTTATTATACAGTTCTCTCGCGCCTTGCCGGACACAATCGGTTGAACAAAGTTATCTGGTGCAACCTGATTTTTAGTGGGGAGAGAAGTTGTATTGGAGAAGATTAAATAGCCAGCAAAAAATATACCACCGATAACTATGATGAACGCTGTTTTATTTTCATTCCATAATTTATTCATGAACTTTTTGGGGGTTGGTAATATCTTCTTGTTTAGAATTACCGAAAAGAGTTATCGCATAGCCAAGAAACCAGAAACTAGCGACTGCCCCAAACTATATACGAACCAGCGCACAGAAAATCAGCTTTTTTGGCCGATGCCAGAACCTGCTCTTTGTCCCAAGTATCAAACGGTAACTGACTCATGACAATATACTCATCCATTGCATAAAGGCACGAAAGTTTACGATCCATTTTCAAAACAGTATTCACAACCAACAAAAGAGTACCAACACCAATAACGACGGCAACGATTACCAAGCCGACAAATCCTTTATTGTTTTTAGATTTTTCTTCTTTCATATGATGAAAAAATTTTCTTCCCCCAAAATTAAAATATGCTTCGAGCCGACCCGCTTCGCCGTAGCTCCCGCCTAGACTCGGCGAGGCTGGTCAGCGAGGCGAGTGTTTTTCTACGGGTTCTTTTGCGGTTTTGAGCGGTGCGGCTTAAATCTATTGTAGCACAAATTCTATTTTTGCGCAGGGAAGGATTCGAACCTTCGTAGCCCTTCCGGGCGCTTGGTTTACAGCCAAGTGTAATTGTCCACTCTACCACCTGCGCATATTTAAAAATGCGACTTTACTGACTATCTTAGCAAAATAACCTAAAAAATCAACAAAAAGAAAAACCGCTCTGGCCTAAGAGGTCTGAACGGCATATTAAGCGCCTATCGGATATAGAAAATGTTGGAGGGCTCACTTACGCCCTCTCCTCTAGCCGTCGATACAGCGGCGACTCTTGCGTAGTAATCTTCAGGCGGGAGAGGTTGATAGAATGGCAGCATGACGTATGTTACCCGGATTTTTCCGTCTACATCGGGTGGAGGTTTACCGAGGTCCAAACTCAAAAGGAGATTGCTTTCGCCTGTGTAAAAAAATCTCAATTCATAATAATCCACGATATCGTCGTTGGCGGACGGGTTGAATTCAGCCATCGTCGGATTTACAACTGAATATCCGAACAGAACCGCCGACAGCCGACTATTTGGGATGGGCCGTTCATATACTCCACCAGGCAACAACCATCCGACTGCCAGGTGGTTGATGTTGTTGCTGTCTTCCAGCTGTACGACTTGTAAGTAGTACGCTTCACCGGCGGTGAGTCGAATTTGAGCAGATTTCTGTTCCGCATTTCTCGTCCACTGTTTGGCTGAAGGTGTCGGAAAGGCAGCCGAAACCCGGCAAATATAGCTAAGCCCGGTGAAATCAGTAGAAGTACTCAACCAGAGCGTAGCGAGTTTGTTTGCCGCAATCCAGAAAGTATAGTAACCGGTCACCGGGACAATCAATTGTGTTGTACAGCGAGAAATAAACTGCCCTTGCAAATTGCTCGGAGCGGCAAAGTTCGGTGCCGTAAGTTTTCCTGACGATGTCGGTGCGCCCAAAAGTTCCGGATTTGCCACGAGATCAGCAAGGTTGGTGAGAGCAGACCCCATCCAATACTCGCAAGTAACTCCAGCTGTCTGACCAAAAGCATTAACTTTTAAGCACAGGAGTATTACAACCGCAAGAAATATCCGCTTCATGTTTTACCTCCAAACTTTTTAGTAAGCTACTCAAAGAGCAGGTAGCACATTATTGCGCTTTTTCTTACTAGATAGTAATACTAGTTTAGGAAAAAGCAATTGACAAATTATTTATATATGTTATCATAGCACAATGAATATAAAAAAATACAAGCTTGCTCTTCATTTAATCATATTTATGGCCATTTTTTGGGGTCACGCAGTTCTTGCGGCGAACGATTTTGCTTCAAGATGTGTTGACGCCGGAGTAGTTCTTTGCAGCGGTTTTGATATATCAGAAGCCGACATTGATCCATTTGTATACGGAGACGATGCAGGCACAGTATTTCCCGTATTTGACGGTTTGGCGAGTGCGTCAGGATCTGGCTCTCTTAAATTCACAATACCGACCCTTAGCGCTGATAATTCTTCCGGCGGTTTAGACAGGGTAATAAACGAATTAACTGCGGGGTTTAATCCAGGCGACATTTTTTATGTACAAGTCCGCCAAAAATTTTCACCGGAGATGTTTAATTCCGCTATGGGCGGAGAAGGGTGGAAACAAATTGTTATTACTTCTCAATTCGGTTTTTATGGAGATCCTTTAGAGATCGGTTTAAGGAACGATGCATGGGGAAACGAACCAAAATTATTTATTGGTACGGACCCTGCAATCCCGCAATCTCCCGACGACGGCACTCCTGTAACTTACGTCAGCAACGAATGGATGACTTTTTATTTTAAGATTACGGTCGGTGATTGGGACACGGCAAATACGCATATAGAGGTTTGGGCGGCCAATGAGAACAATGCACTTGAAAGAATTTATAACTTAACCACGGTCACTCTTTTAAAAAATCCGGGAGACCCGGATTCCGGATTAAATAAAATTTCTCTTGGACCGAATAATACCGGAAAGCCGTCTGATGTGGACCACGCGCCGGCCGATACCTGGTATGACGAATTAATTGTATCAACTTCTCCTGTTGCGGATCCTTACAGCGTAAGTGCGCCCCCGCTTAGTTCAGCTAAAGCAATCACGGCTTTCGGTTTTTCCTCTCCAGTAGTTGCCGGTACAATTGATGAGACTGCCCATACTATTGCCGTGACCGTTCCATTTGGTACCGATACAACTGCTCTTTCGCCGGCCATTGAGGTTTCTGCCGGAGCTTCAGTCAGTCCTTTAAGCGGTACGTCTAAGGATTTTACAAGTCCTGCTACTTACACGGTTACCGCCGAAGATTCTTCTACGCAAGATTACGTTGTGACTGTGACGGCTGCCACGCCCGTTACATTAACCAGTCTCGAAATTACTTCTCCGTCAACTAAACTTTCGTATACCATCGGTGATGCATTAGATATTTCCGGCCTAGAGATAATCGGTCATTACAGTGACGGATCAGCCAAAGTTGAGCTCGTTACCGCAAGCGATGTATCTGGTTTTGATAGCTCGGCACCCGCAACCGGACAAGTTTTGACGATTACATTCGGCGGAGAGTTTGTGATATACACGGTTGATATTATTGCACCGCCGTCTGATCTTACAGCTCTCGCATCCGCAATTACCTCGGCTCAATCTCTCCATGACGGAGCTACCGAGGGCACCGCTTCAGGAGAATACACAGTCGGCTCAAAGGCAACCCTGCAAAGTGCGATTAACGCAGCAATGCTTATTACGAGCGCAGACGCTCAGTCAGCAGTTGATGCGGCGGTTGTTACTTTAAACAACGCCGTCGGTGTATTTAAAACGAATTTAATTTTAGGAATATCTTCCGAAAGCCACGAGACACCGAGCACTTCAAGTATAACTATTGTCTGGACAACCAGTCATCCCGCAACGAGCCGTGTGATTTGGGATACAGTTTCTCATTCTGACGCGTCGGTTACGGCGGCAGGACCGGTTAATTATGGTTATGTCAATTCAACAACTGAAGATTCAGCGCTTGCGACTGCTCATTTGGTTGCAGTCAGCGGACTTTCTTCAGCAACTCAATATTATTTCCGTACTGTTTCGCATGGTTCCCCGGAAAAAGTAGGTTCGGAGCAGACTGCCACAACGGCAACTCCGGCACCAACACCAACACCAACACCAACACCAACACCTACTCCTGCCCAATCTAGCGGTGGAGGTGGCGGAGGGGGTGGTGGTGGAGGTGGCGGCTATTATGCGCCGGTTGTGCCGACTCCTACACCAACTCCCACACCTGCTCCAAACTTAGGAAATGTGCTCGGCGCTTCCATTTCCACCAATACTCAAGCGGCAAATTCCGCAGGAGGTGCGCACGCTAAATTCCAGATCGGAGACAAAATTATAGTTATTGAAGATGTAAAAGTACGGCAAACTCCGGGGATTACAGGCGTTCGTTTGGGATCTGAAACAGCAGGCAACACGGGTA
>Ga0209541_10014046_pt1 | contig 12141 bp, 13 predicted proteins | sample RifCSPlowO2_01_FD_184027 | JGI IMG/M metagenome (GOLD analysis project Ga0209541, IMG submission 184027) | Groundwater microbial communities from Rifle, Colorado - Rifle CSP2_plank lowO2_0.1 (SPAdes) (version 2) | ecosystem: Environmental > Aquatic > Deep subsurface > Groundwater | place...
TGTATCTACACCATCTAACTCTACAGGTAGATTTGATATAACATGTTCAATATCTTCATCTAGAATATGAAATTGGAAACTACTTGCTTCTCTTTCATAGATTCGAAGCTCTTCAACAAATCGACCAGTTTCATCATCAAAACAATTTGCCTGATATTTTGACAAGCCGACTGCTTTTCGCACATGATCAGCAATTAGTATTGTTACTGCTGATTCGGTTCCTCCCGCTGAACGCATTGGTCCAGCGATAGATACAGAAAGATATTCACTGCTGTCTTTGTTTTTCTTTATCTTAACTTCACTAATTCCTTGTAATGGAGCAATTGTTACTCCCTCTGTAACTATAGCTAGTCCTACTCTAACTGCTAAATCTAATTTTTGTTCTAAAGTGGCATCAGTAAGTGAATATTTTCCTAATGCAATTTCTTTTGATATAATTAATGCAGATAGTTCTTTTCCGTTGATTTTTAATAATTCTCGTAAAGGTTCAGCGATATCAATATCGTGCATTTTAGCAACTCGATCTGCTAAATCAAATGCAATTTTAGGCTCAATTATTCCCGAAGAATCTACTAGGCTGGATTTTGCTAAAGCTGCATGCTCAAAAACAGTGTAGGTATCCTTTGAGAGATTAGAATAGTAATTAAGATAATAATCTGGCATCTTAATACCACTAATACGAGAAATAGCGTCATTTTCAGACATAATACAATCCTATTACTTGCTTCTTTGAATTGCTTTTGCTATTTCTGCTAGTTTCTTAACACTTCCACCTTTCTCTAGAAAGGTTCCAATAACTAGGGCATCGGCTCCCGCTTTGACTAGATTGGTTGCAGTTTTGATATCTCTAATTCCACCACCCACTATAAGAAATCCATTAAAGGCTTTTCTTACTGTTTTAACCATCTCTGGTGTAACACTAGATTTTGCTCCTGAACCTGCTTCCAAGTAGACAAATCTCATTCCAAGAAATTGTGCTGCAAGTGCATACGCTGCAGCGATTTTTGGTTTTTCAAATGGAATTCCCCTTGCAGAACCTACAAACCATGCGGAAGTTCCGTCTCCAATAACCAAATATGCTGTTGGTAATGGTTCTAATCCAAATTTGAGAACACTTGGTGCTCCTAGTGCTTGTGCCTGAGTGATAAAATATGGATTTTCTGAATTCATTAGTGAACTAAAAAGAATCGCATCTGCATCAGGCACCACTCCAGTGACGTTTCCAGGAAAGAGAATAATCGGTATTTTGATGCCTTTTTTGATACCTTTGACTACCTGAGCCATTTCAATTTGATCCGTTGCGGATGAACCACCTACCAGTATAGCAGATGCACCTATCTTTTCAACATCTTGAGCAAGTTTTCGTGAAGATTCTAACTTTGAGACTTCAGAATCAATTAGTACAAACAATAATGCGTTTTTCTTTTTTAGTTCAGATTTTAGGAATAATTCAACTTTTCCAGTCATAACAGGGGTTTGTAAATGACTCTTTAAAGTTTAATTGTAGTAAGGTATACAGATTTGTATAGCTATGGTAGAGTTTGAAAAATCTAATTTTAATAATATTATTCGTCAAATTATCAAAAAATCATTATTTACAGAACGACAAATTGAAATTATTTTAAATCAGAAAGATCTTCTAAACTCTAAGTTTACTATTACTAAAGGCGCATATTACAGACAAGTTGGTCAGTCTAGAGACAAATTAATAGCATTATTTTATTCAATCATACTTTTACGTGGTTTAGGCATACTTTTACCTGATGATATTGATGTGATATCAAAACTCTCTGAACAGATACGTGTGATAAATGAGAGTGATATATTCCCTGAAAGAGAAGACGAGATCATTAATGTGATTGATAAATTGATACGTCAGGCATGTAATGTGTGATATTATCGTTTAGAGTTGTATTATATGATTGAATTTTTTGTGATGTGAAGTGTCTTTTTGTTAATCTAAAGTGTGAAATAATATTATTCAATCACGATAAATCACAACATATGAATAATTTTTGTGATGTTAATAGAAATTCCTGAGCCAGAAGTAATTCTAGGTGTAATAGTTTCGTTTGTTATAGGTTTGGTAGGTTTGTATAGTTACTACAAAATACGTCCATTCATTAAAACTAAGAATGAGATGATAGATTCATCACAGTTGGAGCGTTTAGAATATTATGAAAGACAGTTAATTGATATGAAAATACGCCTAGATGCAATAGAGATACAAGGTTTTGAACAAAAAATTGAAGATCCTAATCTGGAATTAAAGCAGTTCCTAGAGAAATTAGCTAAAAATCATCAAGTTGTAGGAAAACCTGTTGAGCCTCTAATAAAGACAGAAATTACGAATAAGGAGGAGCCTGTTTCTATTCGTATGCCTAATTTAGATCATAATAATGCAACAGACTATGTGTTGCATCTTATCACAAACAAAGCTATGACGTCACGTGACATACAAATCACATTGAAGCGAAGTAGAGAGCACACTTCAAGATTGATGAAGAAATTATTTGAGGATGGTTATGTTCAAAGAAACACCAATACAAAACCATATACTTATTCAATTACAAAAAAAGGAAAAGAAAAGATAGAAATGATACAAGTTAATTCTATAATTGTAGAATAAATTTCTATGTTTCCTAAGATTAGTTTTAGTCTATTTTATCAAAAAACAGGTCAGAAAAGGTGGTTTTTATTATATTTTATTAAAATATAAAAATATTAAATTATATATATTATTAAATTATAATAGCATTATGTCAGTACAAGAAAATGAGGTATTAGTAAAAATCACGTCTGCAGGAACTATTTCCATTCCAAAACAGTTTAGAAAATACATGGATATTCAGAAGGGAGAATATGTCAAAGTAATCTTAGGTAAGGATCGTCTCATAGTACGAAAAATTACAATTTCTTAATTTATTGTTGTTTTTGACTAAGTTTTATGGCCTGATATGTCCATTCACGACCAGTTCTAATTCTATCCATCTTACCTTTAGTAGAGAATCTGGACAAATATGTTGAGATTATACTAAGTTTAACAGGCTCGTTATATTCGTCTTCATATTTTTCAAGTATGTTTGTAGATGTGAACTTTCCCATTGGGAAGAATTTATCTACAATATGCCATATTTTTGAGCCTATTGAATCCATATTAGTGGTCTCTTGCTCTTCTTCTATGTTCATTAAATCCATCATTTCAAATATTTTTAGAACCTTTTCTCGAGTGACATTACCCTCTAATTTGATGTCATATCGTGCTCCATCTGTATCTTCCATGTCAATTCGAATACGTTTCTTAGCCATCTTTAAGATCTATGAGGATCTAGTGTTAACAGTTCAATTGATCCCAGAATATTTGTTAACTAGGAGGTTTGTTAACATTGACTGCCTAGGCCATGCCTAGTCTGTTTTTTATTATTAACAACATCAATAATCATACCATATTCTTATCCCACCTAACTCATGCCTGGAATGGAAATAAAGGGGTCTATTTTTGGATATTCACAGTGTTAACATCAATCTTAACGCCTGGAATGGAAATAAAGGGGTAAAAATGACCTTTTTGGAAGTTTTCTTAACAGGAAATTAACAATTTGTTAACATTAGGTTTGGTTTAGATTTAACCCACACACCTTTCTTTCCACTCTATCATTTTCTTTATTTTTTTTTATTGAAAATTTAAAATCTAACTAAAAATAATTAATTACAAACTAAACTAGAATAACTATTCTCTTCTTTACTCTCTAAATTCAAATATCATTATGTTACTATTGAGTAGAAACATAGGTGTGTGAGATGTCTGATCCAATTGATAGATTACTTGATGCAGCTGAATCTGGTAAATCAATAATTAAAAACAGAGATATCCTTCATTTTACATATATTCCCAATACTATTCAACATAGAACTTCTGAACAAGAACAAGTAACACAATCATTACTACCCATCCTTAAACATTCAAGACCTTCAAATTTACTAGTATACGGCAAACCAGGAACTGGAAAAACCCTTGTAGTTAAAAAAGTACTCAATAAAATTCAAGATAGGGTAGAAAAATCAAAATTCCCAATCAAACTAGTTTATTCAAATTCTAAAGAAGAAACAACTCTCTATGGATTATTGGTAAGCTTTGGGCGGCAATTAGGGATAAAGGATGATAAATTACCAAGCACAGGTCTAGCTATTAGTGAAGTCTTCAAACGAATACTAACCAGTATAGATGAATCTAAAATTAATGCAATCTTTGTTATTGATGAAATTGACTATCTTGCACAACTAGTATCAAAAACGGGAAAAGACATCTTGTATCAACTAACCAGAGCAAATGAGCGTCTAAAACAGGGCTCGTTGACTTTGGTAGGAATCTCAAACGATCTTACGTTTAAAGAAAAACTTGATCCTAGAGTAATTAGCAGCCTAGGCGAAGAAGAGGTAGTTTTTACAAATTACAATGTAGAACAAATAAAAAAAATACTAGAGGAACGAATTAAAGAGGCATTCATTCCAAACTCAGTGGCAGACTCAGCATTGAACCTTTGCGCAGCCCTGGCTGGTGGTGAACATGGGGATGCCCGAAGAGCGATTGACCTAATTCGTGTTGCAGGAGAAATTGCCGAAAGACAACAATCAGATAAAGTTACAGAAGATCATGTAAGAGAAGCATCTCTAAAAATTGAAGAAAATAAAGAAGAGACATCCCTAAAATCATATCCTCTCCATGAAAAGCTCGTTATTCTTGCAATAATGAAGGCAGGTGGTTCATCTACAGGAGAGATTTATTCATCTTACAAAGGATTGTGCAAAGTAGTAGGACGAGATGAATTGACACAAAGACGAGTTACTCAAATGCTTAGTGAAATCGAATTATCTGGAATTATTACTGGAAGACTAATTCATCAAGGAATACATGGCAGGACAAAAAAATACAAACTTACAATCTCATCTGAGATGATCAAAAAAACCTTCAAAGACGATCTAACTTTGCAAGATATTGTTTAATTTATTAGAATTATAGTTTTCATGATAAACTTTGAAAGTCTTCAAATTTACCATAAGTGCTATACCTGGATTTGGAGTCATTCCAACACTGACTTGAAATGGAGTCTGTTTTTGCCAAGAACCAGAATTTAACAAAAGAATTCCTTTGTACATATCCAGTTCTGCTCTATGGACATGACCGACATGGAAAATATCTGGAATCTCATCAATTACCATTAAATCTTCCATTTCAGGCGCAATTGGGGTTTGACTACCATAAATTGGACTAAGGTGTCTTGCTCTAAGAAGATGTTTCATTACATTTGTAGGCTTGTCATAACTTAGACCTGGTGTGGTTTTTACAATATCATCAATACTTTGACCATGAAACATCATTACCTTTACCCCATTCAAAGAAACAACAGCTGGATTTCCAACCATAAACACATTCTCTTTTTCCCATAGTCCAGAATTGTATTTTTTTGGAATTGCTGGTTGTGGTAATGCCCTACGTCCAGGATCATGATTTCCTGGCATAATGAATATTTTGATGTAATTAGGAATTTTACTGAGGAGTTCTTCGACTTTTTTTAATTGCTCTTCGATGGTTTGACATATCAATTCTTTGTCTTGATTTGGATAGATTCCAACACCATCTACTAAATCCCCACAAATTAACACAAAACGAATTTTCCTTGCTATTGGATCTGGACTAGATAACCATGATACAAATTCGGTAAATTCCTCTTCCATGAAGTATTTACTACCAATATGTAGGTCTGAAAGAAAAGTTGCATATGTTTCAGTTTCAGACCTGTTTGAAGCTTGATCAGGAATATCAGGTGAAATCAAATCTTTAATGATAAAGCCTGCATTTTTTCCAAAACCTATTCGTGCCATGATAAATTGATCACTAAGTAGTGAGCCTGCTGTTTTTTGCAATTCAGCATCAAAAACAATCCCTTCAAATGAACCTGAGGGATCTTCCAAGACTAATTTTGTGATGTTTCTCTCAGTGCTTCTGGTGGTTACCAAACCACAAACATACATGTCATCATCAGATTTTATAGTCTTGACAGAAGCAATTGACTTTAACATTCTTGATTCAGGTCTATCTGAGATTATTCGTTTTAGTTTGTTAAAACGACTTGCAAAAAGAGCATTATACCCTTTTACCCCCTCACCAGTAGTAATTTTCAGAGTCGGATCAAAGATTATCTTATGATCATTTTGTAATGTCTGATCCTCTTTAATTCCCAAATAAACCTCTAAATCATCTTGATTGATTTGAAACAATTTTTGTTTTGTTTTCTCACGAACAATTTCTTTAATTATTTTTTCTAGGCTTTTCACATCGATATTCTCTAAAAACTTGAATGCGTTCGGATGAATTTGGAACCCTTTGTTTAAAGCATAATTCAAAGCAATAGTTAGCTCCTTTTTCATCATCAAAGAATGTTTTTTGGTTTAATTAAATCTGTATACATATACCCAACCCTCAAATATTGTTTCTAGTTAATGATAACATGTCTAAGATTAGGATGATTACATTTTTCATATTTATGGGATTATTTGCAGCAACTTATCAAATCGGATCAATGTCTCAAGTTAGTGAAGAAGAAGCAAATACATTCATGTCTGAATTTGAAAAATTAATTACAGACATTGATGCAGTAGGAATTTTCCTTCATAACTCATCTGTATCATTACCAATGTTTATTCCAGGATTTGGGGTTGCATGGGGATTATTTGCAGCCTGGTCAACGGGGTTTGCTTTTTCAGCAATAGTTTCAATCACGCCAGAATTGGCAAAAATTCCACCACTTGCGATTCTCTTTTTATCCCCATTTGGAATCATGGAACTTACTGCATACTCTATAGCAACATCTAGAAGTTTCATGTTGATCAGAGCAATATCTAAAAAAACCAACCTAACCCCATTTCTTAAACCAACGGTTATGGAAATTGGTATAGTAGTAGGACTTCTTTTGGCAGGAGGATATTTAGAAGATTATATGATAAAACTAGTTCAAGAAGACAGTATTCGTCTACCTATTTTTTAATTCCCAGAAAAACCCACGGATTTGCCTAATCAGTCTAAAATAATTTTGAATGGAACATAAAGTATACAATCTACCCAAATTCTTGTTACTAGTAACATTCAAGTTCCTTTTTATTTATTAAAATAAAATAATTGAAACTCAAACACTTGCAACTAAATTCGAACAAACTTAGATAAACAAAATATCTTCAATATTTAGTTGAAGAAAGTAAAACTGCATCAGTTTATAGATTTACAGGAAGAATAACAATTGATGATAATGATTACAAAATAATATACACAGCAAAACTATCCGAACTCACAAAAATTAAGACTACAACAGAATCTAAAACAGATGAAAAACTTACAATCCATATTCTTAAAGGTTCATCAACTCAAGGTGTAGGTACATACATTGATGTTGGAGTAGCATCAGAATCAACTAGTTCATTAAACCTTAGATATTTTTCACAAGATAGAATTTCAATTGAGCCAGGAACAACAATCACTATTGTAAATGACGATGTAGTGTCACATAGTATTCTCAGTGGAACAGAAAACGACAATGATCGTTATAATCAATTTACTGTTGATGGTAGAATTTCAACTGATAAAATATTACCCGAACAATCAACTAACATTACATTAGATATTGCTGGATTTTACAGATTGTATGATCCAGATTATCGATGGATGAAAATTATGGCTTATGTATTTCCAAATATTGAAGATAATTTGATTCTTGGGCAAGGAAAAAACCTAGGTAACTAGTTTTTCCACTGCCATTTGTAATTCATATATGAATCTAAAACAGATTGATTGAAAATCATTACAGATAAATCAGAAAATTCTCTACCTTCCAAATCTTTTACAGTTCCAACAAAACTAGTTTCATTTTCAGTTGTTAATGCTTCAAAGACATGAACCTTCATACTTTCTGTATTAAACCCATTATTTTTTAGGTATATTGCAATTTCAGATGGCATAAAATGCTTGTCAGGTTGTTTAGGCCACGGTCTTGGAACTAAAATTACATTATATCCATCAATCAATGCTTTTTGCAATTCCAGTTTCTTTTCTTCAATTGAAGTTGTTATATGCATTGTAATTACTTTGGATTTATCAAGTGGCACTCTTGCTTTTGATGCAGCAACTTGGATTGAACTTATTCCTGGAATTATTTCTATTTCACCAAAAATCTCAATTAATCTATCTACAACTTCAGATTCTGAAAAATTCACATCACCTGTAAATGGAATAACTAAAGAACGATCACCCAATTCTGCAAGAATTTTTTGATATGATTCCTCTTGATTGTTCATAGTAATCTCATAGATTTCCTTACCTGCAAGTAAATCTTCAATTGTTTTTAACGTGTATTTGTAACCAATTATTACATCACAGTTCTGTATTATTTCTCTTACAATTTCAGTAATATATTTTGGTGAACCTGGTCCTACACCAACAGCATAAATTTTTCCCAATTTTACTTTGTAAATTTTTGCCTGTCTTTAATATATTGCACAAAAGGTTCCCAATCCACTTTCATATACTTTGTAGGCTCTTTAATTGGATATTTTACCCAATCCTGGGCAATTGCATACTGATGTTTTTGTCGTTTACCATCTTTTTCATATTCTAGTAGTAAGATGCTGCCCCATTCCTTTTCCTCATGTGTAATATTCAAAATATCATCAAATGATAATTGTGTATTTTTTCCATTTACCATGTCTTCTATTAGATTACTTTCTTCATAACCATCATGACGAATTATGGTATTTTTTGATTTTAAAAAATTAATAACTTGTCTTTGCCTAATAGCTTGCCACCACTTCATTTTAGCCTCTGTCTTGTGAATAAACATCAAATGTTTATCAGTTAAAATTAACATGCCTTCTTTTCCTCCAACTGAAAAGAATTTTTTCGACTCTCTCCATACTGAAACCAAATGTGCTTGAATTTTTTCATCAGGTTGCATATTGATTTATTATTTTAACTTGTTAAAAACTAATGCAATTAGCTTTTAAGTAGGATATTGAGAGAAAATTTATTGAAAAAAATTCTTATCATAATATCTCTATCATTACTTTTAATTAATTTAGGAAATCAATCATTTACACAATCTGATGATGTATTAGTAATTTTACATACTAATCTTGGAAAAATTGTGATAGAGCTTTTCCCAAACGATGCTCCAAATCATGTTGCCAATTTCATTAAACTATCTGAAAACGGATTCTATGATGGCACAATATTTCATAGAATAATTCCTGGATTTATGATTCAGGGCGGAGATCCAAATACAAAAGATAAAGATAAGAGCACTTGGGGAAGTGGAGGACCAGGTTATTCTGTAAATGCTGAATTTAATACAATAAAACATAATCGTGGAATTGTCTCAATGGCAAGATCAACTGATCCAAACAGTGCTGGCTCTCAATTTTTTATAGTTCATAAAGATTCAAACTTTCTTGATGAACAATATACTGCCTTTGGTAGGATTGTAACAGAAGAAAGTTTTGAAACACTTGACAAGATTGCTTCAGTGGAAACAGGAGACAAAGACATTCCGGTAAATACTGAACAAGTAAAAATCACAAAAGCTGAACTTGTGATTCATTCTGATGTATCTGATTTACTTGAGCTATCAGATCCTGAAAGAATTACTATACCAATTACAAGTTCTTCAGGTAGTCAGCTTTATGAAAATAAAGCACTAGATATTGTATTTAATGCACCTGAAGGCTGGTTATTACAACAACCAGAAAAAACTGATGAAAACTCTCCTGACGTAGTTGCTGTAGGACCTAAAGTTGGGCCCATTAATCCAGTAATTTCTCTGACCATTACTAATGCCAAGGGAAAAAGTCTAGATGACTTGATACAAGAAAAAGCTGAATTTCTAAAAAATGTACTTGCAACAGGCAATTTGGAAATTATTTCCCAAGAAAAATCAACAGTTAATGGAAAACAAGCATATGTTACTAATGCTAGAGGTTTTTTCCAAAGTAATGGAGAATCATACAATGTACAATTTAGAGAGGTGATCATTTCAACTGCTGAAAAATTTTATATCTTTGCATATAGTAACGGAGTAGACAATTTTAATGATCAAATTTCTAGATTTGAAGAATCTGTTAATTCTTTTAAAATAATTTCTGAACCAATTAAAGAAACAAACTCAATAATAGATGATTTTTCAGGTAAAGAAAAAGGTGGTTGTCTAATTGCTACTGCTACATATGGTAGTGAACTTGCTCCACAAGTACAACAACTACGAGAGCTAAGAGACAATACTATTCTTACAACACAGTCAGGAACTGCATTTATGACTGGATTTAACCAATTATACTATTCATTCTCACCAACAATAGCAGACTTTGAAAGAGAACAACCAATTTTCAAAGAAGCGATTAAACTAACACTAACACCAATGTTAACAACATTATCAATACTAAACTATGTTGATATTGATTCAGAACAAGAAATGCTAGGTTATGGTATAGGAATTATTTTAATGAATGTTGGAATGTATTTTGTTGCACCTGCTATGATAATTCAGAAACTAAGAAAATAATTACCAAACATCGTCAACTTCATCAAGAACTTTGTATTCTTTTTCTGTCTCACGTTTCATGAGTTTCAGTCTTGAAATATCTCTATCAAATAACAAATCAATTGCCCAATCTAAGAAAACTCTAATTTTTTTATCAGGCAATACAATTTTTGAAAGGTAGACATTTCTCCAAATAAGCCAAGCTAAGAATCCGGAGATATTCATTCCCAACAATGTTGCTATACCAGTTCTTTTTCCAATTATTGCCATTTGCCCCTTGGAACGATACTTAAATTTTTTCTTCTCTAAATTTTTAATTAGAGCTTGAAGATTATGAGCTGCAATTTTAGCTTGTGCCTCTGCGAGTTGTGCAGTAGGTGCAAACGGTCTATTTGTTTTAGGATCCATAAACAACGCACAATCACCAATTGCAAAAACTCCAGGAAATTCTAAAACTTCAAGAAAATCATTTACAATAACTTTGCCTTTATCAGTTTTGAACATTGATCTTTTAATTGTATTAACAGGTGTTACACCTGCAGTCCAAATCAATGTTTTAGTTCTGATCACATCTATCTTTGATTTATCCATAGGTTCTTTTGGATTTTCATCTAATGATTTTATAGTGACTTCTGTTCCATCAAAACTTGTAACCGCAGTTCTTAGTCTGATATCAATACCTCGCTCTATCATCTTTTGTTTTGAAAATTCAGCTAACTTTTCATTAAAGCCAGGAAGAATCATCGGAAGAGCTTCTAAAACTATTACACGAATATCGTCTTTGTGAATTGTCGGATAGTGTTTTCTTGCATCTAGTAGAAAATCCATCAACTCTCCCGCAGTTTCAATTCCTGCAAATCCCCCTCCCACTACAACAAATGTTAAAAAGCTATTTCGAAGAATAGGATCTGTTTCATTTTCAGCTTGCTCAAGCACATCTATTACTCTATTTCTTAGCATTACTGCATCATTGAGAGTCTTCATTGTGTAAGCATTTTTTTCTACATCTGCCATCCCAAAAAAATTGGTTTCACTACCTAATGCAACTACCAAATAATCATAATGAATTGAAAAACCTCTTTTTTCACTAGTACCCCATAATGTTACAAGTTTTCCAAAAGGATCCATATTTTTTATTCTGCCCTCATAAAATTTTGTCTTTTTACAAATTGCTCTAATCGGCATTACAATATGCCTTGTTTCAATCATACCTGATGCTACCTGAGGCAACATTGGAGTAAATAACAGAAAATTATCTTCACTTATCATTACCAACTCAATTTCAGAATTATTTCCAAAATACGACTCTAATTGTCTGGCACATTCAATTCCTGCAAATCCTCCTCCTAAAATGACTATTTTTTTCTTATTTCTGGCCAATTACATCATACTCTAAAATTACTGAATATATCCTATGAGATCAACTTTCTCAATACATCATAAATAATTTCAGAATTTATCCAATTCTGACTATATCAGAATGAAGTATTTCATATGCTCTAGAAGCATCTCTCTCATTTAGAATTATGATTATGCTGTCTTGGCTGAAAAACGCATTTAC
>Ga0209541_10014048_pt1 | contig 12140 bp, 7 predicted proteins | sample RifCSPlowO2_01_FD_184027 | JGI IMG/M metagenome (GOLD analysis project Ga0209541, IMG submission 184027) | Groundwater microbial communities from Rifle, Colorado - Rifle CSP2_plank lowO2_0.1 (SPAdes) (version 2) | ecosystem: Environmental > Aquatic > Deep subsurface > Groundwater | place: Rifle...
ATCTTTGACCCGTCGACATGGCACATATCAGCTCCGCTTCGCGCCCCGGCGAGCGTCGCTCCGCCGGTATATCCAAAAAGATTCAGTACTTCCATTTTCTTGCCGTCTGAAATTCTCGCTTTAATTATTTTTTCCATCCACTTCCAATTCTCGGATTGCTCAGGAAAAAGACCCGTATGCTTGAAAGATGTCGGCTTGATCCAAAGTTTTAATCCCTCAAATTCTATTTCCCATTTTGCGGGAACTTCTTTTTTCATATTCCATTTCGTATTTTTGCCATCGCGAAAAAACGTCCCGTCCGCTTTGTCCCATTCCGAAAGAGGCAATTTTTTTTCATACAAAACCTCCGGATCCGGTCGCCTTAAGACAAAAGCCCCAAAGCGCTCAAGCTTTTCTCCCCCGCCGGAATCGATGAGCTCGTACCCCTCTGATGCTTTTGTTGTGAGGACTATATGTTTCATATTGTAACTATACTATTTCAAGCGAATACTTCAAAATCTTAACAAGCTAAGCGATAGCAAAGAATGTTAAGATTTACATCTCAACCCCTGTGCAGATGATGATTTACACAACTGTACACGATCGCGCACAAAAGTGTAAATTTTTAAAATCTAAAAAATAACCTTCACTACGATATATCGTAGTATTGATACTCTTTATCTAAGCAACTTAAGCAACTTCTTGCTGATAACAGCTTTCACAATAAATTATTTCCGGTCTTGTTGGTGCATAAGCCGTTTCGAATTCATTGGTGCAATCCCGTTCGTGTAAGTGACCAATATTGGTGCACATACATGAACGCTGATAAAATTTTGGGGAATTTCTTTTTTGAAGACGAGCTTCGTGGCGTGCATCGGGATGCATTGACGGCACCGGTACTTTTAATTTTCTATAAAGATTAAATTCTTGCGCGGTTATTTTAAATGATTTTCCGGTTTTCTCGCATTTTATAACTTCTTTGCAAACCGATTCGTCAGTACCATCTATGGATTTCGGCAAATCCGCACCATTCATCGTAGAGGTATATACATTACCAGACTTGTCATTCCACCTGTATCCTTTTGCGAGAGATTCCTCTTTTGTTAGTGGAAAATAATCCATCGCGCTTGTTTCATTGTATGCATAGGGAGAAAAATTTATCGCCGGAAATTCTCCCCATTCTCCTGTCTTTTTCATATGCTCAATAATTTTCAGCACAAGCACCTCGTATTCCTCTTTTGTATATTCTTTGTTTAATATGCAATATTTTCCGCTTTTTATTCCAATGCATCCAAATAAATTGCTCGAACCGGTGCAAAGCTGAGAATAATAAACATTCGCCGAACCTGAAGTGACGAAAGTACTAAAATACACATCTTGAATATTGAGTCCGCAACACATGCTGTCGTAAACCCTCTCGGAACTCTCGCCGAATTGTGTGAAATCATAGCAATCTTTGTTGTTGCCAAGGATGAGCCACATACAGTGTCTGCAACTTTCGGATTCGCGGACAATAAAACTGTCTTTTACGTTTTTACACCCGTAAATATAGTCCCCTGTAGAAAGCATGTTCATCCGTCCATGCATAAATTTGTACTTTCCATTTTTGAGAAAAAATTCTTGCACTTCATTTTTCATTTTATTTATAGAATCGCGATCAGAAATTCCCATTTCTTTTATTTTTTTTTCATATTCACTTTTCGAATACTGCTCATTCCAAATGCAATATGATTTCTTGCGCAGTCCTATGCATCCGAAACAATCAGTGCATCCAATGCAGTCTTTTGAAAAATAAACACCATGGCATTCTTCACAGTCTTCTGAAAAGTACGTTCTATTACATTTTGTGCAATTGATACATTCATAGCAAAGTTCGCACGCTTCAAGCATTTGGCAATCGACGCAGTCTTGCGAATTTTCTATTTCCGAACCGTACATACAGCTTTCGTCATAATCAGAATTGTAAATTAAATAGCAGTCCTTAAGCGCATGCGCCATATTTGCATACTCAGTCCTCTGCCACGTCTGATATGCGCCTTCAAGATTTCTGTGCGGAACTTTATTTTCAAGTTCATTAAGCTGATCAAAAAATGGCCGAGAAAAATCCACCTCCATTCCAAAAGAAAGCGGGTCCCAAACATCGCTCCACCACACATCAAGTGCATACACTGGAAAGGGCGCATCCGCATCATAAGTAGAAATTATATTTTTGCCTGAAAAACTGCAAGTGCGTTTGTAGAGCTTTCTTTGATTGCACCAAGCGAGCCGTCGTTGAAGTCTACAATCAGGACAAAAAATCGGAGCAGGTACGCCCATCTTTTCGTAAAACCCAAAGTCATCTGGCTCGATATTAAAATTTTTACTGCAATTTTTACAAACTTTTGTTTCCATATTATTTTTCTTCATTATTTTTATTATAATTTTTTATCAAACAAAAGGGCATTTGGTTTTGAGTATTATTTTTATTTACTCTGTCATTTGGGTATAAATAACTTATATACGGCTTGAAATTTTTATATTCCTTTGCAAAATTTTCCAAACTGAGAACGGTGTTTTGTTCCTGCTTTAATTTAACTTCACAAGCCAGATGCGCTTCATTGGAAGTTGCGATGATATCAACTTCCATACCATTTTTAGTGCGCCAATATTGTACCGTATAATTATTTTTTACAAATTCAGACACCGTCGCCATCTCAAAAATTCCGCCACCATCAGGTCGATCATTGGGTGCTCTAAAATCCTGAAGCAATGTATTGCACAAACCGCTGTCCAAAAAATAAATTTTAGGTGTTTTTATAATTTCTTTCAATTTATTTTTAAAAAATGGTTTTACGTTATATGTGATGTATGTTTTCTCAAAAAAAGAAACGTATTTCTTTAATTTTAAATGGTCGAAATTTGAAACATCAATAAGTTTTTTATAGGGAACTAAACTACCAAGAGAAAGAGCTATCGTTTTCAGCAGATCGCGAAGCGGGGCCTCGTCCACCAGACCCAGACCTTCTCTAATATCGCGTAAAAAATATGTATTAACGATATTTTTCAAAACCTCCTGCTTGAGAGGAATGTTGTCTGCCATGACCACTTTTGGATATCCTCCGTATTTGATAAATTCTTCCATAAGTGGAATCAGCTCCGCAATCACCTCCCGAGAAACTTGTTTATTTGTTTCCAAGTAATTCGCTAAATTTGTATTTTTAAATAAAATAAATTCACCAAAAGAAAGCGGAAACAATTCACATATAAAAACGCGACCAACTAAATACTTCAGAGCTCTCACGCTGATATCTGCATGAGATGAACCGGTAATAAATATCTTTTTATTTGGGATCGTATCATAAATAAATTTCAAATTTTTACCACCTATCCTTGAGTATTGAAATTCATCAATAAAAATATTTTTATACGGAACTATATGTATTAGTATAAAAGCTTTTATGTCACGGTCAAAAAGGTCAAGGACGACTTGATCTTCAAAATTAACCCAGTTCACCGATTCCAAGCCACTAGAAATATGTTTGAGTAATGTTGTTTTCCCTGCCTGTCTTGAACCAACCACAGCAATAATTTCTGGTGAATCCAGCAGAAGCTTTATTTTAGTTTCTAAATTACGCTTGATATACATAGTTATTTTCGCATTTATACTATAATTAAAACTATTTTAAGTTTAGCATATACATAATTAGAGTCAATATCAAGAAAAACGAACTGAAAATTAGGCAAAAACCTATACAAATCAAAATGTTACAAGGATAGGCTTACCTTTGGTACATCAACTAGCAAGAACTGTTCTCGCTAGTCTAAATAAGAGTATTTTTCATATGATATGCTATATTTCCTTAACATCGGATAACCTCATATAGTATACTATCCGATATTAAGAAATGCGAGCAACTAAAGAAATTCTTTTTTGTAACAACTATCACAATATATCGTTTCCTTCCTGTTTGGAGAATACGGGGTCTCGAATCTGTTTTCGCACTTTGCGCATTTTCTGTTCCAGAGCTTCGGCGGATTTTCAAAGCGAAGGCGCGCCGAGTTTCGGCAATAAAAACATTTTCTCGGTATTGGTACCCCATGTTTTCTATAAAAAGTAAGCTCATCTTTTACTATTTTGTAATTTCTCTCGCATTCTTCGCATGCAAGCACTTCGTTTAAAATGGAATCGCTGACATCTTTGATTGAGTCAGGAATTTGCTCTTTTTTTAGAGTTTTTTTTCCTGACGTTTTTTGTAATTTGTCCCACCATTTGAAACCCTTGGCAAGGGCTTCTTCTTTTGTCAGCGGAAAATATTCTTGCGCCATGGTTTCGTTGTATCCAAAATTTGAAAGCGAAGCCGGGAAAAATTCTCCATACTCCCCCGTCTTTTTCATATGCTCAATGATTTTTTCTTTCAATTTAAAATATTCTTCTTTTCTATACTGTTTGTTTAAAATGCAATGCTCGCCGTGCTTTATCGCGCAGCACCCAAAAAGGTACTTGGACGAATGACAATTTTCAACATACGAGAGTTCTTGGCTCTTGAGCGAGTAGATCGAAAACAAAACCTTTGAATCGTGGTCTGGAGTGAGCCCTTCATAGCATTGTTCACTTTTCCCCGCTGGTGTGAGGTCATAACTATCTTTTATTTCATTGCCTTTCCAGAGAAAGCGCAGATTTTCACACGCTCTAGCAAAAACACTATCTTTGGTATTTTTGCAATTGAAAAGCCCATCACCAGTGGAATCGGTACAATTACGAATATTTGCAAACCGGCGGGGTTGCGACCTAAGAAATTCTGTAAATTCTTTTTTAGCGCGTCCAGTTCCGGAGTATGTATCAAGTTTGTAACTATCCACAATTTCAAAATATTCTTCCTTTGTATACTGTTTGTTCAAAATGCAGTATTGCTTTTGCCTTAGATTCACACACATAAAACAATTGGAGCATCCTTTGCAGTCGTAAATAAATATGCAATCAGTAAGCCCTGTAGAGTAATAACAATTTCGACAGTTGTAACAATGCTCTAGAAACACTGAATCGTAAATAATCTCCGAGTAGTTAAAGATGTCCATCGAGTCAACAACGTACCGCGTCTCCGGACCCGCATTGTTGTAAAAATACATACAGTCTTCTGCGTACCAAGCAATTGCGCCCATGTACATATTCTTTGAAAAAGTTGTATTTTGAGTATATTCGGAATTTACAGATCCGACACCGTCATCGTTGAACATGGCAAGAAGCGGAACTTTATTTTGCAGTTCTCGAAACTGCTCAAAAAACGGTCTTGAAAAATCAAAATCCACTCCATAACTTTTTGGGTCCCATTTATCTCCCCACCAACATTTATTGCAATACACAGTCAGTTCTTTTTCGGGATGATATAAAGAAATTATTTTCCGCTCGCACATATCGCAAGAGCGATTGTAAAAAGCCAAATCATTACGCCAAGCAAACCGCCTTTGTAGTCTGCACTCCTGACAAAAAGTCGGCGCCGGTACGCCTATTTTGGTATAAAATCCAAAATCATCGGACTCGATCGTGAAATCACCCTTACAATTCCTACATATTCTATTTTCGCTTTTTTCATTCATTTTTGTATTTATGCATCTGAACCCCTGTGCAGATGAGAAATGTTATACAATTTCCTCATGGTAACATTCTTCACAAAAAATCGGGCGAGATTCTTTTTCGGTAAAGAAGGTCTCAAATTCATTAATTGAATCCGGCACGTCTGATTGCTGTATTGTTTCTTTTCCTCTCGTTTCTTGAATTTCGTCTTCCCATTTATATCCTTTATTCATCGCTTCTTCTTTTGAAAATTCGAGTTGTTCGAGTGCCCTTGTCTCATTTATTCCGTGCGGGGAATATTTGCTCGGAAAAAATTCTCCATACTCCCCCGTCTTTTTCATGTGCTCGATAATTTTTTCTTTCAATTTAAAATATTCTTCTTTTTCATATCTTTTGTTGAATATCATATATCTGCCGGACCTAATACCGACGCATCCAAAAAGTTCTTCTGATGAATGGCAGTCGATCGAGTATGAGACATTTCTGTTTTTCCAAGATTTTATTGTACTAAGAGAATTGTACGAATGATCAGGTGTAAGACATTCGTATGCGAGCTCCGTCTCTCCTCCTCCCGAGCAGTCATAACAGGACTTAAAGGCAACGCCATTGTTTACATATCTCGAATCTTCAGAAAATCCGGCAAAATTCGAGTCGCGAGTATTTTTCCCTCGAAGAATATCCGTGCCAGTACAATTCACGCTATTCCTTAGCTCAGCGAATTTGCGCGGTTTATCTTTTATAAAATCCGCATATTCTTCTTTAACTTTTTTTATACCGTCTCTCGAATCTAATTTGTAAGATTCTAATATTTTTTTATATTCCTCTCTGCTATATTTTTCATTCTTAAAATGAAACTGCTTATTGCGAAGACCGAAGCACATAAAACAATCTGTGCACCCACGCAGATCATAGCCAAACACGCAATCGGTACAAGTCATAGACCAATACAGATACTTGCTTCTAGCTACGGAATCTATTGATATGCACTCATACGAAAACTCGCTTATCTCATATACACCGTGGCAGTCGCAAAGATCTTTGCCTCCGTTTATGTAATAGCTGTATAAACAATTTTCGAGTTTCCATGCGGTAAAGCACATCGTGCAATTTTTTGCGAAAGCGAGGTCGTTTGTATAAAGAGAATTTACGCTTCCTATTCCGTCATCGTTTATCACGCCGAGTTTTGGGATAGAATTAAACAATTCGCTGAATTGCTCGAAAAATGACCTGCTTGGATCATAGTCTTTTCCATACGCTTCCGGATTAAACTCATCTCCATAAAAACACTTCGGGCACATTACTTCCTTGCCTGCATTTTTTGAATATATAGAGACAAATTTTTTATTGCACAAAAAGCATTCTCGACTGTACAGTATATAGTCGTTGAGCCAAGAAAGCCTGCTTATCCTTCTGCATTTCGGGCAAAGCGTAGGCAAGAGCACCTGCATTCTTTCATAAAAACCCAAGTCATTTGAGTCTAACGTAAACACCTTGTTGCAGTTCTGACATATTTTGTTTTCATTTTTACCTTCCATTCATTTAATATATTCTTTTTAAAATAATTTCATAATTTAGTATCATTTTAGGCGATAGCTTATTTTGATACTAATCTAGTTAATTTCCCTCAAATAACATTCTTCGCAGGCGACTTTTTTATAACCCCAATCTTTTGGATAATACGCGTGTATTTCTTTTTTACAATAAAAACAATTGTATGGGTACGATTGTAAAACTGTAGTATATTTTAAATTATTTTTTATACGAACATCAAAATGATATCTTGGAAGCGGTATATTATTTTGCTTATAAAAAGAAAGCTCGTTTTTAGCGATATTAAAGCGCCAACCAGTTTCAGGGCAAATTAAAGCCTGAGAGCAGATATCTTCATTAATGTCATCAATGGAGTCAGGTAATCCACTTGTCTGCAAACCTTGTATATTACTTTCGTTAATATCTTCCCAGTATCCACCAAGCTTTAAAATGTCTTCTTTTTTTGTATCTGGAAAATATAAAAAACTGGTGGAAAAATTAAAAGGCCCAGCACTCATTGAGTACGGTAAAAACTTACCATATTCTCCTCGTCTTTTCATATCCTCTATTATCCTTGTCCTGAGCTCGTCGAAGGATTCTTTAGAGTATTGTTTGTTTAAAATACAATACTTTTTCTTTTTAATACCAACACAGCCGAAACAATACTCGCACTCAAGACATATATCTAAATATTCAGAGTATCGAGACGATGACCACGCACAATATTTTTCTGCATAGCCCCCAACACAAGAACTGCAATTTCCCATAAGTTCAGAAAACCAACAACCCGAGATATCGATACTAGATTTTGACTTCATTCCTCGCATCACATTATAGCAATCCTCAGAATCATTAATTATGTAACAATTATGGCAATCTTTTGTATTAGTTAAATTATCTCCGTCAGAATTATGCGTCTTGAGGTTAAAATTTTCCCTATGGACAACTTCTTCTTTAGCTATTTCTTCGAGTCTTTTTTTAAAATTTAAAACTGTGGAATAAGAACCGAGATTGAACAGCTCTAACTTTTTTAAATATTCTTCTCTTGTATATTGAACATTTTCTATACAATATGATTTGCCTCTGAGGTTCCAGCACATAAAACAATTTTGACAATTACGACAATCTTGTAAAAAATACGAATCAATACAATCTTTGGAATTTCTAGAATAAAATAATTTGTAAGAATTATAGCAATTTACAGAATCAAAACATTTCTCCGAACTGAAACAAACTGTCACATCTATTGAATTTTTAACCCATAAGTTCCTGTATGAATAATGTAGATCCTCACACTGCTCCATCGAACGAGAGAGGTAGCAATTTTTAGAATTCCATACATCATCACACCAGTCACAATCAGTATTTTTTGCACCATTTTGATGTGGATGTGGAACCTTTTCTTGCAGTTCTTGTAGCTGTGTAAAAAATGATTTATTTGAATCGTAATCTTGCCCATAGTCCATGGCGTCCCATGCATCACTGTGCCATTCATGTAATTTATAAATAGGATATCTGCTCTTTTCCGGCAAAACAGTGATCAGACTTTCACCGGATAGATCAGAAACGCCTTTTCTGAATTTTCCAAACATCCAAAAATTTAAATGCTGTCTTACTCGGCAAAAGAAACATATCTCCGGAATAACAATATCAACCTTTTCATACATACCAAGCTCGTTTGGGCTTATTTTAAAACCATCCCCGCAAACTATGCACTTTTTATCATTTATTTCCACAATGCCATTTTAGCAAAAATGCGGTATAATCACTACATGATTGTGTTTGACGAAGATAAGGAAAATAGAAAACTGGAAGACCTGCGAAGAGAGGAGGAAGAGACACTCATCCAAACGCTTTCCGGCGCAAAGTATGGAATGCAGTATATCAATCTCGCGACTGTCGTCATAGATAACGGCGCACTTCGAACAGTCACCGAAAAAGAAGCCAAAGACCTCGAAGTAGCGCCTTTTAAATTACTCGGTAAAAATCTTCACATAGCACTAAGGTCCCCGACCCATCCCGGATTACAAGATTTTGCAGATGCGTTAAAGAAAAAAGGTTTTACTGTGCATCTATATATGGCCTCAAAAGCCAGCCTAGTAAAAGTATGGGAAAGGTACAAAGAGCTTTCGTATGCAACCGAAACAAAAGCAGGAAGCCTCGATATTTCCGGCGCGGCTCTTATCGCCATGACAAAAGAAATAAAAAATATGGAAGATGTGAAAAAATCCATTGAAGCAACTTCTTCTGAAAACAAAATACATAAGATCTCTAAAATACTTGAAGTAATTCTCGCCGGGGCTATCGCTATAAATGCATCGGATGTGCATATCGAACCAGAAGAAAATCGCGTGCGTTTGCGTTACAGGCTCGACGGAGTACTTCAAGACGTCATGTTCTTCCCTTTCGAAATATTCAAATTGATCAACTCCAGAATAAAACTTTTGTCTGGACTTAAAATCACAATGACTAGTAGCGCCCAGGATGGACGATTTAGTATATTCCTCGACGACCTTGAAATAAGTATTCGTACTTCGACGGTGCCGGGTGCATACGGAGAAGCGATCGTCATGCGTCTCCTTAATCCGAAATCTATTCAAGGAAATCTCGAAGACCTCGGTATAGAACCAAAACTTTTTGCAATCATAGATCGAGAAATAAAAAAGCCGAACGGCATGATCCTCATTACTGGACCGACAGGATCTGGAAAAACGACGACGCTGTACGCATTTCTTCGAAAAATATATTCGACCGAAGTAAATATCATCACAATCGAAGACCCGATCGAATATCACCTCGAGGGGATCACGCAGACACAGACGGAAAAAAAATACACATTCGTCGAAGGGCTTCGCGCAGCGCTCAGACAAGACCCCGATATTATAATGGTCGGAGAAATAAGAGATGACGAGACTGCAAAGATCGCGGTTGAATCCGCTTTGACGGGACACTTAGTCTTTTCAACTCTGCACACCAATAATGCCGCCGGCGTCATCCCCCGCTTGATTGACCTTGGAGTAAATCCGAAAATTTTAGTATCAGCTCTTTCGCTTTCGATAGCACAAAGACTCGTTCGAAAACTCTGCCCGTTTTGTAAAAAGGAACGATTGCCAAATCCGGAAGAAGAAAAAATGATGCGAGATATATTAAAATCTGCCGAAGCCGACGGAAAAGATCTGTCTTTTTACAAAGTCACATCGGATCAAGCAATAAAACTTTTTGATCCCGTCGGATGCGATAAGTGCAATATCAGCGGATTCAAGGGGCGTCTCGGCGTCTTTGAAGCAATCATCACCGATGAAAATATAGAAAAAATAATAATCGAAAATCCGAGCGAAAGAGAAATAAAAAGGATAGCGAGAAAACAAGGCGTCTTGAACATGCAAGAAGACGGCGTAATAAAAGTCATGCTCGGCATAACCTCGCTCGAAGAGCTAAGGAGCGTTGTGGATCTTATAGAGAATTAGAAACGAAAAGTGCCTGAAAATTTTTTTCGTGTAGGGCTCCTCTGGAGTAAAGCGGAAAAAATTTCAGGCACTTGTAGTTTATAAATATTTCTAAATAAAAAAGAGCCCAAATCTCTAAACAATCCCTTTACTTGCGTAAAGCCAAAAGCTCGTGTATAATACACTTATCAATACGAGAAGGGATCCGAAAGGTGTCAGTGCCTTAGGAGCCCTTTTCATTTCTAGTGATATTTTATATAGGTTTTAATGTTTTCTAGGTAGTCGTAAAATTCTGACCCTAGCTTTTTGTATAAAGATGACGCAAACTTTTTATTTGGAAAAAGCATCTTCCTGAATTTATTTTTTACTATCAGGTATTCTACCAACTTTTTATAATCCCCATCTCCTGAGACCAAAACAACTTGATCAAATTCTTTATTCTCTACAAGATTTTTCATTATTTCAAAAATAATATCGGCATCAACATTTCCTTTCTTTTTAGTCACAGCATATTGATTATGTTCTTTAAACAAAACAATGAAGCCAGCTTTTTGTATTTCTTTATACAATTCGTCATTTTCTTCCTGCAAATATCCTAAAAAATAATACGCTTCTTGTACGCTGTATTTATCTTTTAAATAAATTCTTAATTTGCCTAGATCAACAGACCAATTATCTTGTTTTGTTTCAAGATACAAATTTTGCCCATCAATAAAGGCGAGATTATTTTTCTCTATCCATTTTTCTATTTTATCACAAAAATCGGGCAATAAAAAAGAGCATAAATCTCTAAACAATCCTTCCATCGCTTTGCAATAAAAGTAATAGATTTTTGAAGGATGGTGCCAGTAAATAATAAATTACGAACCAAAACGTCCTTCGCCAACCTCTAGGGGTCTTACGACCTGATTGCTTAGAGATTCACGCTCTCTCTGCGAACTAAATAAAAAAACCTTCGCAGGTTTTATATGTCAATCCTGTCACTCTCGAGCGACGGGAACAAAACACTTACACTTCTATTGTACTTGCCATGATTTATTTGTCATGTCGCAACTGTTAATTAAAGTGTGGAAAAGTGCTATAATTCTGTGTATATCTCGGAGCTAGGTATAGTCTAGCATAAAGAGAAATAAAAGTCAAGTCTGTCGCTCGTGAGCGACAAGCCAAAGCCCCCAAAAAATCTATGGAAAATAAGGACAAAATAAAGAATAATGAGAATGAAAAAGATGAGTCATTTTTGGACTTTACCCTTCGGCCTTCAAAATGGGAAGATTATATCGGTCAAAACAACATAAAAGACAACCTACGCATCCTGCTTAAAGCCGCGGAAGAACGAAATCAGCCCCCTGAACACATACTTTTCTACGGTCCCCCAGGTCTCGGCAAGACAACCCTCGCACATCTCATCGCAAAAGAAGCGGGAAGGCAGATGAAGATCACTTCGGGGCCGGCAATAGAGAAAGTCGGCGACCTTGCTTCAATACTTACAAACCTTTCCCCTGGCGATATCATATTCATAGACGAAATACATCGGCTCAACAAAACAGTCGAGGAAGTTCTCTACCCGGCGATGGAATCCGGCGTACTTGATATCATCATCGGCAAAGGTCCGTCCGCTCGCACAATCCAGCTTG
>Ga0209541_10014050_pt1 | contig 12138 bp, 11 predicted proteins | sample RifCSPlowO2_01_FD_184027 | JGI IMG/M metagenome (GOLD analysis project Ga0209541, IMG submission 184027) | Groundwater microbial communities from Rifle, Colorado - Rifle CSP2_plank lowO2_0.1 (SPAdes) (version 2) | ecosystem: Environmental > Aquatic > Deep subsurface > Groundwater | place...
TTCATCCCTCAAAACCCTCCCCATAGAAAGCATTTTTATTTTATACCTTTGAGAAATAAATCCAGCTTGAGTATCCTTGCCAGCACCAGGCGCTCCAAGAATCACCATCTTCAACCCTTTTTTTTCCATCTTTGGTTTCTTTTTTCCTTAGCCTAAATAACTCCCCCCTTCTTTCTTCTCCTCCTGCATCCATCCTTTTTGCATCTTCTCCACGACCCATTTCATTTCCTTATTATGCTCTCTCCACAATCCAAAGATATTGTTTATGAATTCCACATTCTTCTTCTCATCAGCAATAACATCCAACTTTAAAGAGTCCCTTTCATAAAACATAAGTTTCTTGTAAAGCTCCTGCACTCTTTTCTTCTCCTCTTCATCAAACATATTCCCTTCCATCATGCTTATGATATTAGCCTGGTGCGGATATAATACCCCCTCAATAATCCTGCAGTAAAAGATAATCTTCTCATTCATCTTTCTCCTGATGCTCCTCAATAAAAATTTATCATCCTCTAATTTATAGTCAATAAAAGAAATCTCAAACTCATCATCTATTTCATTAAAATCAGGCAGTTTATGCTTTAACTTATTATACGCTTCCTTCATATTGAAATCTTTAGCCATGGCTTTCATATACCAATACACTATATAAGTTTAGCTGTAAAAAACAAAAAGGCTTATATACCAAATGTTAACAATAGCTAACTATGGCAACAATTCAGCAGCCAAAAATCACCGCATATTTAAAAACCCACTGCGGGTGGAGCAGGGGTGTAAGGGCAGTATTGGAAAAATATAATTTAGCATACGAAGACAAAGATATAATCCAAAGCGAAGCAGATTATATGGAAATGCTGAAGAAATCAAAGCAGCATTTATCCCCCTGCGTTGAAATAAATGGTGTAATGCTCGCAGATGTTTCAGGAGAAGAAGTAGAGCATTATTTAATAAGCAAAGGATTAATAAACAAAAGCAATGCAGCAACAAATGTTCCAATTAATGCTGCCTGCCAGGACCATTAAAATGACACGAATTGTACTAAAAACAGAGCAATCCCCCTTCCGCATCACAATAGAAGGAGAAGCAAAAGCAATCTGCATGTGCGGTCTATCTAAGAACCAGCCATTCTGCGATGGAAGCCATCACAAAACAAAGGATGAAGAAGCAGGAAAAACGTATAAATATAACCCGGATGGCACAAGAGTTGAAGTTAAGGGTTAATTTTCTATGAATATCTCTCTTCTTTCCAAACATCTCCATGGTTGTTATACCCTCTAACCTCCCAAAATCCTGGTTTATCAAAAGCAGCAAATTCCAATTTAAACAAAAACTTGCTTGTTTTCCATCCATATAAATGAGGAATTATCAATCTTATATATCCATGCTCCCTTGGAATTGGCTTTCCATCTAACTCAAACGCTAAAAAGCAATCATCCCTCTCAACATCCTCACGAGGCACATTAGTGCTATACCCATCCCTCCCATATTGCAAAAGAAATTTCCAATCCTTCTTAGGTTTCACAAACTCCAAAATCTTCTTCATTGGAATTCCTGTCCATTTAACATCCAATTTAGTCCAACTTGTTACGCAACTAAAATCCTTTGTATATTTTTCTATTCCTAGTTTCTTAAGCTGCTCCAAGTTATACTCACCAGGTTTCTCAACCAACCCAGTAATCTCAAGCTTCCAAGTCTTCATATCCATCTCAGGCTGAACACCCAAATCCAGCACAGGAAACCCAGAAGTCAAATGCTGCCCAGGAGGAACTCTCGAATTTTCCTGCTTATGCTTCCCTTGTCTTCTGAAGATATTCAACAAGGTATCTTTTGCTTTTATTTTTCTTTCATCATATTGCATAAATCTATGAAATAGAAGAGATATAAAAATACATTGAAAGAAAAATAGCCATTAAAAAGTAGTAAAAATAGTAAGATTTATAAACAAGGTTTTAAACTCCTTTTTATGCTAATCGACACAGGTTTTCCAGCATACCACCAAATAAGGGCTGTACGAGAGAATATTAAGCATAAACGCTATTTAATAGCTGATGAAATGGGTACTGGCAAGACTGCCATAGGAATATTAACCCATCTAAAGCTAGAGGATGTCCTTCAAAGACCGATAAGGACACTGGTTATATGTCCCAATTCTGTGAAGCGGGTTTGGTATGATAGGATCCAGGAATACTGCGAGCAGCCACAAAAAATAGAACTTATTGATTCCAATGATAAAAAAGCTTCTCTTGAAAGAGCACGAAACAGCGATTTTACAATCATTAATTATGAACTTATTTTTCGAAGTTTAGGGGATACCGATGATGGTGTTGAAAAGTTTTCAAATGGATTAGAGACTATATCTGAGGAAGAAGCCCAAAGAGTTATCGGAAAATTAAAACATATCGGATTTCCGCATGTCATTCTTGATGAAGGGCATAATGCGAAAAATCCTGAAGCTTTAAGAAGCAAAGCAGTTGAGAGCATAGCAAAAGCTGCTGAATATCTCACCATTCTAAGCGGAACACCTTTGCCAAATCACATTGACGATATTGGCATGATGATGACAATGTTAGAGCCTGAAACTTATAAAACAGCAGAACATTTTAATAGCGCCTTCAAGAAAAATCCTGAACTTGTGCATCTTGTTCTCAGCAGGAGAATGCAAAGGAAACGAAGCGATGAGGTAATGACCCTTCCAGATTTAATCGAACAAGATTTAGAGATAGAACTCCCTGCTAATCAAAGAGCCGTATACGACTCTATTTATGATAACCCTACTCTCAATCCGGGAGATAAGTTGCTCCAACTAAGAAAAGCATTAATAAATCCCTCACTTGTAAGAATGACTGCCTTAAACACTGATGTTTCGCTTGATGTTGAAAGCGAAAGATATAGGGTTCTTGATTCTTTGCTTGAAGAAAAATGCAAGGCGGGAAAGGTTGTTGTATTTACATCCTTATTTAAGGAGGGAGTAACAAAAGATTTAGAAGAACGTTATCAACATCTTGGGGCTTTAAGAATTGATGGGGATATTTCCGCAGATGAGAGAAGAACCAATGGGCATATCGAACCGAGTGACAGAGAAAGGGTAAGAAGAGAATTTCAATATAATCCAAATAAGAGGGTGTTAATTGCAACCACTGCAACCATGAAAGAGGGTGTTGAATTAACAGCAGCTGATACTGTTATATTCTTAGATAAACCTTACACTCCTGCAGAATATGATCAAGCTTACAAAAGGGTCCATAGAAGAGGACAAGAGAAACCTGTAACCGTAATCAGTTTTGTTGCAAAGCACACAGTAGACGAAGGTATTGAACAACTTCTAGATGACAAGAGAAGAGTGAGCGAAATGGTAGTTGATGGAAAAGCCACTCGCGACGATATGGAAATTTTAAGAAAAAATGATAGAAAAGAAGCGAAAACTCTTCTTACAGAAAAAAGAACCCCTAGGCAAATTCTGAGCAGTTACTCGAGGGTAATGCGTGGAAAGGGAAGTAAATTTAATTTACACCTCATAGATGCAAATAACGAAAGAATTGCGAAATCCTTTGCAGAGAATTATCTTCTTGCCTGGGATGGCAGCTATTCAGATAATACTTCAAGGGCATTAAAAAATGTTCTTGGTGATGTTGATGGAAGAATTCTCGATATTGGAAGCGGTCCAGGAATCTTGTCAAGAGTTTTTAATCAATCAATGGTCAATGTAGATATAAATCGCTACCAATTGGAAAATGCTGAAAGAATTTGTAGAGAGCAAGGATTAGAAGGGTTATTCTTAAGAGGATTGATGCATAATCTGGGTGCAATTAACAGAGGAAATTTTCAAGATAAAAGTTTTGATACAACTCTCTGCAGTTTAGCATTTCACTATAATGATTTAGAGGAAAGAGTTCTAACCCTTCAAGAAATCAACAGAATATTAAAAGTAAATGGGCTTATTGCCATTACCTTGCCTTATAGTGTTGTTAACCTAGAAGGCGATGCATTATTAAGAGAAGGCATGCAAAACCTTGGTTTCCAAGTTGAAGTGAGTAAAACAGGTTTCGTTAGAGGGATTAAGCCTATAAGAAGCAACTATAAAGGTTATATCTTAGTAGCAAGAAAAATAGGACCTGAAAAGGATGTTAATAAAGACCTATTTGTTTTAAATACAGAAGAGGGGGTTATCGAAGGGAGGGGTTGGAAACAAACAGGAGAAAAACAACCAGGCTCGTATGATGGTGTTCCTGCAGAATCCTTTGCATTTTTTGATCCTCTCTCAGGAGAAACGTTAAAAGAAGCAGAAGCTCAAACTGACATTACAGATTTAATCAGGAAATTTCATAGCATTGAGAGCATTCCAGAAGAAGAACTTGCTCGCTTTGGCTATAAAAGAGAGCTTACCCCTAAACGGGGAAGAAAAGGGAATCTTGTGAGGATTGTGAGAACATGAGAGGAATAAAATACGACAAAGATAAGCTCATTAAATTAGGAAAAGACGTAGGAAACATTGGAGCAGAAAAGTGGGGTAGAAGAGAAGACTTGCCCAGTCTAAAGGCAATAAAAAATCATTTCGGTTCATGGAATAAGTTTATGCAGGTTTGTGGCTTTGAAACACGAGGTAAAGTATCAACGAATGACGAGATAATTGCCCTCGGGAAGAAAAAAGGTTATTGTTCGAGGGAAGAGTGGGAAAATTCTGAAGATTATCCAAGCACTGTAACAATATGCCGCAAGTTTGGCTCTTGGGGGAGATTTATGGAATCTTGCGGTTACCCAAATAAAAGACACAATGCCAAACATTGGCAAAATTTTGAAAATGTTGAATCAACATTAGAAATTATCACGAGAGATTTAGGGCATTTCCCCACACATCAAGAAGTAATAGGTCTAGGAGGGTATGGTGGACTCGCAATGGCAGTTACAAAATACCATGGGGGATATAATTCTGTACGCCAAAAAATGGGTGTTGAAATAAAAAAAAGAAGTAATTGTTTTTGGGAAAATCAAGAAAATTTTGAATTATTAAAATCAGAAATTCAGGAAATCGCTAATAAATTGGAGCATTTTCCCTCACAGAAAGATTTAGTTAACCTAAAGAGGCAAGATTTAATATGGGGGATAAAAAAGAAGGGTGGATTCCGCAAATTGCGTGATATTCTTGGGTTTGAGCAAATCCGTAATCCAAATGGGTATTGGAACAAAAAAGAAATAGAAAAGCGCCTAGAGCAAATTACGCAAGATATTCAGAAATTTCCAACAGAAGGTGACCTTAATAGCCTAAATAATGGAGACTTACTTAGTGCAATTCGAAGAAATGGTGGATTATCCTTTTTTAGACAAAAAATGGGATACACTTCAAAACAAAGGGCGAGAAATTACTGGTCGGATCTGGAAAAGATTAAAAGAGAAATAGAGCCCATTACGAATACACTTGGGCATTTTCCTACTGCTGAAGAATTAGAAAAGATGAATAGATCTGACTTGCTCAGTGCTATATGCCGGCATCATGGGGGATTAACTAAGATAAAAGAGTTTCTCGGTTTTGAAGAGACGCGTAAAGCTTTCAGCTACTGGAATAATTTTGAGAACATTCAATATGAACTAGAAAGAATTACCGAAAAATTAGGGAGATTTCCAACGAAGATTGATCTTAGGAATCAGGATAGACTAGATATTCTTCGTGTCCTTGACCGCCATGGTGGGTATTTGGGGGTACGCGAACGCCTAGGGTATGGAAATTCCATTCCCCCAGAGTTAGAGCAAGAATTCGCTTTTAATGTTGAATCAGATTCACAAGCATTAACAATATTAAGAGCATTCTCCGATAATCCAAAAGATGCTGCAGACATTTTGATGGCATTAAACCCCGAGAGATTTAAAAATAACACCTATAGAATTCTAAGTTTGGGAAGTTATCTTGGAAAATTCGGAACACTCCAGGCCGGAATTCCTCCAAATCCTGACGAGATTCTTATCAGCTTAGAGGACATTCTTGATAAAAATGAACTCGTAAGAAATGTAATCTTAAGAAAAGCATTTCGGGCATATGAGCAAAGATACATCCAGGAAGGTGTAGCTGTTCTTAAAGAATTAGAAGAAAAAGTTGCTGGAGCAGAGGGAAATATAAAATCTGTGTATCAGGAAATCTTGAGAGATTTTAAAGAATTAGCAGGGTATGAGATTCCGGGCATTAAAAAGATGTAGACATAAGATGACAGCAAAATCACTGGTTACAAAAGAAGATCTCATCAAAGTAGGTAAAAAAATAGGGAATGTTGGTGCAGGGGGCTGGAGTAAAATGGGGGGCATTCCCAGCCTATGGATAATAGTGAGACACTTTGGTACATGGAATAGTTTTATGTCTGCTTGTGGTTGTGAAGTCAAAGTTAGGAAGCTTAAAAGAAAAAAGAGACCCGCTCATGAATTATCAAGAAAGTCGAATGAGGAACTTGTTTCCTACACTGAAAAAAAATATCGCGGACAGTGTATTTCAGAACTTCAGCGCAACGATAGAACCTTATATGCTCATTTAAGGTCAAAAGGACTAATCGATGATTTAACTCATAAAGGTATAATTATTCGGAGGGTAAGATATTACACCGATGATAGTTTAATAGCAAAGGTTAAAAGAGAGTTTATGGGTGCATCTATAGCAGAGTTACAAAGACTTGATGAACAAGTTTATGCGAGCTTATTAAGAAGAAACCTTCTTAGCTTGTTAGTAGAAGATGGTACAATAAAAAGAGTAAAAAAGAGGCGATTCTCTAATATCATGCCCGATACAGAGATTCTTACCTACACGGAATTAAACTTTAGTGGAATGTATATAGAAGATGTCAGAAATTCGGATGCAACATTATACACACAACTCGCAAGAAGGGAACTTGTGGATACACTTGTAAAAAAAGGTATTTTAATGAGAAAGGTAAGAAAACCTTTCTCTTCAATGTCGGATTCCGAAATGATTAGCGACGTAAGGAAATATCATTATGGAAAAACCCCGCCAGAATTTTACAAATCAGATAACAAGTTATATGGGGCTATAAGAAAAAGAGGGTTATTCGATGGGTTATTAAATGAAGGCATTTTGCTTAAAACCACAAGGACGAGCTCCAAAGAGTTCTTTTTTATACGAGATGAAATTGAAAAAATAATCAAAGAAGCAGGATATTTCCCTACAGACGATAACCTAAGAGATTTGCATAAAAGGGGGCTATTAAATGCTATATCAAAATTTCATAATGGTCTCCGTATCGTAAAGCAACGCATGGGTTACGGCTCCCCTATCCCCCAAGAACTCGAAGCAGAATTTCAAGCCAATGTAGAATCCAGCGAACAAGCCCTTACAGTGCTAAAACATTTCTCAGATAATGAGAAAGACGTTGCCGATATTCTAATGGCGCTAAACCCAGAAAGATTTAGACATAATGCTTACAGAATCCTATCGCTTGGACAATATCTAGGCAAATTCAGAACTTCTGGCGGAGGCATACCACATTCTCCAGACGAGGTTCTTCATGATTTAGAGTTTATCATTGACAAAAATGAACTAGCCAGAAGTGTTATCCTCCGAAAAGCTTTTCAACTTTTCGAACAGAGGTATACAAAAGACCCGCAAGGGACTTTAGATGAATTAACAGAAAAAACTGCTCAAAACGAAGGAGCTTTAAAGAGAGTTTATCAAGAAATATTAAATGAACTAAAAGCCCTTGCTACATATAAAATTCCGGGAGCGAAGAATAGATTAAAATGATACAAGATTATAAACAATTCTTTTCAAGACCTGCAGAGCAAGTTGCTCCAGATTTGCTGGGGAGAATGTTAACATTACACCTATACAATGAAACAAGAACAGGAAGAATCCTAGAAACAGGGGCATATCAAGAAGGAAAAATAACACCTTCAAGAGAAGGTATGCGCTATGCACCAGGAACTCTCTTCCTCATGCCACGAAGAGCATTTCTCTTATTTAATATCGCTACAGAAAAAGAGGGCTATCCTTCATGTGTGGAAATCAGAAGAGTAGCATTCGAAGAGAAAGTAGTAAACGGTCCCGGTGCAGTCTCAAAAGCATTCGGAATAACCAAGGATTTAGATGGCATTTTGCTGGGAGATCAAATCCAAATAAGTGGTGAAAGGGTAGAAAGCTCACTTATAACAAGAAGAAATGGCGATTCTGATAACTGCTTAGGGTATTTCTCAATAAAAATATAGGAAAATTAACATGGATTCAAAAACAGAATTTGGTATAATTTCCCCAACCTGATTCTCACCTCAAAATCCCCAACAACAAAGCAGTCCCCAAAGGCATTGTAAAATTATCATCAATCTTCATTGATAAAAACTCAATCATCATTGAAAAAAAAGCAGCCTTGACAATAAGCATTGCTCCAACATCAAGAAATCCAATTAAGAACAGCCCAAAAAACAAGTTCCCAGCTAATCCCGATAACCACCCAACAAAACTCTTCCCATTAACCTTCCAATAAGGAAATGCCCTTCCAAAAATCTCTGCAAAACTATCCCCAATAAGAAAAAAGGCAATAGATATAAAAGCAATTTCCAAAGGAAAAAACCAAATAATGAGGCATGAAGAAATTAAAAACAAAGTAGTTGTAGATAAAAATCTTTTTTCCTTTTCTTTGAAAAACATTTTAAGTTTCCTGAACAGCCAGATATTCAGTTTCCTTTTCATTAATCTCAATATATCGAAAACCAATAATAATAAAGCTGCTATAGCAACAACATAAAAAGCAGTTTTCTGCCCATAAAACAAATACACCAAAGGAAAAATAAACCCCAGTATCCTGTAGATTTTCCTCCATGGCCTCTGTATTTTCAATCTCCTTGATACAATCAAAGTATATCCAAGAACAAAAATAAAAAACAAGAAAACAATTAAGCCCCTAGAATAAAAAATAGAAATCAATAAAATCCCCCACAAGCTGGCAACCCCTTTCCCACCCCTAAACCCAAGATAAAAAGGATAATTGTGCCCGATAACAACAAAGATTGAAATCAATAAAGCTACCCATACAGCATTAAAATAAGAATAAGCAAGAAAGAAAACAATGCTGCTTTTAAGAAAATCAAATACGCCAGTTATAATCCCATAGTCCCTACCGACAATTCTATATGTATTTGTTGCACCCGTATTTTTATTCCCATACTTCCGAATATCAACTCCCTTAACAACCCTTCCAAAAAAATAACCAAGCGAGATACTCCCGATAAGATAAGCAATTAAAACTGCTATTAAAATTTCAGCAATCATTAATCATCAATATTGGCAATCTTCCAAGGTATATAAAATTAGCCCCAGAAGAGATTTGAACTCTCGACCCTCACCTCTTCGGAAAAATTTCTTTTATCGCTTTCTTTTGCGAACTTTTCTTTGCAAAGAAAAGCTCTACCAAGGTGATGCTCTACCAGGCTGAGCCACTGGGGCATGCAACAAACCAAAAAGAGGAAGTTTAAAAGGCTTTTTGAAACAGATTTTCTTTTGGGTATACATTAAAAACCCATTATTTTTTCTTTTCAGAATTTTTTTGACATTCTAAGTTCTTTTTTTGAATACAAGCCATCATGTTTCTTTTGGGCATACAAAGGTTTTTCTTTACAAAGAAAAAGGTTTGTGCGGGGGACAGGATTCGAACCTGCGCAGGCACTAAGCCACAGGATATCTTCCCTTGGCATTGCCAAGAGTTGGTCTTAAGTGTAGCATGCTATTATCTAGCAACCTGCTCATATGGTCCTTCTTTTGGAAGATTGACCAGACTTCAGGGTTTTACTAACCTCTCTGACACCCCCGCGTCAAGAAAAACCCATTCAAGAACCTATTTAAACATTTTTATTGCAGCTTCTTTACCTCCTTTACCAAATCTTTCATCGGCTCATGCAGAAAATGCCACATGCAATACCTCATAACCTCAGCTTTCTCATTGCATTGATACCCTGTTTCAGTCAAAGCCCTGCACTTCCCGGTATCTAACCTGCATTCCTTGCATATTCCAAACCTGCTCTGGGCAGACTTATATGGAAGGAAAAAAACCCCGCATTTCTTGCATCTTATTTTAAATTTAGCTGCCATAATCAAAACATTAAGATAATTGAGAATAAAAACCTATGTTTTCTTTTTAGTGTAGGTTTTTTCTTTTTTAAAAGGAAAAAAAGTGCAAAAGGAAAGTAATATAAAAAAAGCGAATAACTAAATAACATGCTAAAGGCTGATTTACATCTGCATGCAGGAGAAGACAAACAGGATAGAATTAGCTACTCAGCAAAAGATTTAATCAGATTAGCAGCAAAGCAAAAATTTGATGTCCTCGCATTCACATTCCATGATGTATTATATTACCAGTCTGATTTAAGGTCATTTGCAAAATCCAGGAATATTACATTAATCCCGGGAACTGAACTAACAATCAATGGCAGGCATGTCTTAATTCATGGGATTAAAAAGCTCCCGAAAATAAACCAATTGTCAGATTTAGAAAGAATAAAAGACTCAGCAATCATAACAGCCCCCCATCCATATTTCCCAACATCAACAGCATTAAAAGAGCAGTTGCTCCCGAATATTAATCTATTCGACAATATTGAATATACGGCCCGCTACAATAAATTTGTTAATTTCAACAGGAAAGCTGAAAGGGTTGCATCTCAGTATAAAAAGCCATTAATAGGAAACTCAGACTGCCATCATCTAAGCTATTTTGGCTACACATTTACCGAGATTGACTCCTCGCAATCAGTTGAAAATATATTGGATGCATTAAAGAAAGCAAGGTTTAAAATGCACTCTGAATCCCTGCCCACCCCCTGGCTTTTAAAAACAGGCATTGAAAACTCATATTATGAATACATCCACAAGAGAATCTTCCCTAGAAAGTAAAAAGAAATGTTTTTATATCCTCAATAATCAAAACTAATGTGTCGCTAAAATCAATACTACAACCAACAAAGGCAAAGATTACAATTGACATATTAATTTCAATATTGTTAATTGCTTTCTCAATTTCCCTCCCGCAATTAGGAATCCAGCAAATTTTCCTTCAATTAACCTCAATAGAAAAAGTCTTCAACACATTAATGGGCTTGATATTTACATTAATTATTTACTATCCATTAACATGTGGGTTGTTGCATCTCTATAAAATAATAACGAGGGAAAAGCACCCTTACAGAAAACCAGAAAGCATAAACAAGTCAGATTTATCATGGGCAGTTTTCTTTATAATGCTCTTAAATCCAATCTCAATCTCAGCGATTTATTCAACATCATTATACATCAACAACAAAGTAATACAAGAGCCATGCGGGTTATCAATTGAGAGGTTCACAGATAATTCAGAAGCTGAAAAAGCAGGAATTAAGCCTGGAGAAAAAATCCTTGAAGTAGATAATATTCAAATAAAAACAAAAGGAGACTTGTTAACAATCTTGAGCAAGCAGCAGCCCAGCCAATATGTCATGGTAAAAACAGATATAGAAGATTATAAAGTAAGAATAACCCAAAATGCAATAACAAAGAAAAACATCCTGGGCATCATCATAAAAGAGCTTTACTGCAAACGCTTTCCTAAAGCTTCTTAACAACACTTCTTGCCGTTCTAGGATTAAATTTTTAAACCTTCATAATAATCAATCCGCATGAAACTCTTAATCCTGGACGATTTTGATAACTTTCCAGAGCTAGCATCAAAAATAAAAGAGATAAAAAAAGATCTGGAAATTATTTACGTATTTAACAAAAAAGGTGAGCTTGACAAATCATTGCTCAATAAGCACCTTCCCTCCTCAGAAATAATCATTGTGGGAAAGTTTAATAAAGAAATGTTGAGTAAATCTCGCAATTTACAATGGCTCCACTCAACATCAGCGGGTGTTGATAAATTATTATTTCCAGAGCTAATCAAAAGCAATGTTCTCCTTACCAACAGCCGGGGAATTCACCCAATCCCGATTGCTGAACATGTTTTTGCAGCAATCCTCTGCTTCCAAAGAAGGTTTAAAGAACATATTCTCAACCAGGAAAGAAAGCAATGGGTTTACAAAAGAAGTGAAGAATTATATGGCAAAACTCTCTGCATTATCGGTGTTGGAAATATAGGGAAGAGAATTGCTTTTCTCGCAAAAGCATTCGGCTGCAAAACT
>Ga0209541_10014053_pt1 | contig 12136 bp, 11 predicted proteins | sample RifCSPlowO2_01_FD_184027 | JGI IMG/M metagenome (GOLD analysis project Ga0209541, IMG submission 184027) | Groundwater microbial communities from Rifle, Colorado - Rifle CSP2_plank lowO2_0.1 (SPAdes) (version 2) | ecosystem: Environmental > Aquatic > Deep subsurface > Groundwater | place...
GGTATATCCTCCACTTTCACTTCTTCACTCTCCTTTTCCCCAACCGCTTCATAGCTTGGCGCCGGCATTTCCTCTGACACGACCGGCTGGGCGCCGCCCTGACCTCTCGGACCGTCCAACATTATCATATTATCCACAATAATTTCAGTCCGATATCTCTTCACCCCGTCTTGTCCGGTCCAATCTCTGGTCTGTAGACGGCCTTCCACATAAATCCGGCGTCCTTTGGATAAATACTGCCCGGCGATTTCCGCGATTTTCCCCCACAAAACACAATTATGAAATTCTACCTTTTCTTGTTTTACCCCCGCTTGATCCGTCCAAACCCGATTGGTTGCTATTCCCAGGGTGGCGACAGACCGACCGGTCGGCGTGGTCTTCACTTCCGGATCACGAGTCAAACGGCCTAAAATGGTAGCTCGATTTAAATCCATACAATTATTAATTAATAATTAAACATCCGCCAGATTGCTGTCCAAGAGTTCATCAAGTTTCTTGTCAATGTCTTCCAGTTTGATATTCTCCGCTTTGGTCTCTGTCTTTACCTTTGGTCTTGCTTCCGCCTTTCGACGGCTTTGCGCGGCGCTGTCGATTTGGTGGCTCACTTCAATATGCTCTTCTCGTCTGACTCTATCTTTTTTATCATAACCGGCGCGGACTCCGTCCGTCTCACGCACCGTCACATCAGAAATGGCGCTGATTTTTTCAAATACTTCTCCGCCCGCCGTCGCTCCACGCACTACCACGCGCAACAATTCCGGCATTAGCGCCAGCTGGCCGCGAAAATTTTCCACATTTTTCGGGTCAATCAAAAGCTGGCCCAAATGAAAATAGCCATAGCGAATATGCTTAATCGGATAGGCAATCCGGCTTTTGCCTAAATTTTTGACCGCCACATTGGTCGCGCCGGCAATTTCTGCCACTTCCTTTACCTTGGCCGCCACGGGAGCGGCCTCATCCTCGCCTAGGGTGCCGGGCAAAATAAACAATACTTCGTAATTTTTCATGTATCTATTAAAATATAATATTTATGGACGCGCTACCCTTGATCGACCGGTAAACGCATAGTGCCAACACTATAACAAGAAGTCCATAAACTGTCAAGGTAATAACCTTTAACGACAATCGCTAAAAATGCTTATTTTCCCCCAACTTTTGTGGTATAATACATTCATATAAACATATAGACAGATTAGTATAACTTATTTTTGCTAGGTTCAAAATGTTTGCATGTTTATATGTTTAAATGCTTACATGCTATTTTGTATGTTATCAGAAAAAATTTTAGAAAAAATCCTACAAGAAAAATACGGCCTGGCGGCTAAGGACCTGAAAACATATTCGGAGGCGGCCGTCAGAAACAAAAAAACCCTGGAACAGCACTTATTGGATGAAAATATCGCCGATGAGCAAGAATTATACTCCGAAGCGGCCAAAAAATTAAAAGTCCCGTTTATCAGCTTGAAAGGCCGGGAAATAAAAAAAGAGGTTCTCAACCTCATTCCGGCGCCTTTGGCCCAAACTCATCAGATGGTGATTTTTAGCACGACCCCGGACGAGATGCATTTGGCCATGCTTGACCCGACTGATATCCAAACCATAGAATTCATCCAAAAAAAGACCGGGCTCGCGCCAAAAATTTATATCACCGCCCCGAGCGATATTCGCGACGCGCAGCGGCGCTATCACGCCGATTTGAACGCCGACCTTTCCGTTGAACAACTCAAAGAGGGTCAAGCCCAAGGCGCGGATGATTTGAAAAAAGCGGCCGAAGAATTGCCGGTAATAAATATCGTAAATAATATTTTGGAGCATGCGGTTTTTGAAAATGCGAGTGATATTCATATTGAACCGCAAGAAAAAGAAATCATCATCCGATACCGGATTGATGGGATACTCAAAAATGTCATGACCCTGCCCAAAACCATCCAGGAAGGCATCATAGCGCGCGTCAAAATTTTGAGTAAATTGAAAATTGACGAACATATGGTCCCGCAGGATGGTCGCTTCAAAATAAAAATCCAGGAAGAAAAACTGTCTTTCCGCGTCTCTATTATCCCGGTCTATGATGGAGAAAAAATAGTTATGCGTCTTCTTCACGAAGGCCAAAAACCACTCACTCTGGATGAATTGGGATTTTTAGCCAGCCAAAAACCAAAAGTGGAGCGGGCCATAGAGAGCCCGCACGGGATGGTTTTAGTCACCGGTCCGACCGGCAGCGGCAAGACCACCACGCTTTATTCCATTTTGGGAATCTTGAACAAACCCGGCGTCAATATCTGCACGATTGAAGACCCGATCGAATACCATGTCAAAGGCGTAAACCAAAGTCAGATAAATCCGCGCGCCGGCTTCACTTTCGCCTCCGGTCTGCGCTCTTTTTTGCGCCAGGACCCGGATATAATTATGGTCGGAGAAATCCGCGACAAGGAAACCGCAGAAATCGCCATTCATGCCGCCATGACCGGCCACCTGGTGCTGTCCACCCTGCATACCAATGACGCCCCCACGACTTTGCCCCGCCTGGTAGATATGGATATACCGCCTTTTTTGGTGGCTTTCACGGCCAATATTATCGTCGCCCAGCGTCTGGTCAGAAAAATTTGCGAACACTGCAAAAAGACCTATACCCTGGAAAAAAAAGCCGTGGCTGAATTAGCTAAAATGATTGACGGAAAAAAATTATTGGAATTGTTCAAAAATGAAAAAATCACTTTAAAGAAAGAGGAGTCGGATTTGCGCTCAATGACTTTTTTTCGCGGCGAGGGCTGCAACCGCTGCGGCCAAAGCGGCTATAAAGGACGAATTGGTATTTACGAAATCCTGGAAATAGACGACGACCTGACCAACCGAATAAATCAGCGGGCGACGGCTAAAGAAATAAAGGAATACGCTGTCGCCCATGGTATGCTGACGATGGCGCAAGACGGCATTATCAAAGCGAAAATAGGCATCACCACCATAGAAGAGGTCTTGCGCTCGACCCGAGAATAAATATGCAAAAAAAGAGAGAATTATCAAAATTTGAAGAAAAATTAAATGACTGGATAGCGATGTTATCCCCGATTTCTTTTGTCCAAAAAACATTTTTTTTGGACCATTTGCGCACCATGATTCACGCCAGTTTGTCTTTGGTGGAGGCCCTGGAAATCCTGGCCAAAGAAATGGAAAATCGTCGTTTCAAAAAAATTATTTTTGAAGTAAAAACCGAAATTGAAAAGGGGCGGCCGTTAAGCGAAGTCCTCGCCGGTTATCCAAAAGTTTTTCCCAATATCTATGTCAAAATGATCGCCTCGGGGGAAATATCCGGCAAACTGGACGAATCGCTTGACCAAATCGTCATTCAAATGAAAAAAACTCACGAGCTGGCCAGCAGTATCCGCGGCGCGATGATTTATCCGGCGGTAATTATCATCGCGATTGTGGGCGTGGGGATTTTTATGATAACCTCCATATTGCCAAAAATGCTGAACTTGTTCAAAGAATTCAAAGCTGACCTGCCCCCGGCCACAAAAATCCTAATCGCGCTCACAGATTTTTTTAGCAAACCCCTCAATCTCATCCTGATTTTTCTCCTCATCGCCGCTTTTATTTCTTCTTTTATTATGCTCATCAAAAAAGTGCCCGCCTTCCGTCGCGCCGTGCACACCATAAATTTAAAACTGCCGATTGTCGGCCCGGTTATCAAACAAATTAATCTGGCCCGCTTCTCTCTCACTCTGTCGTCGCTCTTAAAAAGCACTTTGCCTATAATCGAAGCGATTGATATTACCGCCGACACCTGTTCTAATCGGCTTTACCAAATCTCCCTGCACAAAATCGCCATTGAAATAAAAAGCGGCCGGGCGCTGTCGGAACTCCTGCGCGAATATGGACGTCTCTATCCGCCGATGGTCACGGAAATGGTAATGGTGGGTGAACGCTCGGGCCAAGTGGATCGCCTTTTGCAGGAACTATCCTTGTTTTATGGCGGTGAAGTGGACAAAACCATGAAAAATTTCGCCCAGGTGATTGAGCCAATAATTATCATCGTCCTCGGCCTGGCGGTCGGCGGCATCGCCACGGCTATCATTATGCCAATGTATTCATTAGTCCAAGCGGTCTAATAAATTCAGAATTATGTTTTTCAATCCTTTTCCACATGCGATTGGTCTGGATATCGGAGACCTGTCCATCAAAATGGTCCAGCTTAGCAAACGCCGCAAACGTCAAAAACAGGCCGCCTTCAACTTGATTGTCGCCAAAAGTACGCGTCTGCCCCACGGCCTGATAGTCGGCGGTATTTTGGAAAAACCGGAAGCGGTGCAAAAATATCTGATCCATCTTTTGAAGAAAAGAACCCCAGCGGAAAAATTCTACAACACTCCTTGGGTGGTGGCCTCCGTTCCGGACAGCCAGGGATTTTTAAAACTGATTCAAATAGAAAAAAACTTTGATGACATCATTGACGAAGATATTGTCATCGCCGCCCAAAAGCATGTCCCGTTCGCGGCCAATGATTATTACCTGGACTGGCAAATCGTGCCTAATTCAAAACTCGCGGAAGAACATTCCAATATATTAATCGCCAGTATCCCAAAAAAAATAGTGGATATGTATACCTCCCTCTTGGAGAGCGTCGGCCTCGCGGTCGTGGCGCTGGAACTGGGGGCGCTGTCGGTCGCTCGGTCGATGATCACCGCCGACAAACAATACATTGGTCAGGGGCGGGCGATTTTGGATATCAACGAGGCCTGGTCGGCGCTCACCATTTACGACAATGACCACATTCAATTCAGTAAATCCCTGTCTTATTCCGGTGAAAAACTGACCACCGCCCTCGCCCAAAAACTGCATCTCTCATACGACGAGGCGGAGATCAAAAAAAAATCTCAAGGTCTTGAATATAGCCGCGACATCAGCTGGCCGATTTTAGCCGAAGCGACCGACCAATTGGTTATGGAAATAAAACAGACCGTTGATTTTTATTATTCCCATTTTCAAAATACCAACAAAATCACGCATATCACGATGTGCGGCGGCGGTTCGGCCCTGAAAGGTCTGGATAAAATTCTGACCGAAAAATTAAAAATTGAATCCGCCCCCGGCCATGTCTGGAAAAACTTATTTTCTCCCAAGCCGGTAAATGTGGACGAAACCCAGTCCCTCAAATTCGCCAAAGCCGTTGGTCTGGCCATTCGCGCGGCCAATAATCCTTTTTTTGACGATAACTATATTTGATATGTACCCGATTAAGCTGAATTTACTCTCGCCGGAAAAAAGAAGATATTTAAACCGAATGCTTTATTTCCAATTTATAAAAAACGCTCTCATCAGCACCGTGTTTGTTTTTTGCGTCTCCGGCATCGCCCTCTTAGGCGGCCAATGGATTTTACAAGAATACGCCAACGATGTCAGTACCAGTTTCACTCTCACGGTGGGCCTGCATGAGAGCAAAAATGAACAAATCAGGCAAATCAATGAGCTCCTAAAAAATATCGATGCTCTGCAAACCGCCCATCAACTCTGGTCGCCGCTCATTGTGAACTTCGCCAATGCCATTCCCGACAATGTAGTGATTAGTTCTATGTTTTTTGACAAAGAAAAAATTCTTATTTCCGGTATGGCTCTGACCCGCGCTGATTTGTTAAGTCTGCAGACCAATCTGAACGCTCTGGAATTTGTGGAGAAAACCGACATTCCTCTCTCCCAGCTGACGGAGAGAGAAAATATAAACTTTTCCATCACTTCACGCCTAAAACCATAACCCTCACTATGAAAAAAATCGGTCTAAAACAACAAATGTTTATCGTTACATCCGCTATTGCCGCTTTCGGCGCGCTGGTCGGTTTTTTGGTAATTTTGCCCACTTTCCAAAGTATTCGTGACTTGCAGACCCTCATCGGCGACACCCAAAGATATCTGGAGGAACAATATGAGAGAACGAAAAAAATGAAAAAATCCGTTCATAGTTTGGCTGATGTCACCGAACAAATCGCCGGTTATGAACTGGCTGTCGTCAAGTCGGGCGACGAGCTATCCATTATCACCCAATTAGAAAAACTGGCCGTCGCCTCGGCGGTCTCCCAAACGCTGAAAGTGGCTTTAACCGACCAGCCGGAAACCAAATCACCGGGCGCGGAGAAAATCCCATCGACTTTAAGGAATAAACCGTTTTTTATTTTTTCTTTTGTGAGCGAAGGCGCCTTCAACAATTTGGTTAAATATCTAAAAACGCTCGAAGCGATGCCTTATTATTTTAATATTGACTCTCTGCAATTTTCCAAAAATAAAGATAATGACCTCATTACTCTTAAATTCAGCGGCCAGCTGTATATACTTGACTAACCATTTTTATGTTTATTGCCAATTTTTTAAAAAAAATAACCGGTCTTAAGCCCCTGAAAAGAAAGCAAAATGGAAATGGCGCCAAAAAATTAAAACCCCGAGGCAACAAACAAATTTCCGCCTTAAGGATGGTCAGTCTTCTGCTGATATTCATTTTATTGACGATGTTTTCGGCCACGCTGACTTTTGTCTACCAAAGTGTCATTTCCACTATCGGACAAATTCAGTCAATTGTCATCTACCAAAGCGCCTCTGTCATTGACCTGATTGACTTCCAACGGTTAAACAAGGTGGAAAAAGAGTGGCATAATAAATTAAATATCCAACTTGCGCCCCTAGTCCGGGATCCGTTTGCCGTCACCGAACTGGTAGAAATAGCCCGATAGCTATGGCTGATTATTTATTTACCCTGGGGCGACAGCCGGAAATTTCTCGGGCGGAAATAAAAGCGCTTTTCGCCCAAAAAAAAGCTAAATACACGCTAAAAATGTTAGATAACACTTCGGCCCGCCTGAACACCGCCGGTTTAGACGCGGCTGACTTAATCCGTATTTTAGGCGGCACGATTAAAATCTCCGCGGCCATCCCGATCCAAAAAAATCCACCCGAGACCATTGTCCGCCATCTCCGGTCGGCCCAGCCGGAGGGAAAAATAGTTTTTTCTCTGCGCGCTCCGGACGGGAAAAAAATAACGCAGCAAATAAAAAAAGAATTAAAAAAAAACGGCCGCGGCGCGCGCTATGTGGAAATAAAAAATACCGCCAGTATTCTGCACAATCGGTTGGTTAAAAAACAAGGCGACTTTACCATTGTTGCTGGACGCTTATTTGTTACCCGGGCCGTCCAGCCGATTGAAGAATTTTCCCGACTTGATTTTGACCGTCCGGCCAGCGACGCCAAAAGCGGTATGTTGCCGCCAAAGCTCGCCCGAATAATGCTCAACTTGGCGCAAATAGACGCGACGGCGGTTATCCTTGACCCGTTTTGCGGCTCGGGCACAATTCTGATGCAAGCCGCCGCGATGGGTTTTACCAATTTAATCGGCGCTGATATCTCTAAAAAAGCCGTTCAAGACACGCAAACCAATCTGGAATGGCAGGCGATGGGGAGAAAAATAAATTATCGCCTAATGGTGGCCGCGGCGGGACAATTAGATAAAACCCTCAAAAAAAACACCATTGACGCCATTGTTTCCGAGCCCTACCTGGGCGTCTCTTTGCGTGGGCGGGAAAATAAAGTTTATCTAATGGCTCAATCCCGAAAATTGGGTGAATTATATGCGGACGCTTTCCAAACTTTTCACAAAATCTTAAAACCCAATGGCGTGGTTATTTTTATTATTCCGGCTTTTAAGTTTAATCAGGAATGGATAAATATAGATTGCCTTAAGAATATAGAAAAAATCGGCTTCCAAATCGAGCCGCTTTCAGATACTGCCCCCTGTCTGCGCTACTGGCGCCCCGGTCAAAAGCTTGCCCGCCAAATCTGGCGTTTTCAAAAAATTCACCTTAAAAATCTCTCTACTAATTGACCGACGATATAACCCACCAAAGCAGCAAAACTGGCCAAAGTCAACATTTCAAATCCGGCTTTAAACCAATTTCGCTTGGAAAATTTCGTCGTGTACACGCCTAAAAGAAATAAACCAAACAAGGTAACGGCTATGGAGATAAAAATGGCTGCCCCCAAAGGCAGAAACAAATAGGCGCTGACCGGAATTAAACCGCCAACAACATAAGAACTGAACATCACCAGACCGTTGCGCAAAGGATTTTCCAATTTGCCCGGCACAATCCCCAATTCCCGATAAGCCATTTCCTGTAAAAATAACTTTTTATTTTGCGAGGCCGCCTCAGCCATTTTCTCGGCCAAGTCCGCGGGCCAGCCGTCCGCCCGATACATCCCAACCAATTCTCTTTTCTCTTCCTCGGGAAATTTTTTTAATTCGGTTTTTTCTTCGGCCAATTTTCGCTCATCTATCCCTTTGGCCGACTTGCTGGACAAATACGAACCAATGGACATGGAAATTGACTCCACCGCGATAATCACGAGACCGGACAAAATGACCGTGAACTGATTGCCGGTGGCGGTGGCAATACCGGTAATCGCGCCGAGCGTGGACACCATTCCGTCCTCCATCCCAAAAACCAATTCCCGAATGGAGGCCAAAGATTTATGATTGCGGTGATGAATATATTCCGGATTGTATTCTATGGACATATTTTGAATTATGAATTATGAATTTAGAATTCAGAATGTAGAATTATTATATAGGTTTTTTAAAAAAAGAAAAAGCCCTTTGATATAATCGTGGGGCTAGCTTACGGATCTATCTCCTGATAAGCAGGAGTAGCACAAAATGGTAAACATTATTTTTGAAAATTGTTTCCCATCTTCATAATGAACAAAATTTCCCTGGAATATCTGTATATCTCTCCGTTTCACGCCTGCTTCTAAAAGTTTATTGACAAACTTGGCCACGCTTTGGATTTGCGACCAGTAGTGGCCCGGCTTATCAATGGTAAAGTTTTTTACAAACAATTTGATAATCGGCGGCTCCCGAAAAACCATTTTTACCTCCTAATCCCTATCCCTAACAGTATATAATAAAAAGTTTTTTAAGTCGATATATGGAAGTAACAGACATCGCCGTCTTTCACTACATAATCTTTCCCGACCAGTTGTAGTTTTCCATTTTCCTTCACTCCATTCCAGCCGCCCAGCTCCACGAAATCCTGCCATTTCGTAATATCGGCTTTTATATAACCTTTGGCAAAATCCGTGTGAATCACCGCGGCCGCGGCCGGCGCGGCCGTACCGGCTGCCACCGTCCAAGCTCTGGTCTCCGGCTCGCCAGAAGTAAAGTAAGTAATCAGGCCCAACAATTTATAACCGGCCAAAATAATTTTATCCAATCCCGATTGCTCCATCCTCAATTCTTTCATATATTCTCTCATTTCTGTTTCGCTTAATTCCGAGAGCTCCGCCTCTAACTTCGCGCAAACATAAATAATACTACCCTCTTGCAAATCCGAAATCTTTAATTTGAAATCAGAAACCTCATCTATATTTACAATGTACATCATCGGTTTCCCGGTCAACAAATGCAATTCTTTCAAAATTTTTATCTCGTCTTGTGTGTATTCCAAAAAACGCGCCGGCTGACCCGCTTGCAGACCATGCTCCACTTTTTCCAACAAGTTTATTTCCGAGGCCAATTCTTTTAACGCGAGCCCTTTGGCTTGTTTCCTGGTATTATCCAATCTTTTGACTACTGTCTGCAAATCCGCCAGGGCGAGCTCTAAATTTAGAATATTGATATCCTCTTGCGGGTCAATTTTATTATGAACATGAGTAATATTTGTGTCTTCAAACGAACGCACTACCTGAACAATCGCGTCCACCTCGCGAATATGCGACAAAAATTTATTGCCCAAACCTTCGCCCTCGGACGCCCCCTTTACGAGACCGGCAATATCCACAAATTCAATCACGGCCGGAATAATTTTTTTGGAATTGGAAATTTGCGCCAATTTTTGTAAGCGCTCGTCCGGCACTTCCACCACTCCCACATTCGGTTCAATGGTGCAAAAAGGATAATTTTGCGCGTCGGCTTGTTTACTACGCGTCAGCGCGTTAAATAGGGTGGATTTCCCCACATTTGGCAGGCCAACTATTCCCAGAGATAAAGACATAAATTATCAGTATAAATATTTGGTATTTAGGATTAAGTATTTTTGCAGAAATAATATCTCAAACTTAGTTTGGTGTCAACCAGAAACATAAACCTTCTCTAATTTTATAAAAATACCCCAAGTGGGGTATTACTTTTCTGAAATGTGGACTGTGCGAGATTCGAACTCGCGACCTCCGCGTTGCAAACGCGGCGCTCTACCAACTAAGCTAACAGCCCTTTATTAAAAAACTATCCTATCAGCTTTTTTACCCGGCGTCAATGATAGTTTGTGGCCGTTTACTCATTTCGACCGACTGGTCTTTCTTTAACTCGGCAAAAGTATGCTTGGTCCACGGTTTTTCTTTCAAAATATGCGTAATATATGATCCACCAATCAAGTGCGGCATCATCACATAATCCGCCCCCGCGTTATACAACTGGCTTATTTCCGCATATTGATGCGCGTTGGCGATAACAAATGCTTTTGAGCGTGATTGGCGGAGATGGTAAATTAGAGTTAATTGATCATCCACGGCCGGTATGGTTATCACCACCAGCTTTGCGCTTGAGATGGAAAGGTTCTCAATAAATTCAATATCCGCCGCGTCCCCTAAAAATAAAGAAATATTTTTATTATTTATTCGCTTGGCTTTGTTGTAGTCATAATCTACCACGGCAATTTTAAATCCGACCGCGCCCAACTCTTTTCCCACATATTCACCAATCCGATGATAGCCGATTATCCAGACATCAAACTTTTGATAAACTTTTTCTGTTTGCTGCCAGCGATCCGGACCAAACCGGTTAAACCACGGCATCAGATAACGGTATATTTTTTCATTGTAAATTATTAAATAAGAAGAAACAAAAATAGTTATAATTGCTACCATGGTAAAAATAGAAAGCTCTCTTCCGGTCACAAAGCCGAAATTTGCCCCTGAATACAAAAGCACAAAACCAAATTCACTGACCTGGGCCGCGGTTAATCCGGCCAAAAAACTATTCCGTCTTGTGAATTTAAGAAGGCGAAATAAAAAATAAAGTATAGCCGGATTGCCAATAAGAATAAACAAGGAAAGAACAACGCTCGGCAACCAAATATCTGAAATGGGACTTGTGCCCATCTGCGCCCCGAGCACGATAAAAAAAATAACGAGAAAAAAATCACGCAAAGCCCGAACGCGGCTGCTGATTTCAAGCTTAAACGGTGAAGAAGCCAATGACATCCCGGCCACAATCGCTCCCAATTCAATCGAAAAATCAAAAATATAAAAAACGCTGGCCACCCCAAAACACCAGGCCACTGTAAAAATAAAAAGCATCTCGCTTGAATTAGATACTCGCTTTAAAAACCCGGGCAGAACATAAAGTGATAATAAAATTATCACCGCTAAAAGTATACTAACTTTAAAAAAGAAAAACGCGAGTACGGCTGATGTGGCCGAACCAGCTCTTATTAACCCGATTGCTAAAACTATTCCCACCGCGATTATATCTTGCACCACCATTAACCCTATCGTATGTCGGCCGTAAACCGTTTCCGTGTCTTTTTTATCCATCAAAAGCTTCAATATTATGATTGTGCTTGAAAAAGTAATCGCGCCGGCCAAAAATACCGATGTCCAAAATGAAAATCCAAGCCACGACAAAATAAATGAACCAAAAACTATGGTAAAGGCGACCTGCCCGATTCCGGTAACAAAAGAGACCTTGCCTATTTCTTTGAGATGTTTTAAATCAAGGTTAAGTCCAATAACGAAAAGGAGCAAGATTACACCGAATTGAGCAAAGGTGTCATATAGTTCCCGGCCGCCATGAACAATATTAAAAAATAAAGGCCCGCCGATAATGCCTGCGACAATGTAGGCGACAATCAGGGGCTGTTTGAAGAGACGCAAAATCAGCGCGATCATGACCGTAATGGCAAGCAGAGCGCTGATTTGGAGAAAAATATTATCAACCATATTTTGAATGTGGAATTAAGAATTCAGAATGTTGAATAAATTAAAAAAAATTTTAATTTAGATTTAAAATAATTCTGCATTCTATATTCATCATTCTACATTTAATTATATTATATCAAATTTACCGTCTTTTTACGAATGCCAAAACCAACGCGCCGAATTTTTTCAA
>Ga0209541_10014054_pt1 | contig 12136 bp, 11 predicted proteins | sample RifCSPlowO2_01_FD_184027 | JGI IMG/M metagenome (GOLD analysis project Ga0209541, IMG submission 184027) | Groundwater microbial communities from Rifle, Colorado - Rifle CSP2_plank lowO2_0.1 (SPAdes) (version 2) | ecosystem: Environmental > Aquatic > Deep subsurface > Groundwater | place...
ACGGCGTCTCTCCTCTTCTGGGGTATGTATGTTATTCATGCGGTAACAATGGGAAAATATTTGTGAACGGTCAAATATTTTCAATCTTCAGACTGTTACCGATGTATCTCATCTTCTCCATAGTGACTAGATATCCTCTGGAAAAGCGTGGGAAATAGGCCTAAACTTGAGGGTATGAATAGTTATCAGAAACTCGCCAGGATATTGGGGGCCAAGCTGGAGGCGTTGGCCGGTTTGGGTGGCATAGATGCCGTGGCGCGGGAGAATGATGAAACGGTGGATAGAGTTTTGAAAGACTTGGGACTTACGCGGCAAAGCGTGGCCGAAGAGGTGTATGATGCGTTAGCCCAACGCCTGCTGGCGATTGATCGCCGTTTGTTTGATGTGCTGGGCAAACCAGACCTGGCCAAAATGTCGGATGATCCTGGCCAGTTGGCCGAAGTTGCATTCAAGGTGTTCACCCCACCGAAAGGATTTTTCATAAAAAAAGAAAAAGTGGCTGAACTGTTGGCCAAACAACCGCCGCAATCCCTAATGAATCATTTTGGGTATGTGAGCGTGGCAGAGTTGTTAGAGAAGGAAGAGTTTGCCTCCACCGTCGCGGCCCTGCGATTCACCCAAACAAACGAATGGATGCACCAATTTTTTGGTACCGCGTACAATGGTCTGAAGCCCGAAGATTTTGAAGAGCGCGAGGTGGAGATAAAAATCCTGGACGTGAAGTGGTTGGACATCGCCCAAAAATTCATCGGCAAGAAATTCCATAATGTCAGTCACTTGAAAGAATTTGGCGTGATATTCATCAGTCCCGAGTCAATCAATGTGCCTGGTGAGACATTAAGAACATTTTTACTGCTCCTGCACTATCTCCACGAGGTGCCGTTCTATTCGGATTTATTTAAGAAATTTTTACATGACGCGGATTTTGTGGCGAAGTTCCAGTCGTTGTTGCGCGGGGACGTCCAGGACGGCCCCGCGCCGGCTGGCGCGTGGCGGATTATTCAACGCTATCTGGCCAAAGATGACCCAATGGACCCGCGGCTGCATGAGCCACATGTGGACCCCGAGGCGGAGCATTGGTACTTGGTGGCGCATAACTTTGGCAAAGTCGCCGAACTGATGGGCGACACTGACAAGTTTAATCTTGGCTACTGGACGAGTCTGGATCATGTTGGGGATTTTTTTGGAGACAAACTGGTAAGTTTTGACGTGGTAGACTTGATTATGTCGCTGGTAAAACACGGCGAAGTGAAATATTTGTATCATCAACAAGAAGCGTTGTGGAATCGGATATTTTCAGAGCAGGTCGGCCGCGAACGGATGAATGTCTTGATTGGGGAAAACATCATTTCCGGTTTTGTGAAATTATAACTATAATAGTAATAACCAAATAACTTAAAAATATGCCAAACATATTAGTCGGGATGGGCGCATTATTTGTGATTGTCGGGATGTTAATGGGCAAGGATAACCGCAAGCATACTCTTTTTTCCCTGGGTGGGGCGTTATTGCTCGTTTATGGTGTATCAGTGGCAAATGCGTTGTTTATTGTTTTAGCGGGCTTGTTCACAATTGTATCCTTGGTCCATATGAGTAAACACAAGAGAAAATGAGCTTAAACAATTATTTGCAGAAGGCGCGGGAAGGGCACTACGCCATCGGGCATTTTAATTTTGCGACCGAGGATGTGCTCAAAGCGATAGTAGAAGCGGCCAAAGAATTTGGTGCACCCTGTGTAATGGTCGGCACGAGCGAGGGCGAAAGCGAGTTTGTCGGCCTGCGCGAAGCCGTGGCTCTGGTCCAGGCATTGCGGGAAGATATGCAATATCCGATATTTTTGAATGCGGATCATTTCAAATCATTTGAAAAATGCAAGGCGGCCATAGATGCGGGCTATGATTCTATAATTGCCGATGGTTCCAAGATGTCTATGGTAGAAAATATCGCTTTTGTGAAACAAGTTGTTGAGTACGCGCGAAGCGCGAACTCAGATATTTCGGTGGAAGGAGAGCTCGGGTACCTAAAAGGTTCCTCCGAAGTGCAGACTAAGGTAGAAATTAGCACGGAGGATTATTCTAAGCCCGAGGAAGTGGCAGAATTTGTCCAACAGACGGGCGTAGACCGGATGGCGGTGGTCTTTGGTAATATCCATGGCATTGTTACCGACCAAGAGGAAAAACTAGACATAGGCCATTTCTCAAAGATTGTGTCCGCGGCGCCCCAATCATATTATGTATTGCACGGCGCCTCCGGGCTGACCGATGCGGATGTGCAGGCGGCCATCCAAGCCGGTATCACTAATGTGCATTTTAATACCGAACTTCGCGTGGCCTACCAACACGAATTATCCCATCAACTCACTGAACACCCAGGCGAGACTACACCCTATAAATACATGGGTCCCGCGGCTGAAGAAGTCAAAAAACTCGTCCTCGCCAAGCTTGCACTATTCAAAAAATAGTGCTATTATCTTAGGGCTTTATTCCCATGTCACTACACCCGCACAAAATTGAATTGAATGCCGATATCCGCACGATTGTTGGCGGCAAAGTGGCTTCATTGCGCCGTGACGGCTTTGTGCCGGCGGTTTTGTATGGTCGCGGCCAAGATCCAATTTCACTTCAAGTACCTCAAAAGGATTTTCGCAAAACTTTCCAAGCGGCAGGTGAATCCACTCTGGTCTATGTCAATGTCGGCGGCAAGGTTTACCCGACCATTATTCACGACGTCGCCCGCCATCCGCGAAGCAATGACATTATCCACGCTGATTTTTATAAAGTAAATCTAGATGAAAAGATTAAAACTAAGGTGCCAATCGTGTTTGCGGGCGAAGCGCCGGCGGTCAAGGATTTAGGCGGTATTTTTATCCGTAATCTCAATGAGCTTGAAGTGGAAGCATTGCCGGCCGATTTGCCGCACGAGATTTCCATAGATATTTCCAAACTGGTCAATTTTGGCGATCAGATATTAACCAAAGACATCAATGCCGGCAAAGGTGTCACTATCCATGGCAATATGGAAGAAATTGTTGCCATTGTTAAGGAGCCAATTTCGCAGGAAGAACTTGATAAAGAACTGGAAGCAACTTCATCGGTGGATGACGTTAAAATTGTTGAGAAGGAAGCCAAAGTTGAAATTGTTGATGATGAAACTCCGACCACGCCAGCACCCACGCCAGTGGCTAAGGTTGAGAAAAAATAATTATGAAACCCACTATTCACCCACAATACTATTCCAAAGCAAAAGTAAAATGTGTCTGCGGCCACGAATGGACTGTCGGTTCAACGTCACCTGAAATTAACACCAGTATTTGTTCCAAGTGCCACCCGTTCTACACCGGCACCGAAAAGATTGTGGATACTCGCGGCCGCGTTGACCGATTCAAGAAACAGCTTGAAAAAACCGCTACTCGTCGGAGCACCACAACTCCTCCCAAAGTTAGAGTAAAGAAAAATAAGTAACAAACTGCCTAGCTTTCGAATCCCGCCGGCATGGTTTGTCAATGATTGAGCGAAGCGAATATCTTGACAACGGCGGGACCGAGAACGCAGCGAGCATTCCTCGCAGGGAAATGCGAGCGGTAGGCGCTTGTTACTTATTTTGAATATATGGCAGATACACAATACGATTGGAAACAATGGCAGAATCATAAAAAGCCGGGCTTGCCCGCCGGAGCCTTAGCGAAGGCGGGGCATGAGGCGATTGTTGAAATTCGCGCGGGTGCGGGTGGGGATGAAGCCGCCTTGTTTGCGGCCGAGTTGTTTCAAATGTATAAAAAATATGCAGCTCTAAAAGGATGGGGCTTTGAGGTTGTGGATTCTAATCAAAATTCCATTGGCGGATTTAAGTCAGCCGTCTTTGAAGTCCATGGTGCAGACGCCTACGAAAAGATGCGCTATGAATCGGGTGTCCATCGCGTCCAACGCGTGCCCAAGACGGAGAAATCGGGTCGCGTCCATACCAGCACCATCACGGTGGCGGTACTTCGCAAGGCGACTGAAACAGAACTGGTCATCAAGCCGGAGGAGATTGAAGTTTCTTTTTCCCGAGCCGGAGGCCCGGGTGGTCAAAATGTAAACAAAGTAGAAACTGCTGTCCGCATCACGCACATACCTTCGGGCTTTGTGGTCTCTTCGCGCTCCGAGCGTAGCCAACAAGCTAATCGCGAAAAGGGCATGGAATTGATGCGTTCCAAATTGCTTGAATTAAAGCGTATAGAAGAGACGGGTAGTGTCTCCGATGAGCGTCGCAAGCAAGTTGGTACCGGCGACCGCAGCGAAAAGATTCGGACATATAATTTCCCCCAAGACCGCATCACCGACCACCGCATCAAAAAAAGCTGGGGCAACATAGAAAAAATCCTCGCCGGCAATCTAGATTCCATCTTTGAGGCGCTCACCGAAAACTCCGTTTCCCCACAATAACGCTTCGCCCGATAACCCTCGCCTGCCCGGCTCCGGACAGTCGGCAAGGGCTATCCGGCTTCACTTGTCTTCTAAAGTATTAATTGTTTAAAAACCTATTCGGCATAGCTGTTTTAAATTGGCAGAGCTGGTATGGCTTTTCCGCCGATGGCGGGCCCCAGGTAACAAATGACTCTCTGTTTCAGAGAGTCATTTGTCTGGTGGACCTTGCCGCCGAAGGCATGTGAAGCTTCGGGAAAAGCCATACCAGCAGAGCCATGCTTGAGAGCCATGCTTGATAGACTAAGCCAAATCGTGTATTATAGAAAGGCGTTATGGATACCATATCTGAACTACAAATTCCGTATGAAGACATGCTGGCCAGCGGCATGCATTTTGGCCGTAAAAAGACGGTCTTTAACCCACGGATGGAGCCGTATGTCTACACCGTCCGTGATGGTATTTGTATTATTGATCTTTTAAAAACCCAGATCCAACTCAAAAACACCGCCGAATTTCTCAAAAAAACTATCCAAAACGGCGGTTTAGTATTGTTTGTGGCACTGACCAAACAATCTACCGAGAGCGTCAAAGAACTTGCGATATCACTCAATCAACCATACGTGGTGGACCGTTGGATTGGCGGTACGCTGACCAATTTCAAGGTTATCAATGCCCGCGTCCGCAAATTAGAAGAAATGGAAAAAGATCTTAAAGCCGGCAAGTTTGATAAGTACACAAAAAAGGAGCGCCTGATGCTCACCCGCGAGATGGCCAAGATGTCTATGCATTTTGAAGGTTTGAAAAAGCTTATTCGGATGCCGGATGTGGTCTTCGTATCTTCCCAAAAAGAAAGCGAATTGCCGGTGCATGAGGCCAAGCTGGCCAAGGTCAACATTGTGGCTATCACCAACACCGATGCCGACCCCAACCAAGTAAACTATGCCATCCCGGCCAATGACCGCTCCAAGAAATCCGTTGACCTAATTATCGGTGCTCTCAACAAAGAATTAACAAATGTCACAAATATCAGCTGAACAAGTTAAATCTCTTCGCGAGAAAACAGGTCTTTCCATGGCCGATGTTAAAAAGGCGCTCTCCGAAGCGGGGGGCGATGAAACCAAGGCCTTAGAAATACTCGCCGCCCGGGGCGGCGATATTGCCGCCAAGAAGGCCGGCCGTGAACTCAAGGCTGGCATTGTGGATTCATATATTCATAATAACCGTCAGACCGGCGCCATGGTGGAACTGATGTGCGAAACTGACTTTGTGGCCCGTACGGACGAGTTTCAGGCCTTAGCACACGATATAGCTATGCACATTACAGCTATGAAACCGGCTAACCTAGAAGAGCTTATGGCCCAGCCATTCATCAAAGACCCGGAGCAGACCGTTAGTGCTCTCCTGACCAAATATATCGCCAAGATAGGGGAGAATATTCAGCTGGCCCGTTTTGAGAGTTTTGAGATCTAATTATGTATCTTATAATTCCACTCTTACTTATTATTTTATCTGCCGGTGGCATTGTCTATATTGTCCATCGCAAAATGCCGTATTTGAAAAAACTTACGCCCGAGTCTCACGAAATAAGTGATAATATTCTGTGGGATTTTTTCCCAGAATTGATGACACATGTGAACGAAGCCAGGTTTAAGCAGTATCAGAAAAGTATACTCCAAGAACTGGAAAAGCTTATTCGCCGTTTACGGGTAGTGACGCTGAAAGTAGACCACATATCCGATCGGCTCATCAAAAATCTACGTCATCGGCACATCTCGGCGCACTTGGAACACAAGGCCCTGCTTGAAGAAAAACAAATGTCTGCCGAACAACCATTGGAAGACTTTAACACCCGCGAACAAAAACTTATTGTTGAGATTGCACGTAACCCCAAAGATCCGGAGCTGTATATCCAACTTGGAGATTTATACCTGGCAATGCATAATGTAGGTGAGGCAAAGGAGTCATTTGAAGCGGCATTGGCTCTGAACCCTCATGACTTGGCCTTGGCCCGCAAGTATTCACAATTACTCAAAAAGACCGAACCAGTAGCATAGTAAAACTAAAACTGCCGCCTTAGCTCAGCTGGTAGAGCAACACTTTTGTAAAGTGAAGGTCCCCAGTTCGAATCTGGGAGGCGGCTCCATAGTTGCCGGATTGGCAATTTTTCGTTAAAATAGTTTAGGTTTAAATGGGGGTGTACTCAAGTGGTCAACGAGGGTAGGCTGTAAACCTACCGGCCTTGTGCCTTCGTAGGTTCGAATCCTACCGCCCCCACCAGTTGCCGGAGTAGTTCAGTGGTAGAACGCCATCTTGGTAAGATGGAGGCCGAGAGTCCGATTCTCTCCTCCGGCTCAAGGTCGTATGTTAATTAACAAATTAGGCTGGAAATTTAAACTAAGTGAATAGCTTAGTATTAAGTATCCAGCATAGTTCAATAGGAAATATGCCACAACCAAATCTGTTACGATTGAGATGCAATGTTTGCAAAAGTGCGAATTACTACACTAGCAAAAACAAGAAAAAGGTAGAACGTAAAATAGAGCTGAAAAAGTTCTGCAAAAAGTGTCGTAAAAATACTTTGCACAAGGAAGCAAAAATTACAGGATAGAGTTTCCCGGCTTTGCCGGATGGGGGTGTCGTCCAATGGTAAGACTCTGGTCTCCAAAACCAGGTATCCAGGTCCGAATCCTGGCGCCCCCGCAAAATAAAACATCCCTATGTAAACTTACATAGGGATGTTTTATTTCTTACTCTTCAAAGATATCTATTTTGAGCTTGGTCCCTTTTTCGCGACTGCGATCTATCTGTTTTATAATTGTCTCAACATCTTCAGTCTTGTACATCCGATAGTTATTCACAGGGTTGCGATAGGCGACAAGCTTGCCTTTGGCGTCCCAGTTGCGAACCGTCAAGGGGGTGATTCCGAGCAAACGGGCGACATCATTTACGGTCAAGTACTTTTTGGGCATAAAATTATGTTGGGTTATTCTTTAGTATAGGCCATATAAACCATCATATCGTTAGGTATATTTTTATAAACAGCTTTATCAACTTTTAGATATGAAGGTTTATCAATCTACCGTACAGATAGTTTACATTTTTAACTGGCAAAGCGTCAATGTTCATAACTTTCCAAAAAATTAGAAAAATTTGCCATAAATAAGCTAGGCCTTGCTCGCCTAAGTTTTTATCAAAAAAACTTAGGCGAGTTATCAACAAAATTTGAGAAGGTGATGTTAAAATTAATCTAGGTTTAATGCAGGAAAGAAGGCCCATCCGATAGAGTATCGGATGATAAAAATAAATGCACGCCAAGATTAGAAATAAAACGCCGAAGTCCCGTCTGGAGGACGGGACTTCGGGGAATGCACGCCGCAGCCCCGTGGAGACGAAGCTTTTGGCTTATTAATTTTAACATTTTTTAGGTCGGTCAACCACTGGAAACAAGCCCTCTAGATGAACGATAAATTTCAAATAAAATCCGATTGGATTTCAATGCAAGAAGCGGCAGAGCTTTGTGCATACTCGCAGGAATATTTATCCCTACGCGCGCGTCAAGGAAAACTGTTCTCAAAAAAAATCGGCCGGAACTGGTATACCACCAAACGCGCCCTGCATGATTATCTGACTCAACAAAGCGTGATGATGTTCAAGCCGATGTTGGCTTCGGCGCCAGTGCCGGAGGACAAGCCCAAAATTATTCAAGAATTTGAACGGCTCAATCCAAACATCTTTGGCAAAGGCACGCCAAATCTTTCGGTTCAAATGCCGGAAGAATCAAAGGGCAATCCAGTGACGGTGGTTGATCGACCTTCAGGCCTTAATTCTGCCGATCAAAATGTTCTTTCAAAACTGGACAAACTTTCAGATTCGCTTCAAGTTTTTGCCAAGCAGGTTTCCACCGCTATCCCGGAGATGGGCAAGGTCCAGCAGGAAACTTTTGAAATCGTTGGCACTTATACCGGTTCATGGTGGTATCGGATGACTCGTTTCAACAGTGTTTCAAAAAATCTACTCAAGAATCCGGTGCGGTTGGTGGTAGTGATTATTGCCTCGCTGGTGGTGCTGTTCACTTTTGTCGGCGGTTTTAGTTTTGGTCAGGCCGATGCGATGATAGAACGCATCAAAAATGTTTTTAAAAACGCCGATACTTTGCAGGGACATTTTCCCGGCACTCATGCCAACGAAGTGTTAGTGCTGGACAAGGCCGGCAACATAAATATTTACGGCCACATAGAAACCCAGGGCCAGCTTCGCAGTTACGCGCCCAATGGTGTCGCGCCCTTGGTCATTGATTCAATGACCAAAGTTGAAAACTTAAATGCCGATTATTTGGACAATCTTTCGGCCCAGGAATTCACCCTCGCCTATGTGACCAAGAATGGCAATCTGACCTACGAAGATGTGCATCTGATGGGCAACGTTGAAGCGGGTAAAAACCTAACCGTTGGTCAGACGTTGACCGTAAGTGGCGCGACCCACCTCTTGGACTCACTGACAGTGGATGGCGCGCTGGGCGTGTTTTCAGATGCGGTCTTTGGCAAAAATATAACCCTCTCGGCGGGTGATTTGATTATCAAAAAAGGGACAATCAAAATTTTTAACACTTCGCTTGTTAAAAATTTGAACGCCGAATTTTTAGATGGCGTTAAAAAGGGTGACATCAGTCTGGATTTTGTAACCGCCAATGGCAACACCACCGCCCACAACATTACTGTCGGTGGGGCGACAATCAATGGCAGTGCAATCGTGAACGGCACCATCACGGTGAACGGTCCTGGGTTTTTTAATAAAAGCGTCTGGAGTCCGGTTGGTTCGTTTGGCACACTCGGCGTGGCCGGTTCCACAACTATTGGCAGTCCAAGTGATCGGCAGAAAACATCTTTTGAGGTCTATGCAAACAAATTCTTTTTGGATGTCAACGGCAACTTGTCGGCCGGCGGCACGGCCGGATTCGGAGGCAATACCTCTGTCGGCGGCAGTCTGACAGTGGCCGGTTTTATAGACTCAAACCTTATCCCATCGGGATCATATGATTTGGGTTCAAGTGGCAGTCCGTGGGATGATTTATTCGTTAATGACATCACTGTTTCGGGTAGTGCTAATTTTTCTGGCACAACCAGTAAGTCATTTGTTCTCAATACTGACAATGCCACTGCGGATGCGGAAGATTCATATATTCGGTTCAATCGTGGCACAGTGACGCCGGGTGCAACGCTGACTTGGAATTCAACTCTTAATCGTTTTGATTTTGACGAGCCGGTGAATGTCGCCAGCGGTTCGTTCACTGTCGCTGTCGGTCCGGTCGGTATCGGCACGACCTCGCCCGTGGCTTCGGCCTTATTAGACCTAACTTCTACCACCCAGGGTTTCCTTGCTCCACGGATGACTCAAGCCCAGCGCGATGCGATTAATTTACCTGCTGCCGGTTTGTTAATTTTCAACAGCGACACCTCCACCTACAATGCCTACAATGGCGTAACTTGGTTGCCGGTGGGCGCACTCAAGACGCGTGAAGGATTTACCACCATTCAAGCCAACAGTAACACTCTCACGTTTAGTCCGAGCGGTTTTATTATTACCGCTTCTGGTTCAACTGACACTCTTGTGGATATTGATTACACTAATGGCCCGGCCTCACGCTCTATTGACCAGACCATCACTGGTTTGTGGACATTCGCTAATGACCTGGATTTCTCTGGCACTGACCATACCGGCTTGCGTTTGAACAACATCACTACTGTTCAACGCGACCTTATTTCAGCCTTGTCTGGCCAGACTATTTTTAACACTACCGCCACCAAAATGCAGGTTTACAATGGCACCTCATGGAAAAATGTCGGCAATCCTGAAATTGGCGCCGAGGTTACCAGCGGTACGGCTGGCTCGGTGTTGTTTGTAGATGTGTCCGGCAACTTAGGCCAGGACAATGATAATTTTTATTGGGATGTTACCAACGCAAGACTTGGTATCGGCACCGCTTCCGCTTCCACGAAATTTGAAGTCCAAGGCACAGCCTCGGCCTCATATGGCCTCTTTGGCACGTTGCAGATCGGCGGCTTTTCCTCGGCCTCATTTAACCGTTTTGGTACCAGCGATACCAGCCACACCAACTATATTACCACCACCAACGATCTGCTTATTTCCGGAGATCTGGAAGTCAACGCATCTGTAGCTTTTGACAGCCATGTGGCGATAGGCGATGCCACCGATGGCACGGATCTCGTTTATATAAACTCTCAAGTCAGATCCAACATTATTCCATTCACCAACGCATTTAACCTCGGTTCCACCACCAATCGTTGGGGCTATTTATATGCCGATACGATAGACATCACCAATCTTGACGCATCAACGGCGTCCATCTCCGGTACAACCGCCTCCGACTTTCTAATTAATTCCGATAACGTTTCTAATGATGCTGAACCAGAATCCATAACATTCAAAAGAGGATCGCCGACTGTCAACGCAGCTATGCAATGGGATTCAACCAACAAAAAATTTAGCTTTAATTTCCCGATCTTTATCCAAACCACTGATACTCCCGAGCCGACATATAATTTTACCAACTTGACCTTGAAGGGCGCGGTGGATCAGAACTTGCACCATTTGTTTGATATCCAGAGCTATGCCGGGAATAATCTTTTTGTTATCGGTCCAACCGGCTGGGTGGCCGCTTCAGCTTCTTTTCAAGCAGGCGGTGGCTCAATCGCCACCGCCTCGTACAGTCGTTTTGGCACCGGCACCACTACTAAGGGATTGTCGTCTGCCGATGACCTGCTTATTACTGGCAAGACCGAATTTCAAGACACAGTCTATTTCAATACCACCGCCATCGCAAACTTCTATATTGCTTCGGCCTCATATTTCTACGCCCAAGATGGCACCGCCGCTTCGCCTTCGTTTGCTTTTGCTATTGACCAAAATACCGGTATTTTCAGAAAAGCGGCTGATTCCTGGTCAGTATCGGCTGGTAGTTTAGAACGGCTTAACCTGACCAATACCACCGCCTCCATCTCTAATGCGTTCTATATCAATTCTTCCAACAATATCGCTATTGGCACTACAACCCCAGCGACTAGCGTCAAACTGACCGTCTCGGGTGTGACTCAATTTGGTACATCTACCTGGCCGACCAATACCTTCAGCCAAACTAGCAGTAAAGTTCTTATCACCGATACCAACACACCGGCGTTGATTATTAACAATGCCAATAATCCGGCGACCAATAATGCCGCTGAAATATATTTGGGTGCTCGAGGAACTACCGACACGGCGGACTCGGCCTATGTTCGTATTCAAGGCGCGCGGGAAAATGCGACCAGCGCTAACTTTGCGACCTATTTTAATCTAAAAACTATGAACTCGGTTGGCACCGAAGTTCAAGCTTTGCGCATAGACAGCTCCGGCCAGGTCGCCATCGGCACCACCGCGCCGCTGGCGCCCCTCCATGTCTATGCCAGCCAAGCTTCCAAGACTACCCTTGGCGATTCCCGAGTTTTACTTCTTGAGAACACCGACCGCACGACCGGCGACCGCCAAGAGCTCGGTCTGGGCTACAAGACCGCCGGCACCTACCAGCCAGTCGTCCTCGGTCACGTCATGACCTCGGACTCGGCCTTCACCTATGGCGATTTCTATATTGCCACCCGCGCGGTTACGACCGACACTGCGCCGACGGAGCGTTTCTACATCACAGCGGCTGGCAACGTCGGTATCGGCACCACCGC
>Ga0209541_10014055_pt1 | contig 12136 bp, 8 predicted proteins | sample RifCSPlowO2_01_FD_184027 | JGI IMG/M metagenome (GOLD analysis project Ga0209541, IMG submission 184027) | Groundwater microbial communities from Rifle, Colorado - Rifle CSP2_plank lowO2_0.1 (SPAdes) (version 2) | ecosystem: Environmental > Aquatic > Deep subsurface > Groundwater | place: Rifle...
ATGGACTTCCCTCACCAGAGCACCCCAAACCAGAGCAAAGCACGGTTTGGGGTAGTCGTGAATCGTGTTTTGTAGAAACTCTGATTCACGGCACGCTACGAACCAGAACAAAAGCTCAGTTCACAATAAGAGGCTCAGTACGGAACAGGCAAAATCGTGACTCCTAAAGAGCGGGGTTAATTACTTTCGGTGGGTAGCTCTTTTATTTCCCTTTGCGGTGTTTTTAATTTCAAAAGCGCCTGCGCAATAAAATATCCAATTGAACCGACCAAGAATCCGCTGAGAATGTCCGACATCCAATGTACTCCGACACCGACTCTCGCTATTCCAATCATAAGCGCGCCAATAAGTCCCCAAATTCCAGCGCGTTTATTTATATAAAAGAGTGTCAGGACAAGCGGCACAATGAAAGCGATGTGCCCTGACGGGAAAGATCCAGTCTGTGAGTGATTTACTAATTGATTTAAATCCAACGTGACGAATGGGCGCTGTTTTTCAAAAAAGTACCTGATGAGAGGCGTCATAATTCCACGCGACAAGATTACTCCAATAATTCCGACAAAGAGAGCGCGAACGCGCTCTTTCCAGTTTTTTATCCTAAATATGAACAGGAGAAAAATTCCCGTGAGTATGTAAATCAAATATTCGGAGAAAAAAATAAAAACACCGTCAATCAGAAAATGTCTGCCGGTGAAATTATTCAGAAACTCTGATATCGCTATGTCAATTCCTGTCATTTTTGGACGTACGGCAAGAGGGCCATGTGTCGTGCTCTTTTTATAGCCTTCGCAAGACGACGCTGGTGCTTAGCACAAGTCCCGGTGTAGTTAGGGTCAATGATTTTTGCCTGGCTTGATACGAATCTATTTAACAGCTCTGTATCCCTGTAGTCTATGTCCTGGACGTTCTGTGAACAGAAAAAGCACTGTTTTTTCTTGTGAATTGCCATGCCAAGGGTCTCTAAATTTTTAATTTAGTTAGACCTTTGAGTACCCCGCCCTCTATGCTCGTTGAGAGTCGGGTTAGTTTTTCTTTTATTGCATTCCCTTGATTCATACTTCTTGTGTTGTTCATTTTAATAGAGGGCGGGGTTAGTTCGCATCCGCCCAGCCTGAGGCTGGGATGCTCACTAAAACGGTAGATCCTCCGGTTTAATATCGTCCGAGTCGAGATCTATCACGGGCATTTCATCTTCTTTCTTTTGGTCACTCTCTCCGCTTTTCGTATCGTCGCCTTTAGATTGTGCGGTTCCCTGGCTAAACGCCCTCGGGCCTAGCTGAATCCGCTCGGCGATAACTTCAGTTGTTCTCCTTGTCTGTCCTTCCTTGTCTTCCCATGATCTTGTTTGCAGACGCCCTTCTATCATTATGAGGGCTCCTTTTTTAGAATACTGATTAACAACATCTGCCTGTCTTCCCCAAGCGACAATATTGTGAAATTCGGTTTCCTCTTTTTTGTTGCCATCTTTATCTGTCCAGTTCCTATTTGTGGCGATAGAGAAAGACACAACGTGCGTACCAGACGGCGTGGTTCTCAGATCTGGATCAGCAGTTAATCTTCCTATAAGTATTACTTTGTTTAGGTTCATAGCTATTGCAGTATCTCTTCTAATTTTTCTTCCAAAAGCTCGTTTGAAACAATTCCATCATCTCTGGTTTCTCTCTTCGGTTGCGTTTGTGTGGTAGCTGTATGGGACTTTTCGGAGACTCGCCTAAATGATTGACCCTCGTTTTTCTCTCCGATAGTGTTCGGCTCGGTAATAAAAATTCTCAGAACATCTTTGTCGAGCTTCATAGCGTCTCTTACACTCGTTACTGAATCTGCTCCTAATTTACATTTGATCGAACTAAAAAACGCTGATTTTTCTGTCTTTATTGGATAGGCGAGATTCATTTTTTTCGGATTTCCTTCTTCTACAATTTCTCCCCCGAATCGAATTAAGTGACTAACCACAACAGCAGCCCCGCTCTCGCTCTTGGCTAAGAAAGAAACATCGTATAGTTTTTTGATGTCATCATTCATTTCAACATGAGATTAACAGACGCAACGTGCCAAAGTCAAACATTTAGGCCCCTGGCGCCACTTCCACTTCTGTCTCTACCTCTTCCGGAATATCGATTTCTCCACGCACTGAAGCTCCGATTGGAATCAAGCGCCCGATAATCACGTTTTCTTTTAGTCCCCTTAAGTGGTCTACCCTGCCTTCGCTGGAAGCTTTTATAAGAACTCTTGCAGTTTCCTGGAACGATGCCGCGGCGAGAAACCCGTCACCAGCCAAAACAGCTTTTGTTATTCCAAGTATCAACTCCTTGCCCTTTGCGCGTTCTTTTCCAGCGTCTTTCATTTCATTGTTCACTTCTTTAAATCTGGATTTATCTATTATTTCACCAACTATGAAATCTGTGTCTCCAGGTTCAACAATTTCCACACGGCTAAACATCTGGCGCATGATTACCTCCATGTGCTTGTCATGTACGAGTGCTCCCTGCGAGCGATAAATGCGCTGAGTTTCTCGAATTAAGTACCTAGCGGCGTCTGACTTCCCGCGAAGTTTAAATAACTCCTGCGGGTCAAGACTGCCGGAAGTTAGCTGATCTCCGGGATTAACCTTGTCTCCAATGTTAACCAATATCTCGTTTGATCTAAGAACGGAGTGTTCTATAACCTTCTCTTTCTTACCGCTCGTTCCTTTTTTCTTAATTCTTATTATTCTCAAAGACCCGTCTTCGGAAATATCAGTAACGATACCCTCGATATCTGACAGAATACCTTTCAGCTTTGGGATGCGGCGCTCGAATAACTCGTCCACCCTCGGAAGACCGGTGGTAATGTCATGCCCGGCAAGCCCACCGCCGTGGAAAGTTCTCAAAGTTAGCTGAGTTCCGAGCTCACCAATCGATTGAGCTGCAACTATGCCAACCGATTCTCCAACTTTGACTTGTTCGTTCTTGCCAAGATCAAGACCGTAACACTTTGAGCAAAGTCCGTACAGAGTTTTGCATGTAATTGGCGATCGTATATCGACCGAAACGGTTTTCTCGTCTGCCGCGATTTCTTTGGCGGCTTCGCTTGTAATGATTTCGCCCGCTTTAGTCACTGTCTTTCTCCCAATCTTAATATCCTCGGTAGGGACTCTTGAGAAAAGTCTATCTTCAAAGCTGTAACCATATTCCGTTATTTCATCTTCTCTGTGCAGTGTTATCCCGTTTTTTGTACCGCAATTTTCCTCTTTAATAACCATATCTTGTGCGGCATCTATCAATCTACGTGTGAGGTATCCCGCCTCTGCAGTTCTAAGTGCGGTGTCAACAAGGCCTTTACGCGACCCGTGAGTTGAAATGAAATATTCAAGACTCGTGTGGCCTTCTTTAAGCGAGGTACGAATCGGCAGTTCGATCTCCTCGCCCTTAGGATTTACCACAATACCTCGCATACCAGTCATCTGGTTCGGCTGGTTCCATGAACCCCTGGCTCCGGATCTTATGATTATTGTGATTGGGTTTTCTTCTCCTAAACTAGCGGGTACATCAGACCAAACCTTGTCCTTAGCGACTGTCCACACTTCTATGCCGCGCTCTCTGCGTTCTTCGTTTGTGAGAAGTCCTTCTTGGTACTGTTCGTTAATAACTTTGATCTTTGTTTCTGCCTCGTCAATGATTTTTGGTTTCGAGTTCGGTACGATAATGTCGTCCATCCCGATGCTGATGCCAGATGTCGTAGCATACTCGAATCCAACTTCCTTTATTCTGTCCAACACGTCACGAACTACGTCCGATTCATAATTGCTTATAAGTTTTCCTGTAAGGCTAGTGAGCGTTTTTTTAACCAATGTTTCGTTCACAAATTCATGGTCTTCCGGAAGAGTCTCATTAAAGATAACTCTGCCGTAAGTAGTTCTCATCTTACCAACGTATACTGGTGTCGATAAGTCTATGTAATCGTTATTGTATGCGAGTTTTACCTCTACTTCTGTCGCAAAATGTTTTTCCTCGCCTTTTACGTCATCCGTCATTCTGGTTAAGACGTGACACCCAAGCAGGATATCCTGCGTCGGAACCGTAATCGCTTCGCCGGAAGCTGGCTTTAAGAGATTGTTTTTTGAGATCATGAGTTCTCTTGATTCAAATTGAGCTTCATCCGATAGCGGGAGGTGCACCGCCATTTGGTCTCCGTCAAAGTCAGCATTAAATGCCGAGCAAACCATAGGCGGAATTTGGATAGCGAGATCCTCAACAAGGATTGGTTTGAATGCCTGGATACTTAACCTATGAAGAGTCGGCGCTCTGTTTAACAAAACTTTTTTGTCAGCTATGACGTCTTCGAGAATTTCCCAAACCTCTGCTGGGGCTTGGTCTATGAGACGATTCGAGTTTCTTATGTTGTAAGCTAGCCCGTGTTCAATAATCTTGTTAATTACGAACGGTCTAAAAAGTTCGAGCGCCATGCGCTTTGGAATTCCGCATTCGTCGAGCCGTAAGTGCGGGCCTACCACGATCACAGATCTGCCAGAGTAATCCACGCGCTTGCCCAGTAAGTTTTGCCTGAATCTTCCCTGCTTACCTTTTATCATATCGGAGAGCGACCTCAATGGCCTCCTGCCGCGCGCTGTCTGTTTTGTTCTGGAGTTGTCTATAAGAACGTCGACAGCCTCCTGAAGCATTCTTTTTTCGTTTATAACAATGACATCAGGCGCGTTTAACTCCAAGAGTTTTTTTAACCTGTTGTTTCTGTTTATCACGCGCCTATAGAGATCGTTTAGGTCGGATGTCGCGTATCGTCCTCCATCAAGCGCGACCATCGGCCTCAAGTCAGGGGGCAGAATCGGCAGCATTGTCATAACCGTCCACTCGGGCCTTATATCATTTCTAACCATTGATTTGATAAGTTTTAGGCGTCTTAGTAATTTCTTTCTCCTCGCGGCATCTTTCGTTTCTTCAAGTTCCTTCTCGATACCCTTTACTGATTTCGCGAGATCCATACTGGCCAAAACCGTTCTTATCCCCTCGCCGCCGCTCATTACTGTAAATACATTTCCGAAACGTCTTCCGAAATCTACAAATTCGGCTTCGCTTAAAATTCTTCCCTTGCGAAGAGTACTCAAGAAATCGCGTGCCCGCGTCGCGGATTTTTCCAATTCTGCTGCCTCTTTTTTCTCACCCTCCACTTTTAGAATTTTGTATTCTTTCTCGACTTCAGCTAATGCGGATTTTTTCTTGTCTTCGTCAACGGAAGTAACAATGTATGCGGCGTAATATACGACGCGCTCCATTTTTTTCAGTGGTTCATCTAAAACAAGGCTCATCACAGACGGCACGTTTCTTAAAAACCATGTGTGCGCAATCGGCGTCGCAAGCTCAATGTGTCCCATTCTTTGACGCCTTACAATTGATCGCGTTACTTCGACTCCGCATTTATCACAAACAACACCTTTGTAACGGATTTTTCTGTATTTTCCGCAGTAACATTCCCAATCTTTAGTTGGTCCAAAGATGCGCTCGGAGAATAGCCCGTCTTTTTCCGGGCGCTGAGTTCTGTAATTTATTGTCTCTGGCTTAGTTACTTCTCCGTGCGACCACGCGAGAATATCGTCCGGCGACGCAATTCTAATCTTTAGTGCTTTAAATTCTGATCTTCGTGGCATCATTGTTTTCATAAAAGTCTTCTTTATCTTTCCTCTTCTGTGAAACTTTCACCGTCTCTCATCTGTTCGACAGATAACCCGAGTGCTTTCAGCTCATTGACCATTACATTGAACGAGGCGGGAATATTTTGTTTTCTAACTCTCTCGCCGCGAACAATCGCTTCGTAAACTTGCGATCGTCCAGAAACATCATCGGATTTTATGGTCAGCATCTCCTGCAGAGTGTGCGCCGCGCCATACCCTTCGAGTGCCCATACCTCCATTTCTCCGAATCTCTGTCCACCGAGCTGCGCCTTACCGCCCAATGGCTGCTGGGTTATCAAAGAGTAAGGGCCAATTGATCTCATGTGAATTTTGTCAGCGACCAAGTGGTTTAGTTTCATAATGTAAATTACGCCGACCGTAACGTCTCTTTTAAACTGTTGGCCGGTGCGGCCGTCAAAAAGTTTCACTTTTCCGCTCTCCGGCAGACCCGCTTTCTTCAGCTCTTCTTTAATTTGCGCTTCCGTCGCCTCCGCGAAGACTGGAGTGTATGCCCTATAACCAAGTTTCTTAGCTGCCCACCCAAGATGAGTTTCAAAAAGTTGCCCTAAGTTCATTCTCGAAACAACGCCGAGCGGGTTTAAAATTACATCAACCGGAGTTCCGTCTTCTAGGTACGGCATGTCTTCAACCGGTCTAATTTGCGAAACAACTCCTTTGTTTCCATGACGCCCCGCCATTTTATCACCGGCCTGAATATTTCTTGTTGTTGCGACTTGAATCTGGATTTTTGAGATTACTCCAGGCTCGAGTTTTCCTCCGTCACCTTTTTCGCGCGAGAAAATTTTGATTCCCACCACACGTCCTGACTTACCGTGAGGTAGCTCAAGTGAAGTATCTTTGACGTCTCTTGCCTTCTCACCGAAAATCGCACGAAGCAATCTCTCTTCCGGAGTAAGCTCGCTTTCTCCTTTTGGAGAAATTTTTCCTGCTAAAATATCGCCCCCTTTAACTTCGGCTCCGATACGAATAATTCCCTCTTCGTCAAGGTTTCTTAATTTGTCCTCCGACACATTAGGAATATCTGGTGTAGTAATCTCCGGCCCGAGTTTTGTGTCTCTAACGTCAACTGTATGTTCTTCTATATGTATCGAGTTGTATATTCCTTCACGCTGAACTCTTTCTGATAAAATTATCGCGTCTTCAAAATTTGCTCCCTCCCATGATGTAAATGCGACAACTAAGTTTTGACCAAGAGCCAATACGCCGTTGTCCGTTGACTGCCCATCTGCTAACGCCTGACCCTTCTTAACTTTTTCTCCTCTTTGGACAAGTGGTTTGTGCGAGATTGCCATGTACTGGTTCGACATCTTAAACTTGTCGAGCTTATACTCTTTTCTGCTTCCTTTTTCCCCCGCAGATTTCACTACAATGTGATTTGCGTCTACCTCCGTGACAGTACCAGAAGATTCCGCCAGAACTACTCTTCCAGAGTCTCTTGCGACTTTTTCTTCAACTCCGGTGCCGACGTACGGCGCACTCGGTATAACACATGGGACAGCTTGGCGCTGCATGTTTGAGGCCATGAGAGCCCTATTCGCATCTGTATGCTTAAGAAATGGGATGAGCGACGTAGCAACGCTTACAAGGTTATTGGAAGCGACATCTATAAAATCAACATCTCTTGTTGAACAGGTCCCAGCTTTACCTTTTATGCGCGCACCGACGGTTTTCTCCGTTATTACTCCGCTAGAGTCAAATTTCGCATCAGCCGATGCGATGTTGTATTGTTCTTCCTCTTTAGCATCGAGCCAAACAACTTCTTTTGTTAGTTTTCCATTATTAACTCTTACGTACGGGGTAACGATAAAGCCATGTTCATTTAATTTTGCGAAACTCGCGAGGCGGTTTACTAAACCAATGTTTTGACCTTCGGGAGTTTGAATTGGGCAGATACGGCCGTAGTACGATGTGTGCACATCACGGATTTCCATTCCGGCGCGTTCGCGAGTGAGTCCTCCAGGACCTAATGTGGTAATAATTCTTTTATGTTCGAGCTCGTCGAGCGGGTTAACTTGACTCAAAAACTGCGACATTTGTGAGGATGCAAAAAATTCCTTAACCACTGCTACAAGCGGCCGAGGATTTATGAGCTGGGCCGGCGCAATGTCTTCGGTTTCTGGGGTCGCCATTCTGTCCTGCGCGATTCTTCGCACTCTTGTGAACCCAACTCGGAGCCGAATCTGTAATAATTCTCCGAGAGCCCTGACTCTACGCCTGCTTAAGTTATCGATGTCGTCTGATTCGGCCTCTGGGTCGGTGTTTAAACGTATAATTTCCTTAACGACATGCACGATGTCTTTGAGTGTTAGTAATTTTGAAGTTTCCTTATCAATGCCGAGTCTTTGATTTAATTTGAACCTGCCGACTTCTGACAAATCATACCTGTCCTCTTGCTGGAACATTGAATCAATGAGTTTTCTTGCGTCATCTGCTGTTGCAAGATCGCCCGGCCGTATTCGCTGATAGATCTCTAAATATGCCTCGTTGGTTGATTCCGTCGTGTCTTTCTTTAATGTGTGCGCGATTGACTCTCCAAATTCTTTTTCTATTGCTTTTCGGTCCATTCCGAACACTTGCATTAGAATTGTAGATGGGACTTTTCTATTCCTGTCAATTTTCACGCTCACTGCGCCATCGGGGTCTGTTTCAAACTCGAGCCACGTTCCGCGGTTTGGAATAAGCTTGGCGCCAAAAAGCTTTCTGCCGCGATAAGTATTGTATTTAAAGTAAGCTCCCGGAGATCTTATGAGTTGTGATATGACAACACGCTCGACACCGTTTATAACGAATGTTCCCCTGCTTGTCATCACCGGAAAATCGCCGAGATACACTTCCTGTTCTTTCTTTTTCTTTCCTCCTTTCTGGACTAGGCGTACTTTTGCGCGCAGGGGCGCCTCAAACGTCATATTTTTGAATCTCGCTTCTTCTTCTGTGTATTTGGGTTCGTCAAAGTAATAGTCCACAAAGTGAAGCTCCATGTGCTTGTCGGAATAGTCTGTAATCGGAGAAATTTCTTTGAAAAGCTCCTTCAGCCCTTCCTTTTTAAACCACTCGTAAGAATTAGTCTGTATTAAAACCAAATCAGGCTGCTCGGTTAAAGCGCCTGGGTGGGATGAAAATGTCTTCGTTGGAAGTTTAGGCATCAAAACAACTCGTCCGATTAGGAAACGGCTTTCTTGTGTTTAAATTTTAGCGGCCCAGGTATTTAACAACATTACTGTTGTGTTCGTCAAGACTTGCCGCAAATATTGTCCCTCCTGTCTCCGGGTCGGAAATATAATACAAATACGGAGACTCGCGCGGATTTATACTCGCGTCAATCGCATCGAGGCCTGGATTCCCTATCGGACCTGGCGGGAGACCTCTATACAAGTGTGTATTGTACAGTGAATCTATTTTTTTGTCACTATCCGTAATAGGTAAACACGGATCGCCTTTAACATAACAGATTGATGCGTCAATTTGCAGCGGTATTCCCGCAACGAGCCTTGTTTCTATTATTCCGGAGACAATTCGTCGATCCTCTTGATTGGGGACCTCCGCCTCGATTAGAGAGGCGGTTATAATAGCCTCTTTTAGCTTTTCCTCACTAACTCCGTCTAGAAACAGCGATTCGATTTTGCTGTCGAAGTTTTCTCTGAATTTTCTTTCCACAATCTCTTCACTCGAGTCCAAAAAGAATTCGTATGTATCGGGAAATAAATACCCCTCGAGTGTTGTTGGAAGCGATGCGTTTTTCAAAACACCCGATTTTAAAAGTATCCTATTTATTTCAGAAACCGTTGACCCCTCCGGAATAGTCACGATTACTTTCGGCGTCGGTGGAATTTCCCTTAAATTTATGCGAAGAGCAAAGCTTGCGAGTCCAAGAATAAATAATACTGTAATTGAGATCAGAATTAATAATTGTTGCCGCATCAGTTAGTACCCAACCCTCTTTTCCGTAACGCCCTGAATTATACCTATAAGTGCCGCTACTGTTAACAAATTCGAACCTCCGTAGCTTACAAACGGGAGCCCAATTCCTATTACCGGCAACAGCCCAAGTGTTGATCCCATGTTAATAATGAAGTGGATAAGTAAAACCGTTACTGTGCCAAGCGCTATAAAGCGCGGAAAATTACTATTGCTCTCGCGAACTCTTTGAAGTAAACGGTATATGAGAAATACGAACGCCGAAATGAGAACAGCGCCGCCAACAAGTCCCCACTCTTCCGTAAATGCGGCAAAAACAAAATCCGTTTGCGCTGCCGGAAGAAATCCAAGCTGAACTTGCGTGCCTCCGCCGAAACCTTTTCCGAAGAACCCTGCTGATCCAATCGCTATTTTAGACTGTGCAACACTATAGTTGACACCCAATTGATCTGTATTCGGTTTAAAAAGTCCTTCGATTCGTTCTTTCTGATAGTCGGCGAAAAGAAAACTCCACGCGACAATTCCAAGAACTAGAAGCGCCACAAGTCCTATGAGAATGTATTTTTTGGGTATCCCGCTAATTAAAAGATATCCAAGCCAGATTCCGAGGAGCACTAGACTGCTCCCTAAGTCGGGCTGCAGTAGCACGATCACAGCCGGAACAATGAAATACAAAAACGATGACGCAATTATCCCAATTCTTGCTATCGCCATATGGCGAGTAGCAAAGAAACTCGAGAAAAGAATTACCAGAGCGGCTTTCATAAATTCGGAGGCCTGAATCTGAAATGGACCGAACACGATCCAACTGCGAGCGCCGTGGATTACTGGCGCGACTAAGTATGTGACAATGAGTAGTAGCAGGACAAAAAAATAGATACCGAGTATAAACCACCTGTAGTTAAAAATAGCCCTGAGGTTCAAGAATGGCAGACCGAGCATCAAAAGAAGCGCGACGGAGAGCCACATCAACTGCTTAATAAATAGGTCTGTGTCGCTTGAAGATAGAACAAGAAGGCCAGCCGATATAAGCACGAAAACCGCGCCCAGGATACCCCAGTCTAGTCTTAGTGCAACATTTCTTTTCATTGTTGTTGTCTTATAATTTCAGTGAATATCGCTGACTGGATTAGTTCCTGATTAAACTCTGTACCGCTTATCTTAGGGAAGAAAATTGTAAAACTCTTTTCTCCGGAAGGTCTGATGTTAGTGACGTCGACTGCCGATGCACTTAAAATCACACTTTCGTCATTCAATAATATGGCTGTAACGCGAGCTCGTTCGGTTAAGTCAAGCGAATTATTTGTTAACATCCCGCTAATCCTTATCTCGTCATCAGTAAATACTATTCCTGAGTTCTCCAACTTGACGTTAGGGAGTCTTTCGTCCGCTTTTTCATTCCATTTAGTATCTAAAACTTCGATGACTACCCTTGATACGTCTTTACTATTTAGTACTAATCCTGGAATTACAATGTATCTCTCGCCGTTCGGGTTTACCGACGAAGTGCCAATTTCGGAGTGAAGCGACACCCCAAAACCGATTACATCGATCTTGTATTCAAACACGGCGCTATAATCTATGGGGTTCTTAATTTTTGCCAGGAGCGTGATTTTGCCGTCACCTGCATTGAGTATATCTACTTCGTTTTTTTCGAGTTGCGCATTTTTAATTACGCATGAGACACACGGTCCGCCGCAGTCAACCGCTGTTTCTTTTTGGTTTTGGATATTATCAAAACAGGTCGGAGCTTCGTAAAAATAAATTCTGTAAACAGCTAGCCCTACAAGTGAAAAAACAAGCAAATACATAAATCCGTACAGCAGCTGTTTAGAAATTCTCATAGTACTATTTTACCCCAGATTTTAATAATTTATCAGCATCAATACAAAAACTGCGAATCGCCTGCTATGCCCTTGCCTACTGACGGGCAGGTCTGTCCAAGTAGTCGGAATTTTGTATGCTGGCGTACCCTACTTTTCCACCATAGGCTGCCTGTCCGCCTCTGGCTGGAGATCCGCCTCCGGCGGACGCCCGTAGGACTATCATCGGGCTTGAATGCTTTTTCACCATAGGCTGCCTGTCCGCCTCTGGCTGGAGATCCCTGCCCGTCCGGCAGGCGGGCGCCTTCGGCGGACACTTTTTATACAAAACTTTTTATATGTCGGCGTACCCTACTTTCGCCCGTGGGACTATCATCAGGCTCAAGCGCTTTCACTTCTCTGTTCGGAATGGGAAGAGGTGGTACACACTTGAGTAAAACACCGACAAATAAAAAGTTTTGTATGCGCCTGTTCGGAATGCTTGCCCAGAAGTGTGCTTTGCTCTACTTCTGGGGGAAGTCGCTCAACAAAGTTGAGCGATCCTCGCTCTTTTAGAGCGGGAGGTGGAACACACTCGAGTAAAACACCAGCAAACAAAATTTCACTACGCGGGGAATCAGTAATAAATAGTGCATTTTTTAATCAACTTCTGAATGGCCAGCTCCTTACTCCACCCCCTCCTCGCAGATTTTGAGTGATACCGAAGTTTCGA
>Ga0209541_10014056_pt1 | contig 12136 bp, 6 predicted proteins | sample RifCSPlowO2_01_FD_184027 | JGI IMG/M metagenome (GOLD analysis project Ga0209541, IMG submission 184027) | Groundwater microbial communities from Rifle, Colorado - Rifle CSP2_plank lowO2_0.1 (SPAdes) (version 2) | ecosystem: Environmental > Aquatic > Deep subsurface > Groundwater | place: Rifle...
GTTACTGTGGCGGATTAAAAACTTCTGGATTTTATTATACAAGATTGCTTAAAATTTCTCGCGCTGCCTTTTTTGCCCGATGAATGCGTATCTTCACATTTTCGAGCGATATGTTCGTGCGCGCTGCGATTGTTTTATACGACTCGTCCTCAAAGTATCTCATCTCAAGCACGGCTCTCAATTCAGTTGGCAGTTCGGTTAAAATGCCTGCCAGCACCGACTGCACTTCCCGTTTTTCTATTTCCTGAAGCCCTTCCGGATCAGGCAGAACGGAGTCAAGAACCGGGTCCCACTGAAGTTCTTTTAATTTTGCCTGTTTGTGTTTCCGTATGTGCGAGATTGCAGTATTCACAAGAACCGCGTAGATCCAGCTCTTGAGAGATGCTCCTTCGCGTTTTTTGAAAAGACGCGCTTTCGAATATATCTTGAGGAACGCTTCCTGAACCACGTCTTCCGCATCTTGTCTGTTATGAACTACCCTAAGCGCGGTACGGAAGAATGGCGCCTGATATTTGCGTACAAGTATCTCGAAAAGCCGAGGGTCGCGCTGGGACGCCTCAAGAATAACTTCGTCCTGCATACTTTGCCCTTCGTCCAAATTTTCCTTTTCTTCGAGGAAGTTCGTCATCTGGATTATATGACCATTCCGGACTCGAAATGTCTTAAAAAGTACTTTTTCTCTATTTTTTAAGACGCCCGGAACCCTAAAAAGGTTACAATTATTGATATTTTATCCTTTAAAGCTGCTAGGCAAATAGCTGATTTTTGCACAAAAAGCACACACTTGGCCTCAAAAGCGGCATTTTTGTTACTTGTCCAGAGAGACCAAACGGTCTTTCGTAACAGTACTTCTTATTGGTCATATTTTCAAACGCCTTAGAAATAGTTTAATTTATTCCCCTCCAGGACATGCACGCATATTTCGCGACACGTTGCGTAAAACCTGCTTTTTTATTGCCATGAGATTATAACGAAAATTCTAAAAAAGTCAATCGTTTCGGGTAAAACAAAGTCATTTGCTTTCTACACGCCCGTTTTTTGCTCACGCCACTTTGGCGTAACCCAAAAATTTGCCTCCTCGACAAATTCCAGGGTTAACTAAAAGCAAAATTATTTGCTTTTATTTAGCCCGCTTCTGAGTTCCTCCGAAACTTCGGAGTAACCCAGAAGCCCATATATTTCCCGAACATAAGGCGTGTTTGCGCTTCAAGTCCCGGAACTGAACCAAAAATAACAATCGTTACCGGAACAAGCGCCCACTGAAGCACCATCCAAAGATATTTCCTCACGGGGTGTCCCGAGGGACGAGACGGAAGAAGAGAAGTCGAAATAATGGCGGACATGACCATGCCAATCATCGCAAGCGTCATGAGAGTTCGCGTAATGAACGGAAGATTATACGCAAGCACAGAAGAACCGAACTCGTTCCCTCCCACAAAAGGAGGAAGCCACCCAAGAAGGAATAAAATGAATGAATTTGTCGCCCATGACCAAAACCCTTCGAATTGGTTAAAAAGATAGAAAACTTTTTTACGAAACGGTATTTTTTTATTTTTAGTGAACCCAAAAAACGTATACGGAAGATTTTCAACGCCCCATCCCCACCGCCTTTGCTGCTTGTAGACATTGCGCGCAGTCTCAAAAAATGTCGGGGCGACATTTGCATCCATATAGACAGGATAGAAGAGAGGAACGACGCGATAGTCGCCGTCATAATACAAGAGAGATTGCCAAAAAATGCGCGAATCTTCAGAGACGATATTCACGTGCCAATAATCCATATCGATGAGCGCTACGAGCGGCATCGAATGGGTAGAGAATGTTGTGAGACGTTCCGGACGCGATTGCTGCATAAGTTGCCAGAACGTGCCTGATGTCGCAACAACCCGTGAAAAAGCGGGGGTTGACCAGATATTATTGTTATAGACCGGAATGGGCTGATACGAAGAGCGAAGCGGACTTTCGGCGGTTAAATAATGATACGTAAGGCAGGAAAAATATCCGGGCAATGTTTTTGTATCGATATCAAACGAAGAAACAATGACGCGTTCATGCGAAATGCCCAAAACATCGATAACTTTTTCTTTTGCCATGCGCGTTGCCCATGTTTCATTCGAGCCTTTTCCCGGAAGTTCTCCTTCGATATTTTTCGGATGAACAAAAAGAGTAATTTTAAAAAATGTTGGTTCGAACTCTTTTGCAAGCTTTTCTGCGGCAGTACGCACCTCTTCTCCCGCGCGCTCTTCAACGGCAAGCACTACGATCATTTTTTCTTTTGGATAGTCGTTTCTCGAAATTGCGATAAGACCATCGCGAACAATCTCGATCGGCTCGTTATAAAACGGAAGAACGACCAGGTGCCACACATCGGACCAGAGCGGTACCGGGACACGATACGACTGATGCGGAATTTCTTTTAATTTAGCAAGCCAGTCTTCTCCGGCGTTCTGCTGCATGTGACGATATGAAGCCCGGAGATGAAGAGACAAAAAAACCGTCTTAATGAGCCAATAGACGTCGAATGCGATAATGAAAAAACTTGCGAAGAGCGGAGCAAACTTTGAAACAACAAGTATTCCGAGAAGCGTTATCCACGCAAGCGCTCCGGGAATTATCTCAAGCAATCTATACAGCGCGCGGTCACGCGCCCGAGAAGCATCCGAGGCACTTCCATATTTTAAATAGTATTTTTCATTCATAATTCCGGCATATTTCTTAGGATCAGCCTCCTTCCATCATAGTGAAAAAAACGGCGATTTCAAGGCATTTTAAAACAAACAATCAAAAACCCCCTACACAGAAGAAGCGGGGGGGTCGCTCATTTTTTCGATAAACTCTGTAAGCTCTTCGGTCGATTCTCTGTGCGGGTCGTCATTTGAGAACGTTGCAATCGGAATAGTGTTCATATCTACGAGAGAGCCTTTATCCCAATAGAGCGAAATGTACTGCACCGAACGAAGGGCCTGATATGCTTCTGCCGCTTTGATAAGTGAGTATCGCCATGTTGCCCTTCCGGGCGGCGGATTCCACCAGCAGTGTTCTATTGCCTCTGCGGGAACAAGGTCGCGCGCAAGAAACGGAAGAGTGCGCTCCGCCTGTTCTTTTAGAGCGCGACAGGAACGGCTCTTTTGAAATGCCATAAAAGAACTTTCTTCGGAAAGAACCCGGTGATACGAGAGATCAAATCCTTTCAGACGTGTTGCGGTTTCGGAATTGACGCGAAATGACCTAAGAAATCCCGGGTATCTCGGTGTCTCTATTCCCCGCTTGTGCAGCATGGCCTCTGCAATATGGATCTTCGCAAAGTTGTCGAAATAGGGAGAAAGAACTGAAATATCCAGCGCGTAAATTCGATCAAGCGCAAATTCCCACAACGCGAGAGCTTCTCTAGTTTCTTCATCGGCTTCAATGCGCTCTTCCCCAAAATAAAAACGTTTTGCAAGATCGAGGAAAAAACGCTGTACGGACAGAGCCGTATGCGTCCGTCCTCCGAACTGGAATGTGCGGTTGAATGAGATATCGCGCGCAACCATTCGCATAATGCCGGCGGCATTATCGTAATTAAAATTAATGCCGGCAAGAAACGCCTCATCTTCGAGCATATCAAGAACGATGCATGTTGCTTTTACCTTAAGCCACGTCGCCCACGGAGACATGTTGGAGTCTCCCATAATAAGATGAAGGCGGCGATAAACATCTTTATCGGAAAGCGGTTCGTTCTTTGTGTTGAGAACCGAGCGATTGCTTACTGTTTGGTGGTTTGAGTTCAGATACATAACGGAGGCTCGCTGGGACATCCAGAATTCCATGACCCCGTCGGACTGGCCGAACCATCCTGCCCCTCCGTAGATCTGGCGGGTGGAAAGGAACGGAAGAAGCACTGTCTCAAGCCGGTTCCACGGAATTTTTGCGGGAACCGAATAACTTTCGTGGAATCCCCACGAGACCGGCCCCTCAATTTTGCTTCCGGAAACAGTATTTATGGCAATATTATTCCGATAAATCCTGACGGGATAGTTTTTGCTCTCAAACCACCATCTGAGGCGATCCCGGGCTGATGCAAACTTGTGAAACTCAAGAATCCACTCAAGAAGTTTCTGGTTTTCAAAAGGAAGAAAACATTGGTTCATAAAGCGTTCAGCGCGCTCCATCATGCGCTCTCCCGCCTTATCGTAACGAATGAGCGTTCCGACATCCTGACATTCCGGAGTGGCATATTCCGGATGGCCGCCAGTATCGTTATAGACCCTGGCGCCATTGTAAAGGAAAAGGTCGTTAGACGTACACAGATACGAGCTGGGAAAAAGCCTCAAAAAAAACAACGGGAACCCCCAACTATCATTAATAAATTTTCCGTCGGTAATCGGCGTAAAGGCGTATTCGGTTTCAAGACCTACGATACGGGGCGGAGCTTTTTGTTCCATGAAATATCCGCTGTTGGAAATGTACTGTTTCGACGGTAGCACAAGCGGATAAAAATGAACATGGCTATCCGCCTCGTCTCTCATTACTGGAATTCTGTATTCCCCGAATGACTAATACTATTCGTTAGACGCTTAAAACTGGGCGCTGACTACAAAACGACTTATGGAAACTTCCGCTCCCTCTGGAACTATGGAATATTCTGAACAATAAAAAACCCGCTTTATTCAAGCGGGGAAATTGCGGAGCTACTCTCCGCCTCTCTGAACGTATGTCTTTACGAACTCTTCGGCATTCTCTTCCAGAATTTCGTCAATCTCGTCCATGAGGTCATCAAGTCTTTCTTTTGTCCCTTCAGCCTTCTTTTGAAGCTCGGGGCTTACCGGAACCTCCGAAACTTCTTCTTTCGGCTTTTCGCCTTCCGGGTTTACCTTCTTTTGTTTGGCCATGGCCGCCTCCGCGTTTTTTCGGTTTCCTCAAAAGAAATCTGCACCCGTAATACTACTCCTCATCCTCCCGTTCTGTCAAGAAGCTCTTTTTTTGCTCAAGAAATTTTCTCAGTTCCTCAAGCCATTTTTTATGCAGAAATTCTTCATCGCCCTCGATCTCCCGCATCTTCTTCAGGCACTTAAGAGAATCCCCTCCCTGCTCGGTCGAAGTGGAAAATTCGCTTGCTTCCGTATCGACAAACCGATACGAGTCGGATATATTCGCGGGAAAGAAATTCGGCGAGGTCATGCCCGCTTCGGTGCACCGATTGAAAAATTCTTCGCGGTCATCGCAGAGAAGCCCTTCGAGCTTTTCCCAGTGGATAGACGGATCATCCGTGCAAACAACAAAAAGTTCCCGTCTGTCACGCATGGCAATGAACGTTTTTTGCCAATCCCATGAAACAACGCCGAACCGCTTATTGACCTCGACCTGAAAGCGCGAGCGCGTCGGCGGGGGACTGAACACCGCCCGTTCAACTTCTACCTCCGTCAGAAGCTTTTTCATCCGAGCATATGTTTTCGGGCGGTAAAAAAGGCCTTCCGTGGGATTGATGTTCGCATACTGCACATCCATCATTTTCGCCTTGGCATCCCTCCATGAAGAAACTCTGCCTTTTTCAATTGCCCCTTCGATAAGCATACGCTTTGTTACATGGTCAAGCTCTCCGAAACAATCCTCCATATGAGAATCAAGAAGCCCAAGAAGGCGACGGGCTTCCGTTACGGCCATGCGCAAAATCTCATCCCGAATGCCGAATGTTTCAAAATACTCCCACATGAGATCAGCGTATTCCTTCATGAGGTCGATGGGCCGCTTTGAAACGCCTTCGGACAAATGAATTTTTTCGCGGAAATAGATATCGCGCGATATTTGGTGAAAATCGCTTACCGGATTCACGAGTGAGAATCTGTCGTCAAGAAAACCATCCTCGATCATCATAAACATGATGGAGGTAAGCCCAAGCTTCAAAAATTCCGCCATCTCGCACATGTTCCCGTCTCCGGGAATAACATGAACACGGCGGAAACGCGTGTGGTCTGCGTACGGGTGGTCGCGGAAATTTTTAATAGGACGGGACGTGCCTGTCGTGTGCAATCCTATGGTATGCCCGAAAAAATCCGACCGCTGTGAAAGCTGGTAATCTGCATGAGGCTGTCCGTTTTGTGCCCATACTTTTCCGGCCCCCGTAAGAACGGTGCGAATTACCAGAAACGGAAGTTCTTTTGCAACAAGCTCTTTTATGGAAACGCCGCGCGAGACAAGATAATTCTCGTGAGTCGAATAGCTAACCCCGGAATCAATAGACCGTCTGCCGCCCAATTCGTCTCCAAGCGCCGTATTATTCTTAAACAGCCGATATTCATTGCCATAAACTTCATAGTGTTTCTCGCGGATAAAGTTCATCATCCATTCGCAGGCGCGGTCATGCAGGAGCGCTTCAAGCGGATTTCTGCAAATAGGAATGCAAATTTCGGGGTGCGCCATATCAAGATAGAACCGAGCGCCGTTGGGCATAAGAAAATTCAGTAAACTCTGCCATCTGGTATCTTTGAAATATTCATGCGCATCATTATCCGACATGTGCGAGTCGCGGAGGCGCGCGGTTGGGTCCCATGCGCCAGAGCGCGCGAATGAAAACCATTCGGGTTTAAAGCCCCAGACAAAGGGAGCTCCACCCTCATCAGTATAATAATTTCCGAGCTTGCTCCGAATAAGGCATCCGTATTCGTTCTCGATGCCAATCATTTTCGGGATAGCTTTCGATTCTCGGGACATAGCGTCCTTGTTTGAGTTTCAATGGACTGGGTAGAGCATAGCGGGTTTTAAATACAAACGCAAACAAAACAAAAATCCGCCCCTTAAGAGACGGATGAATTATATTATAGATACTGGCCGGTATTGATGACCTTTTCTACGGCCTTGTCGAACTGAGTCTTGCGCGCCTCACCAGACATTGACTCAACGTGTACGATGGGCTGGCCTTTCCGCCCCATGATTCTCGCCCAGTCGTCTGGATTGGTGCTGTTCGGCAAGTCTTCGTTTTCCTTGAACTCGTCGTTGACAGCTCTCCACAAGTCGACAAGCTTGACACCCCTTTCCTTAGTCCGGATAAGCCTTTTAAGCGCGTACTTCTTCGCTCTGTTGACGATGTTTTCAAGAGCAGCTCCGGAAATAAAATCCTTATGATACAAGATCTCGCTATCGCTGTTCCGATAGTGGACTTTCAGGAACCGGGAATCGCGGATAACAAGCTCTCCCTCGCGGCTGAAATACATATATGTTTTGTCAGTCTCGATGAAAATCATCTCAATGGTCTTGTACGTCAGGAAGTTGAACGCGTCCTTTTCACTTTCAATGTGCCAAAGTTCGTGCGTCCATTCTTCCGGCTGGCGTTCAAGCGTCAGCCGCGCTTCTTTCGCAAGTGCGGCATCTTTTACCTCAAGATCTTTAATGGTCCGCTCTGCCGTCTCGCGGTCGATACGGGCTCTTACCATTTTCACTTCGTCCAGGCGCATAAGGTCAAGCGCTTCGCGAACACCCGTCAGCTGATCGTCAACTTTCTTCCATGCTCCGGGCAAAAGGTCGCGGAAACGGTTGGGAGTCTCATAAGTATGAGCCTCTCCGTTCCAGTATTTTACCGAAAGCGGAACGCCCGGCTTGAGATATTTCGAAAGAATGTCGACCGCTCCGCCGGCATCCGGACGCTCGATCTTGATCTTGACGCTCAGACGTCCCGGCCTCAGCACGGCAGGATCGATAAGGTCCTGGCGGTTTGAAGCGCCGATAACGATAACGTTCTTCAGCCCTTCAATACCGTCGAGTTCGGAGAGAAACTGCGGAACGGTAGTAGCTTCCATGTCGGAAGAAATTCCCGCACCCCTTGTCCGAAGCATCGAGTCCATTTCGTCAAAGAAGATAATAACAGGAGCTCCGTCGCTTGCCTTTTCTTTCGCCTTCCGGAACACGTCTCGGATTTTTCGCTCGGTCTCTCCGACATATTTGTTCAAGAGCTCTGGCCCTTTGATGTTATAGAAAAACGCCTTAACCTCTTTGCCGCGCTCCTTTGAAATAAGACGCGAAAGGTGGTTGGCTACCGCCTTCCCAACGAAGGTCTTTCCGCAGCCCGGAGGGCCATAGAGAAGCACTCCCTTCGGAGGCAGAAGTCCGTGTTCCTTAAAGTATTCAGGATAAAGATACGGAAGCTCAACGGCGTCCCGAATTTGCTCGAGCTGTTTTTCAAGCCCGCCGACGTCTTCGAATGTGATATCAGGAACTTCTTCAAGCTCAAGGTCATGAATGTCTTCTTTCGGAAGTGCGGACGGGCCGCCGACAAACATTCCGCTTGAAGCGGACGGCAGAAGCCACTTGTCGCCTGCCTTCAAGGCGCCGACAAGCTCCTTCGGAAGCCGAACAACTCGCTTTTCGTCCATACGCGTCAGAACGCGAACCTGGTCGTCGCTGATAATTTCGTCAACCGTTACTTCTTCGCCGATACGGTTCAACAGCGCATAGTTTTCCGGCGACACAACATCAATGACGTTCGCACTTCCATTCAAAAGCAGATACGCGCCCGGAATGAGCTTTTCTTTATGCTCTTTTAAGACTGCCGGAGAAACATTGATGCAGATAGGACGTCCGCCCATAGCGACCCAATAAAGCTCAAGCTTAAGCGAATTGGGACTCCCGTCTTCGTTCATTGTTTCAACGACCTTCGGGCCGCTATATCCAAGCACAACGCCAATGGTAAACGGGGGAACCTTAAAAGCCATGAGTTCTTCTCCAAGCTCGACGACTTGCGCACGCAGGCGAAGAACTTCCTCCCCATGCTGTGCTTTCAGGCGGTCAATTTCGGCATACGCCTTGTCGAGTTTTCCGTTTCCGTCGGTAATCGCCTTTTCGATTTCTCTGGCTTTCTTTGCAACGTCATCTTCAAGAACCTTAATGCGGTCCAGTGCCGCTTCCAGATCCCGGACGATTTCTTCCCGGCGTTTCCAGCCGTGGTCCATGCTCTCTCCATACCGTTATTCGGTTGTTTTCAAGGGTCTTACGACAGTTCTGAATGTACACTATTATAATCTAAATGCAAGCGTTTGTATGCTTTTGAGGCGTACCCTGGCTAAAAAAGGGGAAGAAAAACCGGCGTTCTGCCGAGTTTCTAAAACGCTTTGCGAACGCTTCGCGCGGAAGGAATCAATCCTTTTTTGGTTAGAAAATTATCGAGAACACCACAAGCGCTTTCTTTAAAAAATTCGGCACACGTGTGCCGAATTTTTTAAACCCATCTCTTCTTGCATATATGCCAGACGGTCTTCCCTGGAATTCTTTAATCAATACAATTCACTACTTGGCGTTCAAGGATTTGAACCTTGGACCTTCGCAGCTTGCCACGTTAGATTTTTCATGGACGGTGCAGGGCTCGAACCTGCGGCCTCTTCGGTGTAAACGAAGCGCTCTACCGCTGAGCTAACCGTCCATAAATCTAACAAGGTGAATAAATACGACGCTCTAACCAACTGAGCTAAACGCCCAGCATTGAATTGTAAGATGATAAAGGGAACCCCGTCAAAAGTAATATCATGACTTCCACCCCGCTTCGTTAAGTCTGCAGACAGACCACGCGGATGTTCTGTTTATATCAAAGTTAACGGCAAAAAAAAAGTCCTCCTCAATCTGGCTTTAAAAAATGCAAAACCGGAAAGGTTCCGCCTGCTTGCGAGAAGTTTCTGCTAGACGTATTATAAAAATATTAGTCTAAACCGCGAATAGTATAGTTAATAGTTTAAATAGGTCGATATAAAACGCGTAATCACTTTAAACTCCACCTGTCAAAAATAATGGCTTTTGACTCATCTTTTAGGTCAAAAAAAACTAACTTTTATAATTTCTAACTATATGCATATGAAACATCGAAATTCGCTTAATTATTCGCTTATTTTTATGGGGTTGCTCTTTGCTCCTTTTTTCTCGCTTGCGCAAACAGCCACTCCGTTAATCCAGCTTTCAGCAACACCCTTGTATGGGCAACCTCCGCTCACTGTGACGTTTACGGCAACACCGTCAAATATCTCTTTGTGCGGGATTACGGAAACTTGGGATTTTGGTGATGGCAATAGCTTAAGTTCTGCTGATTTATGCGCGCCATATTCCGCTACTCCCATGCCGGTTGCTTCCACGATCACTCATACATATAATAGCGCCGGAACGTACGTGGCGACTTTCAAAATAAGTCAAACGACCTCTAATTCGGTTTCGGTTGTCGTATTAAATAGCTGTGGATCGCTCTCTTGCCCGACGCCGACTCCGATACCATCATCTGTTGCATTCACTCTTTTAAACAGCGGAGATGTTACCGTTCTTCAGGGTCAAAGTGTTGTAAACTCATTAAGCTCATTCGTAAGCCCGGGGGCACTAGGCGCTGTTTCCTATTTAGTGGCCGGCCTTCCTTCCGGCTCAACATATTCGCTTTCCCCATCCTCCTGCACGCCTCCATGTGGTGGCGTAATTATCATAAATACGTCGCTCACAACCACTCCCGGGACATATGCGGTCACGGTGTACGCAACCGGAAGTGGGCTAACGGCACAAACCATATTTAATTTTACAGTACTTCCCGTTTCTTCAACCCCTCCCTCAAGTTCACTACAGGGGCAATTAACACCGGGAACAACAGCTTGTATGCCTAGGCCGGCTTGTCTAGATTCAGTACCTCGTTGTCTTATAGCTGAACCCTCGGCAGGTTGGTGCTCAACATTAAGCAGTGGCGGAACGGCAATGGGTAGTATTGTTTGCACACAGGAAGTTAAATTATGTTCCGATGGAAGTTATGTAAGCCGCAAGAGTCCGACGTGCGAATTTGCGGCATGTCCCGTGGCTAACCAAACAAACACTACCACCGGGACAGTTAATTCCACTCCCGGAACAGTTAATTTTGCTTCAAACTTGTATTTTGGGATGAATAGTTTGGATGTAGTGTTATTGCAACAAACGCTTCAGCAACTTGGATATTTTTCTGCCGCCACTCAACCCACAGGATATTTTGGAACAATTACGGCAAACGCTGTCCGGTTATTCCAGACAGCATACAACATATCCGCTACCGGATATGTTGGAACACTGACACGAGCCGCACTTGCCGACCCGTCACTAGTAACGTCCGGCACGACACAGGTGTGCACACAAGACGTTAAACAGTGTTCCGATGGAAGTTATGTGAGTCGCATGAGCCCAACATGTGAATTCGCAACGTGTTCCGGCTCCGGAAATATTTCTGACGGGGGAGGAATAATAGGAAGCGCGCTTTTGCAACAAACACCCACCCAACAGCAGTTTCAGACTCAAGTGGTTCAACAGACAAATAAATTCATCATTGGCGACCGGGTACAGACGACCGTAACCCTGAACGTCCGCGCGACTCCGTCTCTTACCGGCATACTTTTAGGAAGTCAGCCCACTGGAGCACTGGGGACTGTTATTGGAGGTCCGTTTGTCGCGAACGGTCCAGGTGTTACTCCTGACGGCTATATCTGGTGGAATATTAACTACGACAATGCTCCCGACGGCTGGAGTGTCGAGAATTTTCTTGCGAAGGCATTACCAGTTCCTCCGCCCCCACCCCAATCAAAAATTCCCCTTTCTTTTTCCTATCACATCTCCGACAAACTTGATAAGGCCGGAGGGCCCTTTATCAACCAAAGCAATCACCCGCTCCTTGACTCGGTAATCGTCAATGTCAAGTGGGCGCTCGCTGAACCCGCGCGCGGTACCTATGACTGGTCACTCCTTGATAAAAAGATCACCCAGTGGACAGGGACGAGCGGCAAAAAAGTGATTTTAAAGATCGCGCCATACGGAGCGGATCCTGCTGATGGCGAAGAAGGCGATTCAGATGATAACGACACTACTCCTTCATGGGTTTATGATTTTCCCAATAACGTTCCGCGGATTTCTTTTGTCGGTAGTCATGCGAGGCAGGTATCAGTGCCGAAAGTCTGGGATCCGAATTTCTATCCTCTCTACGGAGAATTCATCGAGGCACTCGGCAAAAAATACAATACTGATTCGAAGGTAGCCGGTTTTATGATAGGAATTGGCCATAATGGCAATGTCAACGCTCAAAGTTCAAAAGGCGGCGGACTGGCTTTTGTTGCGGCAGGTTGGACGCTCCCTACATGGGAAAAACATATTTCGGAAGTGATCCGCATTTCCCAGAAACATCTTTCCA
>Ga0209541_10014057_pt1 | contig 12135 bp, 8 predicted proteins | sample RifCSPlowO2_01_FD_184027 | JGI IMG/M metagenome (GOLD analysis project Ga0209541, IMG submission 184027) | Groundwater microbial communities from Rifle, Colorado - Rifle CSP2_plank lowO2_0.1 (SPAdes) (version 2) | ecosystem: Environmental > Aquatic > Deep subsurface > Groundwater | place: Rifle...
TAAAAACTCATTATGCGCGTAGAAGATTTAGAATCTATCAGAATAAAAATCGCCTCGCCCGAGGATATTTTGTCGTGGTCGCACGGCGAAGTGTTAAAGCCCGAAACCATCAATTACCGGACTCAGCGTTCGGAAAAAGACGGGCTTTTTTGCGAGAAAATTTTCGGTCCGGAAAAGGATTACGAGTGTTATTGCGGAAAATACAAAAGAATCAGATATAAGGGCATTGTTTGCGACCGTTGCGGGGTGGAGGTAACCAAGGCCAGTGTCAGAAGGGAAAGAATGGGGCATATAAAATTAGCCACTCCGGTTTCCCATATCTGGTTTTTACGGGGGGTCCCTTCCAGGATAGGGATGGTTTTAGATTTGCCGATGCAGCAGCTGGAAAAAGTGATTTATTTTGCCGCTTACATCGTCACTAAAGTGAACGGGGACGCCGTAAAGAAAACTTTAGATGAAATCGAAAAAGAATATAAAAGTAAAATAAAAAGCCAGAAGCCCAAAGCCAAAAACAAGAAAGAACTGGCAAAAGTCCAAGAAGAATTAAAATTGGCGAGAGACAAGGCCAAAGAAGAATTGATGTCTTTAAAGACCCTGAAAGTGCTTTCGGAAGTAAGCTACCAGAATTTGGCTTCAAAATACGGCGAAGTTTTTGAGGCCGGAACGGGATCGGAAGCCCTGAGAAAAATTTTTGAAAAAGTTGATCTGAAAAAAGAAATAGCTGTGGCGGAAAAAGTATTGGCCGGGGCGTTAAATCCCCTGTCTTCAAGAAAAATTTTATTGAGATTAAAGATGCTGAGGGCCATGCTTAAAATGAATATCCGGCCCGAATGGATGTTTCTGACCGTTTTGCCCGTATTGCCTCCCGATTTGCGGCCTATTGTGCAGCTTGACGGGGGCAGATACGCTTCTTCTGATTTGAACGACCTTTACCGGAGGGTCATCAACAGGAATAATCGCTTGAAATATCTTTTGGAAATCGGGGCTCCGGATGTGATCGTCCGCAATGAAAAAAGAATGCTGCAGGAAGCCGTAGACGCTATGATTGACAATACCATGAGGAAGGGAACCACCACCCAGGCTACCACGGGCGGCAAGCGCTTGTTAAAATCTTTAGCCGACATCTTGAAGGGCAAGCAGGGGAGATTCCGCCAGAATCTTTTAGGCAAAAGGGTGGACTATTCCGGGCGCTCGGTGATTGTGGTAGGGCCGGACTTAAGGCTGAACCAGGTGGGCGTTCCAAAACAGATGGCTTTGGAAATTTTCAAACCGTTTGTCATAAAAAAGATTTTGGAAAAGGAACTGGCTTACAATGTCAGAAGCGCTTCCCGCCTGATAGAAGACGAGACCGACGAGGTCTGGGCGATTTTAGAGGAAGTGGTTAAGGATAAATTGGTTATTATCAACCGGGCGCCCACCCTGCATCGTTTGGGCATCCAGGCATTCGAGCCGATTTTGATTGAGGGCAAAGTGATCAGAATCCATCCCATGGTCTGCAAGGCGTTTAACGCCGACTTTGACGGCGACCAGATGGCGGTTCACTTGCCCTTATCCAATTTCGCTCAGAAAGAGGCCAGGGAAAAAATGCTGGCGTCTTTGAATTTGTTAAAACCCGCCGCCGGCACTCCCAGCGTCACCTTGTACCAGGATATGGGCCTTGGCTGTTATTGGCTGACAAAAATTACCGAAGGAGCTAAGGGCCAAGGAAGGGTTTTTTGCGACATCAACGAAGCGGTGCTGGCTTATGAATTCGGGGATATTGATATTAAAGCCAAAATCAAGGTCAGGTTTAAAAATGAATTGATAGAAACTTCTCTGGGCCGGCTTTTATTCAATGAAATTTTGCCCGATGGTTTTCCTTTCCAAAATCAATTGATTAAGGTCAAAGACCTGGAGAGAATCGTTGCCGAAATAATAGAAAAATACGACCCCGTAACCATTGAAGATACTCTGGATAAAATTAAAAATCTTGGTTTTGAATATTCCACATTGTCGGGAATCAGCTGGGGGATTGACGATTTAATCATTCCGCCGGAGAAAAATAATATTTTAGAAGAAGCCCAGAAGAGAGTGGAACAGGTGGAATCCCATTTCCAGAAGGGGCTTTTGTCTCCCGAAGAAAAACGGCAGAAAGTGATTGAGGTCTGGACAAAAGTTAAATCGGACATTGAAAAATTGGTGCCCAAAACCTTGGCGGAAGATTCTCCTGTTTTTCAAATTATTGATGCCGGGGCCCGGGGCTCCTGGTCGCAGATAGTCCAAATGACCGGCATGAAGGGCCTGGTTATAAATCCCGTCGGCCAGATTATTGAATTGCCGGTAAGAAGCTGCTACAAAGAGGGATTTGATGTTTTGGAATATTTTATTTCCACTCACGGAGCCAGAAAAGGAACGGCTGATACGGCCTTAAGGACTTCCACCGCAGGTTATCTCACCAGGCGCTTAGTTGATGTCGCCCATGAAGTGGTCGTGTTCGAGCATGACTGCAAAGACAAAGAAGGGGTGGAAATTTTAAGAAGCGACGCCCAGGACCTCGGCCAGAATCTCCTTTTAAAAATTGTCAGCCGGACCGCGGTAGAAAATATCAAAGCTCGTGATGCGGCCGGCAAATTAAGAACAATCGTCAAGCAGGGCGAAATTATTGATTGGGCCAAAGGCAAGGAAATTGTAGATTCAGACCTTAAAACAATCAGGGTGCGTTCGCCCCTGAGCTGCAAGTCCATCAGGGGTGTTTGCCAGACCTGTTACGGCTGGGATTTGGGAAATAATAAATTGATCAATATGGGCGAAGCCGTCGGGATCGTGGCGGCCCAGGCCATCGGAGAACCGGGCACCCAATTAACAATGAAAACCTTCCATACGGGCGGAGTGGCGGGCGGCGGCGATATCACTTTCGGCTTGCCCCGGGTCCAGGAAATTTTTGAAATGCGCTCGCCGGGAGGCAAGGTTGAGATTGTAAAGGAAGAGGGCCAAGTCCTTGAGATTACCCAAGACAGAATTATTAAAATAAAATCTCAAAAAGACGTTATTGAATATAAGGCGCCCAATAACGTCGGCATTTTAGTGAAAGAAAAAGATAAGGTTCAAAAGGGACAGCCTCTTTGGGAGGGGAATATTGATTTGAGAGAGCTGTTTTTGTTAACCGACAAAGAAACCGCTCAGCGCCAGATAATCAGAGAGGTGCAGAAAATTTATGCCTCTCAGGGAGCTCCTATCCACGATAAGCATATTGAGGTGATTGTCCGCCAGATGTTTGCCAGGGTGAGGATTAAAGATGCGGGCGCTAGTTCTTATACTCCCGGAGAAGTCATTGAAAGAGGGGACTTTTTGGAGGAAAATGCCAGATTAAAAAAGGAGGGGAAAACCCCGGCTAAAGCCGTCCAGATTTTGCTGGGCATTTCCCGGGTTTCTCTGACTACCAGCTCCTTTTTGTCAGCTGCTTCTTTTCAGGAGACGTCCAGGATTCTGATTAAATCCGCCTTGGAAGGCAAAGAAGACAAACTGCGCGGGTTGAAGGAAAACGTCATCATAGGAAAATTGATCCCCGCAGGTTCCGGTTTCAAAAAATAGTCTGTTGAAGTCATTCTTCAACAAGCTCAAAGTTAATAATTTTTATGAAATTCGAAATTGGCTCGTACGGGCATATATATAATAGAGGAAATCGTAAGCAACTCATAGTTCTTGACGCAAAAGATCGTTGGCATTTTTTACAGGCATTGTATTATTTAAATCATACAACAAAGATGGCAAATCCTTTTCGAGAACTAAGAGATTTGTTGAAGTCAGACTTCAACAATCAGTTGGTTTGGCCGGAGCGACTCGGGGAAAGGTCGCCATTAGTAAAAATATCTGCTTTTAAACTTAGAGGCAATCACCTTCATCTTCTTTTGAAACAAGAGGCGGAAGATGGAATTAGAGTACTTATGCAGCGCGTGGGAACCGCCATGGCAAAAAGGTTTAATGAGAGATATCAGCAAGTCGGAAGTTTGTTTCAAGGCAGATATAAGGCAAAACTAGTGGAAACAGACGAATATATAAGTTATTTGAGTGTGTATATTCAAGTGAAAAATGCATTTGAAGATTATCCTGGGGGAATGGAAAAAGCATTAAAGGAGTTTGATAAAGCGTATGAATGGGCAGTCAAAGACCCATATAATAGCCTCGGCGATTATGCGGGAGAGCGAAATTCGCCGATTATTGGCAAGGGCATACTTGGAGAAATGTTCCCAACGCCGGAATCATATAAAGAATTTGCTAAACAATGTATGCTTGGGACTAATTTAGATGAAAAACTTGATAAATTAAGATTAGATTAGTCTGTTGAAGTCATTCTTCAACGAAGATGTTGTGGAAAAAATAAAAAATAGTATAATAAATTAATGGCAAAGAGAGTTAAAAATCATAAAAAAAATGGAGGGGCGGGGAGGGAAAGCAATCTGCTCGGGGTGGCCCAAAAAATTAAAAAGCAGATTTTCGGCATAATTGTTTTTCTTTTGGCCATAATAGTCGTTTTCAGTTTTTTTAACCGGGCGGGATTGGCGGGAAAAATAATTTTTCAGGGCTTGGATTTATTGGTTGGCCGAACTATCTTTCTTCTGCCCCTGGTATTGGTTTTAGGAGGATTAATTTTTATTTTTTCTCCCTACAATAAATTTTTGAGAGGGGTGCTTTCAGGCACCTTTCTTTTAATTTTGGGAATTTCCTCCCTCTTTGAAATTTTAAACCCCGATTTAAGATTCGGGGGATATCTGGGTTTAGCTGCAAAACCATTTTTAAAATTTTTCGGTTTTTGGGTTTCCGAAATTATTTTTGCCGGGATTATACTCATTGGAACTTTGATTTTTTGGCATCTTTTAGGCCAGCCCTGGCCCAAAAAGAGCAGAGGGAAAGAAATCCCAAAAGCCGTCCAATTTTCAGAACCCGCCAAGACGTCGTTTATCAAAAAATTATTTTTGCCGAAATTCAAAATACACGAGATTGAGCCAAGCTCCGAGCCCGTCTCAGCCAGACCCTCTTTTGAAGCGGTTCAGCCCGTGTTATCAAAAAAAGTGGTCTTGCCGCTTTTGCCGAAATATAAATATCAGATTCCGCCCTTTGACCTGCTCGAAGGAGATAAAGGCACGCCTTCCGCAGGCGACATCAGGATGAATTCAGCCATAATTAAAAAGACCCTGGAGAATTTTAATATTCCGGTGGAAATGTCGGAAATAAACATAGGACCTACCGTTACTCAATATACCTTGAAACCGGCCGACGGCATAAAGCTGACTAAAATTACCACTCTTTCCAATGATTTGGCTCTGGCTTTGGCAAATCACCCGATAAGGATTGAAGCTCCCATTCCCGGCAAGGCCTTAGTGGGCGTTGAAGTCCCGAACAAGGTCCGGGTTCAGGTCCGGCTTAAAAATCTGATATCTAGCACCCAGTTCCAGAATTCGCCCTCGGGCCTTCCTTTGTGCCTGGGGAATGATGTATCCGGCAACTCTATTTATGCCGATTTGGCAAGAATGCCCCATTTATTGGTGGCTGGATCCACGGGCACTGGCAAAACCATATTTTTGAATTCTTTGATTATGTCCCTTCTTTACCGCAACTCGCCCGAAATGCTCCGCTTGATTATGATTGACCCGAAAAGAGTGGAGTTCCCGGTTTACAACGACTTGCCCCATTTATTATGCCCGGTAATTTTAGACCCCCAAAAAACACTTAATGCCTTGAAATGGCTGATAGGAGAAATGGAAAGAAGATTCAATGTTTTATCGGTGGAAAGAGTCAGGGACATCAAGGGTTACAATGAAGTTGCCTTGAAAAAAGAAATTCCGCCCTTGCCTTTTATTGTTTTAATCGTTGACGAATTGGCCGATTTAATGGCCTCCAGGGGCAAAGAAATGGAAGCGGGAATAGTGAGATTAGCTCAAATGTCCAGAGCAGTCGGCATTCATTTGGTATTAGCTACCCAGCGACCGTCGGTGGAAGTGATTACCGGTTTGATTAAAGCCAATATTACTTCCAGAATAACTTTCCAGGTCGCTTCCCAGGTTGATTCAAGAACCATTTTGGATGCCGCCGGCGCGGAAAAATTATTGGGTGCCGGGGATCTCCTCTTTTTATCGGCTGAAGTCATAAAACCTAAAAGAATCCAGGGGGCTTATGTTTCAGAAAAAGAAGTGAAAAAAACGGTCGCGTGGATTAACGAAGCGAACGCTAAATTGGAAGTGGAAAAAATAGAAGAAGGGGTCTTGGAAAACCAAATGTCCCAGGACCTGACTAAGGCCCTGGAAATGCCGGAATCCGAATTCGACGGATTTTACGGGGAGGACCCTCTTTATGAAGAAGCAAAAAGACAGGTTATAGAAGCTAAAAAGGCCTCAGCTTCCTTATTGCAGAGGCGCCTAAGAATCGGTTATGCCCGGGCTGCGAGATTGCTCGATATGCTGGAAGATAAAGGTATAATCGGTCCTTCAGACGGAGCTAAACCCAGAGAAATTCGTTTCGCCAGCGAGCAGAGCAACCTTAGCGACAATCAAACATCAAAAGAAGATAAAGAATGGCAAAAGATATAAAAAAAGAACCCTTCGACATGGCTCAGGGCAAGGAGGAAAAAAAGGATTTACAGAATGCGGTTGAAGAAATAAAACAGCGTTTTGGCGAGGGAGCAATAATGAAATTAAAAGAAGTCAGGGCGGTTGACGTTGATGTGATCCCAACCGGTTCCATTTCCATAGATTTGGCTTTGGGAGTGGGGGGAGTCCCTAGGGGCAGGGTAGTGGAAATTTACGGGAATGAATCGGCCGGCAAAACCACTTTGGCGCTTCATATTCTGGCCGAAGCCCAGAAAAAAGGCGGAGTAGGCGCTTTTGTCGATGCCGAGCACGCCTTGGATCCTGATTATGCTAAAAGAATCGGAGTCAATATAGATGATTTATTGATTTCCCAGCCGGATTCCGGCGAGCAGGCCTTGCAGATAGTGGAAACATTGGTGAAGTCGGGTGGAGTTGATGTGATAGTGGTGGATTCCGTCGCGGCTTTGGTTCCCCAGGCGGAGATTGCCGGAGAAGTAGGCGAATTCCAAATAGGACTCCAGGCCCGCTTAATGAGCCAGGCCTTAAGAAAGCTTTCCGGCATTATTTCCAAAACTAAAACAGTCGTCATCTTTTTAAATCAAATCAGGATGAAAATAGGCATTATGTTCGGCAATCCGGAAACCACTCCCGGGGGACTGGCCTTGAAATTTTATGCTTCCGTGAGAATTGAATTAAGAAGAAACGCCCAGATAAAGCGCGGCGAGGAAATAATCGGCAACCGGGTGAAAGCCAAAATTGTCAAAAATAAAGTGGCGGCTCCCTTCAAAACTACGGAGTTTGATATTTATTATAACGAAGGAATCTCCAAAATAGCCGATATCGTCAATACCGGATTAAGAATGGAAATAATCAAAAAAGCGGGAAGTTGGCTTCAATACGAGGATATAAAAATCGGCCAGGGGCTGGAAGGCGCCAAGGTGTTTTTGAAAGAAAATCCGGCGATTTTGGAAAAAATAACAAAAGCGATACTGTTGAAAAAATAATCCGAATTCTACAAATACTTATCCGAATGCCGCGAATATTCGTATTATTCGGATAAAAATTCGTATCATTCGCATTATATTTTTATTTTACGGTATGAGGGAGCAGGCCCAAGTGTCTGGCTCTTTTTACTGCGTTGGCCAGCTTTCTCTGGTGGGTGGCGCAATTCCCCGTTTTCTTTCTTGAGCGTATTTTAGCCAAACCCGAAAGAAACCTCCGCAAAAGATCGGTATCTTTAAAATCAATTGCGCTAATATTCCGTTGGCAAAAAAAACAAGGCATAATAATATAATGCGAATTCTACGAATCCGTATCCGAATTCTACGAATTATTCGTGTCATTCGGATAAAAATTCGTAACATTCGGATTATAATGGTATATCTTTAACGTCTATTTCGCTGTCCTCTTCAACAACGGGGATTTCTTCTTGCGAAGGCATTTCTTTATCTTCTTTTGGTTCTTGGGGAGTTATTGCTGATTTTCCGGCTGTTCTTGGGCCCAATTGCAGAGCTTCGCCGATAATTTCCGTTCTAGAACGTTTATTGCCCGAAGAGTCCTGCCAGGCGCGGGTTTGCAATCTGCCTTCTATCAAGACCAGAGACCCTTTATTTAAATATTGGGAAGCGATTTCCGCCAAACGGCCGAAAAGCACGATATTATGAAACTCGGTTTGCTGCTGTTTTTGGCCGGCTTTATCGACATAATAGCGGTCGGTGGCCAGTCCGAAATTTGCGACTGATTTTCCCGAAGGCAAAGCCCGGGTTTCCGGGTCGCGGGTCAATCTTCCCACTAAAAATACTTTATTTAAGTTCATAGACTTTGTTCTCCTAATATTTCTTCTAATTTTTTCTCAATGTCCGCCATTTCGACTTTCGGCTGGACTTTTCTTTCTGTTTTTTGGTCGGTAGCCGGCACAATTCTCTGCCTTTCCTGGAAAATTCGGGGCTGTTTTTTGATTAAAACGGAATAGCGGAGAATCTGGTTTTCTAATTTTATTTTTTTTTCAAAATTTGATAACTGTTCGGGGTTAATCTCAAAGTTCAGGGAGAATAAGAGCCCGGGTTTTTCTTTCCCCTTCATATAAGCCGTTCTTTTTTTGCCGAAATTGTTATCTTCAATCAGCAAGCCGTTTTGGCCCTGCAGGGCAGATATTATCCTTTCTTTTAAAGATTTTAATTCTTCCTCTTGCAGAGTGGCGGGAATCAAGTAGCTTAATTCGTAATATTTCATAGTGCCATTTTATTCTATTTTTATTCCTTTGTCAATTCAATCTTTTCAGCAAATATTCAACCAGCATTTCTCCCCCTAAACCCTTTCCGACAGTATAATATTCGGCTTTCAAGTCATCGATCTCTGCGGAAACTCCTATGCCAGCCATTTCAACCATTTCTTTGTCGTTAGGACCATCCCCGATAATTATTGTATTTTCTTTTTTTAACCCAAGTAATCCAAGAATTTTTTTAATTCCTTCCCATTTTGACACATCCTTTCTTTGGATATCCCAAGCTTCATTGGCTACCCACATCGCTTTTATTTGTTTTTTCTTGTCTAATTTCTTTATAATTTTTGGGATTTGCTCCATTTTGTACGGGCAATTGGCAGTGAGAATAATCTGTTTTGGTTCAAATCCGTTTATGGGCAACTTGCTGATTTCATTTTTTAATTTAGCTCTCAGGGTAAAATATTCTGCGTCATAATCAAAAAGTTGCTTGAGTTTTCCGTTAATTAGGGCGATATTTCCATTTTCAGCGACTATGACTGTTTTATCATCTATAATTTTGCTATACATACTTTGAAGCCAAATTAATCCTCTGCCGGAAGCTACGCATATAATCAGTTTCTTTTTAAGTTTATTGATATTTTGCGCCAGTTTATCGCTAATTTTATTTGCCCTAATAGACACTTCCATATAATTGTTTTTTTCTTTTTCGATAATTTTGGTTCCTCTTTTTACGGTTACGCCGTCTGAATCTAAAACCAGCATTTTTATTTTTTTTATTTTTTTTAAGGGAATTTCTTTATTTAACATAATATTATAATTAAACTAAACCCATTTTTTGGCGGACTTTGATAATCGTGGATTCGGCCAAAACCTCGGCTTTTCTCTGGCCCTGGTCTAAAATTTCCTTAACATAAACTTCTCTTGTCAGAAGTTCTTTTTTCTTTCTGCGGAAGGGTTCCAATTTTAAAACCAGAAGTTCGGCCAGTTTTGCCTTAAAATCGGCGTAGCCCTTGTTTTTAAATTGCTTTTCAATGTCTTTTATTGATTTTCCGGAAAATAAAGAGAAAATAGTCAGAAGATTGGCAACCCCGGGTTTTTTATCGGGGTCGTATTGGATTATTCTTCCCGTGTCGGTGACCGAGGCCATTATTTTTTTAAAGATATCCCCGGATTCCTCAAAAAGTCCGATATATCCTCTAGGATCGCCGGTTTTGGACATTTTTTTATCGGGGTTCTGCAAAGACATTATCTTGGCTCCGAATTTGGGCAGTAAGGATTTTGGTTCTTTGAAAACTTCGCCGAATTTTTGGTTGAATTTTCTGGCTATAGTCCTGGCCAGTTCCACATGCTGCTCCTGGTCTTTGCCGACCGGGACCGCTTCGGTTTGGTAAAGCAGGATGTCGGAAGCCATTAAAACGGGATAGGTCAAAAGCCCGGCGTTGACGTATTCTTTGTGCGATTTGGCTTTTTCCTTAAACTGGGTCATTCTTTCCAGCTCTCCCAAAGGTGTGATTGTCCCTAAAAGCCAGGCCAATTCGGCATGTTCTTTCACCTGCGATTGGATAAAGAAAATACATGTTTCAGGGTCAAGCCCTGCGGCAAGATAGGTAATCGCCACGTCTAAAATATTTTTCTGCAGTTTTTTGGGGTCAAATGGCGTGGTAATAGCGTGCCAGTCGACAATGCAAAAAACGGCCTCATTTTTTTCCTGGAGTTCCAGCCATTGCTTTATGGCTCCCAGGTAATTTCCAATATGCAATTCTCCAGTAGGTCTTATTCCTGAAAATATTCTCATGAAATTAAACTTCGATAACAACCGGCAGTACCATCGGCCTCCTTTCGGTTTTAGTGAATAAGAAGTCGCCGATTTTATTCCTTAATTCGTCTTTAACGTAGATCCAATTGACGGCTTTGCCCGATCCCGTGGTCTTATTGATGATTTCAATCGCCTTTTTTCTTGTCTCAAAAAGCAAATCCTTTGATTCTCTTAAATAGACGAATCCTCTTGATATTATATCAGGAGAACCCTTTACTTTGCCAGTAGTTCTGTCTACTATCGCAACAATCACGAACATCCCGTCTTCAGCCAGCATCTGGCGGTCTCTCAGGACAATTTCGCCGATATCTCCCACGCCTAATCCGTCAACCATAATATAGTTTGCCGGCACCTGATTTTTTTCAATTGAAATTCCTCTCCGGCTTACGTTGACAATATTGCCGTTTTCCGCCACTGCGATATTTTTTTCGGGGACTCCCACTTCTCTGGCCAGGTCGGCATTGGCAATCAGCATTGAATATTGGCCGTGGACGGGCAGGAAAAACTGGGGATTCATCATCCTTATCATTTCTCTTAATTCTTCCCTTTGGGCGTGGCCGCCGGCGTGTATATCCATCATTTTATAGTGGAAGACTTTGGTCCCTTGGCGTAAAATTCCGTCTTTTAAAAATTGGACCGTTCTTTCGTTGCCGGGTATCACCGAAGAGGAAAGTATGACCGAGTCGCCTTTTTTTAACTTTAAGAATCGGTGGGCTCCTGTGGCAATTCTCATTAAAACCGCTTCCGCCTCCCCTTGGGCGCCCGTGCATATAACCGTCACCTTTGAATCCGGAGAGTTTATGATTTCTTTCGTGGAAACAAGCGTTCCTTTTTTAGCTTTAATGTAGCCCAAAACTCTGCCGATTTCCGCATTGGTTTTCATCGAATAGCCCTCCAGACAAACTCTTCGGCCGTATTTTTCAGACAGAGAAATGAGCTGCTGAACCCGGTTGATAAGCGAGGAAAATGTGGCGGCAATAATTCTGCCCTGCGAGCGCCGGAAGATTTCTTCCAAGTTTCCTTCAATTGTTTTTTCGGAAAGAGAATGCCCCTCTTCTTCGGCCCCCGTGGAATCCTGCATTAAAAGCAGGATTTTTCTTCCGCCGATATTTTTAAGTTTTTGGAAGTCGGTAGGCAAATCGTTTACCGGAGTGGGGTCAAACTTAAAATCGGAAGTATAAATGATATTTCCTTCGGGAGTTGCGATAAAAATACCCAAGTCGTCTGGGATATTGTGGTTTTGCTTGAAAAATTCCACCTGGAAAGGGCCCAATTGGACCTTAAATCCGTCTTTAGCCGTTTCAATGTTCAATTTGGGCAAGTTGGGAAATTCCTCCTGCCTTTTCAGAATAATAGCCCTGGCTAAGGGAGCTGCAAACATTCTTAAACGGGGCGACCAGATTTTATCGATCAAATAGGGGACGGCCCCGATGTGGTCATAATGGCCGTGGGAAAAGACAATCCCCGCGATTTTATCTCTTTTGTTTCTTAAATATTCGATATTGGGAATGAGAAAATCAACGCCGGGCATA
>Ga0209541_10014059_pt1 | contig 12132 bp, 13 predicted proteins | sample RifCSPlowO2_01_FD_184027 | JGI IMG/M metagenome (GOLD analysis project Ga0209541, IMG submission 184027) | Groundwater microbial communities from Rifle, Colorado - Rifle CSP2_plank lowO2_0.1 (SPAdes) (version 2) | ecosystem: Environmental > Aquatic > Deep subsurface > Groundwater | place...
GGGTTTGCCGTTGGAAAATGTAAATTCAGGAGATTTGTATTATTGGGCTCCTGTTAACGAAGCTGTCGCGAGGTTCAATGCGGATTCCGTTAGGGCTAACTTGGATTGCTACAGGAGTCCTGCGGACGTCGATTCCTCGCTTGGGGTACGTCTTGTCGGGCGCAAAAAAATTTCTGGAGGAGAAAATGACAAATCAAACTAATTTAATTTCCTTTAACAAACCATGCAATGTAACGCCCTTAATCTCACTTTTAGTCAGAGCTTCTAATAATTCTTTATCATTTGACAAAATTCTTGCATCAATTCCTTTACTTTTTAAGAATAAAGCCAGCGCGACATATTGGAAATCATCTGGCGGAGAAATTTTTATTGCTTTGGGAATAAATTTTTCAAATTTGGAGAAATGTATGAATTCAATTTGTGACTCTATTTTTTCTAACAACCAAATAACCTCAAATTCTGAAAGAGTTGACTTGCCCATGATTAAGGGAAGGTTATTTCTTATCTCAATAGATAAATACTCAGGGGCGGTTAAATTTATTTCTTTTGTAAAGTCGTTCCATTCAAATAAATCCAAAGCCTTGCCTTTTTTTATCAGAGCTGAAATTACAGAATTAGCATCTGGTATGATTATCATCTATTTAGAAGAGATTAATTCTTTATATCTCTTTGCAAGATCTTTGTTTACTTTTCTTCCTATCTCGAGAGCATCTTCTTCAGTTAATCTTGATTTTGAAACAATAGTGCGAAATTCTCTCCATTCAGATACTTTCTTATTGATAAATGATGCGATTATAACAGACCAGTCTATAGGTAGGTCAGACATTCTTCTTTTCAAGTCATCTGATATTTCTATTCGCAGTTCGACCATGCTAAATAGAATTGCAAAGAGTATAAAAAATCTTCTATTGCTAGATAATGCTTCAAAGGGGCTAAAATGACAAATATAAATAAACAAGTCGAAACAAATGTTGCGGAAGAAATTAATAAAGGCGGATTTAGCGGCAGTTATAAAGTAAGAGTGATGAAAGAGAAGCCGCATATTAGCGGAAGTATTTTATTGGATGGTTTAAATCAAATAGACATCAGATATAATCCTGCGTATGAGGATATTGCAGAGGGAAGATTACCTGTAATGGCTCGTGATGTTACGAGGCACGAAGTAAATCATCGTGGTTACAGAGGATTTAACGGCTGTCCGAGAACTTTAGACTTTCATGTTGAGAAAATTTATGAACCAATTGCTGAAGTTTTACAGCAGAAAGGTTTTGGAAGAAATGATGCACATTATGTGGCAAATGCTTTAGAAGATACAATTTTGCACACTGATTTGGGCGGGAAATTTGCACTCGATGGAATTTCTGAACTCTTTTCTGATGTTGGAAGAAATTTAAGAGACGAACAGTTTACGGCTTTTTATGATGCTCATGTAAAATTAAATATGTTTCTTTGGGGGAATGGAAGACAAAAGAAGCAAGTTGGAAAATATTTCACGCATGATAAAGAGAAACAGGCGAAAATAAGAGGAGTTATGAAAGATTTTTTGGATAAATCCGGTTTGAGGGGAATGGGCAGAGACAGACAGAAACTTCGAGATTTTTTGAATGATGATAATAATTGGCAAAGAATTGCAAGAGTGTATGCAGAAGAGTTTTCACAATTAATGGAACCGAGTTACGCACAACCTATTATAAATCATTCAGGAAGAGGAACTAAAGGGAGAGAAGGAGAAACGCCGAGTGAAACAGACGGGAATGAATTTGACAGGCAGATGGAAAGAGAGGAATACAAAATGAAAAGGGTCGGCAAAGCATTTCGCGCCGGCTCAAAAATACCGCCGATGATGGATTCTTTTGAGGCACTTGATTTAGTTTATCAAGGATTGGCACGCCAATTAAAGTTGAAGGTTAAAAGTTATTCGGAGCAGGAGCAAAGACCGGTTTTTTGGTATGGCTCGAGAGAATTTGATGAAGGAAAGGATGATGATAAGCACGTTACTTTTGGCTTTGACGAAAACGGAAACATTACGCTGAAAAAAAGAAGATATAGTGAAAAAATGGATATTCCGCATAAAATCTCTCCTCAAGGATTTCCGGAAACACGATTCTGCTTGTTAGACACTTCAGGGAGCATGAAATTATCGCCAGATAATTCTGATGATGCTGGAAACAAGAATTTTGCTTCGTGGGGAGATAATAGCAAATATCATTTTGGCTTGCTTGGGTGGTATGGACTTTTGGAATATTTGAAGCAAAATCATCTTTTAAGTCAGACTACAATAGGATTGGGGAATTTCAGCACGCAGACACGAATTGCCCGCGGTCTTGAAGCGGCGAAAAGAAACGCCCTACAACCGCAGTTTGGCTCAACGAAAATAGACAGCGAAAAAATTAGAGATATATTTGCAGGAAACGGAAGTTTAGTTTATACAATTTCAGATGGTGAAATAGAAAATTGGAGAGATATTAAAGAAGAGTTTATGAGGCAGGCAAGGAATCATTATTATTTTCATATGCAGATTGGTGCTGAGAGCGAAGTGGCGCGTGAATTGAGGAAAAAGGGTTTTAACGTTTTTGAAGTGCATGGCACGCAGGATTTAGCGGATAAAGTTATTGAAGTAACCGATAACGCTTACAGGAGGACAAGATGAGATACAATCCAAAATTAGCTGAAATAGTGAATAGAGAAGTTGAATTGGAAGGGAGAGCTGGAGCGAGAAAGAAAAACAGAAAAGCAGAGCCGCCTAAAATTGCCGCTCCTGCTAATTCGCAGGAAGGTTATATTTTTGTGCCTTCGCTTGGAATGGATATTGCGAAAAAAAGAACTTTGCAGGGAATTGATTTTTATGAACAGACTAAATCGGCTCATGCGCAGAGCCAGAGAATTTGCACGATAAATGAATTCAGGGAATTTGTAAATTATTTGAGGAATGGCTATTCAGACAGGCAGGAAGCTCAGCAAATTCTTGACGAAATTTATAAAGTTGAAGGGAACTGGAGAGCGGAAAATTTGGATGCGAGATTTGAAAAAGTTAAGAAAGATTTGTTTGTGAATTATCATAAGTTTGATGATAATGGAGATATTACGCCTGTGCGTGAGAGGGTTGCTCCGTGCCTAATGGAGAATAAAACTCCGGGAATTTCACTTGACGACTGGCTTGCGAATGCAACTCCGCAGGGTTTGCCGTTGGAAAATGTAAATTCAGGAGATTTGTATTATTGGGCTCCTGTTAACGAAGCTGTCGCGAGGTTCGATGCGGATTCCGTTAGGGCTAACTTGAGTTGCAACGGGAGTCCTACGGACGTCGGTTCCTCGCTTGGGGTACGTCTTGTCGGGCGCAAAAAAATTTAGAGAAGGAAGTTTCAGATTATAATATTATTTTAACTCGAAAGGTTTTTTTGAAGTGTAGAAATCTTTAAACCTTGTCTTACTTTTTGTTTTTACCTTAGAGGTTATCGAGTTCGTCCTCTCCCAAGAGGATACAAATAAAGACAAACTCAAGGTTACACGCCCATCCATAGTGCTAATCGGCCATAAAATACAGTAATAATAGTTAGTAGCGATGAAGAACCTTGGGGAAGTTTGGAGCGAAAATTAGAGTTACAGTGAAACTTGATGGATGTGCTAACATTGTCGCGAGGTTCAATGCGAATTCCGTTAGGGCTAACTTGAATTGCAACAGGAGTCCTACGAACGTCAATTCCTCGCTTGGAATAACCTTGACCTCTAAGGAATATTCATGAAAACATACAAAAATTTATATAAAAAAATATGTTCAATAGATAATCTCATGTTTGCTTATAAAAAAGCAAGGAAAGGCAAGGGAAAGAGTGCTTGCGTTATAGAATTTGAGAAGAATATAGATGAAGAAATTAAAGAATTAAATGAGGAATTAACGTCTTTTACTTACAAACCAAAACCTTTACGTCGCTTTGTTATCCGCGACCCAAAAACGCGCGTTATTCATGCTTCAGCATTTCGAGATAGAGTTGTTCATCATGCTTTACTAAATGTTATTGTGCCTATTTTTGAGAAAAGATTTATTTTTGATTCATATGCAAGCAGAGTCGGTAAAGGAACGCATGCTTCTCTTCAACGTTTTGATTTTTTTAAAAGGAGAGTTTCTTGTAATGGCCGGTTAATTAAACGCGGTAAGGAGAACGGAAATTTTGTTGAAGGATATATATTAAAGGCAGATGTTAAACATTATTTTCAGACAATTAACCATAAAATTTTAATTGGAATTTTAAGAAGAAAAATACAAGATGAAAAGACAATATGGCTCGTTCAGGGAATTCTTGAAAATGGCGATGATTCATGTAATGGCTTGGGGATGCCATTAGGAAATTATACTTCGCAGTTTTTCGCTAATGTATATCTTAATGAATTGGATTATTTTGTTAAACATTTTTTGAAGGCCAGATTTTATATCCGTTATGTGGATGATTTTGTGATTTTTCATAAATGCAAAAAATTGCTGGAGCATTATAGGGGCAGGATTGAACGTTACATTTCCTGCTTAAAACTTGAATTACACGAAGCGAAAACGAAAATTTTGCCTTTATGCAATGGTGTTGACTTTGTAGGATACAAGGTTTTTTATTATTATAAGAAAATCAGAAGAAGAAATATAAGAATTTTTCGTAAAAACTTGAATGAGAAATTGAAAAGATATAGAAGTGGAGAGATAACTAAAATAATGCTTATCGAAAATTTACAGGGCTGGTTTGGGTATGCAAGATGGGCAGATACTTATAAATTTAGAAAAAAGGTGCTTGAGGCAATTTAGTTATATTGGTGGACGGTTTTTTATATAATTCTTTACAATTTAACAAGATTTAAAAAATAAGTCTTTGTTTGTCTGATATGGTTTCAAAACAAATTCCTAAACATGTAGTTATAATTCCTGACGGCAATCGTAGATGGGCGAAGGGAAAAGGATTGGAGGCGGTTAAGGGACATGAGAAATCTGCTGATTTTGATAATGTCCGGCTTTTATTGGAAGAGGCGAGTGATTTGGGAGTAAAATATTTGTCTGTGTGGGGCTTTTCTACGGAGAACTGGGGAAGGCCTGCTATGGAAAGACAATTTCTTTTTGGCATTATGCTGAGAACGCTTGAGGATTTTAGAAAATATGCGAAAGAGAAAAATATTAGGTTTAGGCATTTGGGAAGGAAAGACAGACTACCTCGTGGCGTTATATCTGCTCTAAATTTGTTGGAGGAAGAGACCAAGAATTTCGACGGATTGAATGTTCAGTTTCTTCTTGATTATGGCGGAAGAGATGAGATTATCAGGGCTGTCAGAAAAATTTTGGAAGAAGGGAAAGAAGTTGATGAGGAAACATTTGGCAATTTTTTGGACACTGCCGGAATTTCCGACGCTGAACTGATTATCAGGACAGGAGGAGAGAGGAGACTTAGTGGATTGATGCCCTTTCAATCTGTTTATGCTGAGATTTACTTTACTGATAAATTTTTTCCTGAATTTGGGAAGGAAGATTTATCCGAAGCGGTTAAATGGTTTTCAGAAACAAAAAGAAATTTTGGGAAGTAGTTTTGGGAACTTTTAAATAGCTGGATTTTGGATTGAATTTATGAATGATAAGGATAAAGAGTCTGTCGGAAGGAGAAATGTCCTGAGGAAAGGAAAAGAGACAGATGGTAGGAAAATTGAAGGATATGATTTCGATAAAGGAGTTAATTATCCGGAGATTGTGAAAAGTTTTTCTTCCACGGGATTTCAGGCATCTCATTTATCGAGGGCGATTGATGCAGTGAATCAAATGATAAATGAAAAAGCTTTTATTTTTTTGGGCTACACTTCAAGCATGGTCTCTTCAGGGTTGAGAGATATTTTTAGGTATCTTGTCAAGAACAAGAAGGTTGACGTTGTTGTGACAACTGCCGGCGGAGTGGAGGAAGATATTATCAAATGTCTTGGAGATTTTGTCCTGGGGGACTTCAGGGCTTCCGGGAAAGATTTGAGAGAGAAAGGAATAAACAGGATTGGAAATATTTTTGTTTCTAATAATAGGTATGTTAGTTTTGAGGAATTTTTACAGCCAATTTTGAAGGAACTTTGGGATGAACAGAAATCCGACGGCAGAATTTGGACGCCGAGCGATATAATCTGGAAACTTGGCGAGAAGATTAGCGATGAGAAAAGTATTTGCTATTGGGCGTGGAAAAATAAGATAAGAGTTTTTTGCCCTGCAATTACCGATGGAGCTTTTGGAGACAATGTTTATTTTTCTTCCTTTAAATTTCCTGAACTGAAAATCGATATTGCTGAAGACACAAAGAGATTGAACGATACCACTGTTGGTCTAAAAAAATCGGGGCTGGTAATTTTGGGAAGCGGAGTTGTCAAACATTCTATTCTAAATGCTAATATGCTGCGCAATGGCGCCGATTATGCAGTTTATATTAATAATTCGCAGGAGTTTGACGGAAGTGATGCCGGGGCAGTTCCTGAGGAGGCGGTTTCTTGGGGGAAGATACTGCCGGATGCAAAGATGGTAAAAGTTTTCGGTGATGCGACAATTTTGTTTCCTCTTTTAGTTGCGGAGAGTTTTGCAAGAAATAATAATTTTAATTAACTATATAGTGGTAAAATAAGAAGATTTAAATACCGAGATAGATACGATTTTTAATGGAAACAAATCAAGATTTTGAAGCGGAGAATAATGAAGATTCATCTGAGCCAGAGCTGTGGGAAATAGGCAATTTTTGGTCGGAGCCTGTCAAAGACGAATCTCAACTTTTGGATTTATTGCATTATGATGTTTGGGCTAATTATAAAACCAGAGTTTTATTTCTCGCAGGACACTTTCCATTGTTTTATGATGAATCGAGGGCATATGCTGCAACAAATGCATGGGGTGCTTTTACACCTTATTCCTTGGATTTGGCTTGTAAAGTAGCGAAAATTCAAATAGAAAATCGCAATAGAGGGATGTCTTGCAAGGATGCAAAAGATATAGGATTTATATTACTCGCAGACGATATTAATTTTGAGGACTTTGACAATAACTCAAAATTTTCTAGACATCAAAAGTCCAGAAAGAGAGATGCTTTTTATAGGGCTATGTCCGGGACACAAGCAAGGTTACCTGAACAATTTCAAGAGATATTTAATAGATATGGCATACCTTCTGATTTGGTTGTAAGACAAAATCACGGAAAGAAAGGAAGAGAAGACTGTTTATTCTTTTCTGAAAGAATTCTTAGAACACATAGAGGGGAAGTTCAGGAAGCTGAATGTGCTAAAGCATATAGGGGTTTAATTGAATCTCCATATTTCAACAAAGAAACAGATTATTTAGTAGCTTTCCTGCCTGATATGTGCACAGGAAACATCTGTGAGAGAGTTCTTGGCGAAGGCTTGTTTGAAAAAACCGACTGGCAATTTGCAGGCTCGCATGTATCTATGCAAACTGATAGTACATTGTTATCCAAAGCAGATGTTGAGTCTATATGGGGAGATTGGGGAGTCAAATACAGAAGAGATAATGTATGTATTTAAATAATCTTTTTCATTTTGATTTTTAATGCAGAATAATAAAGCTAAAATATTTGTGTTCGAGAAAAAACCTAGTTTCGCAGAACTTTGGGATGTTTGCCTATACAACTTTCTCTATGATGCGTCAAAATATGTGCGAGAGGTGGAGCAACTCTTAATAAAACTCGGCTTGAGTAAAAATGCTAAATTTATAGATATTTCAGCGGGGACAGGTTTTATGTCGATGGAGTTATCTGAAAAAGGTTATAAATTTGATTTTATGGATGCTACAGACGACGAAATAGCCGTCTTCTCAAAAAAAGCAAAAGAAAAAAATTTACAAATTAAATGTAAAAAAAATTCAGTGGTTAGATATTCCTGAAAATTATTCTAAGAATGATTTTGATATGGTTTTTTGTAGAGGTAATAGTTTTATTTATGCCGCTGGAGGATGGAATAAATACAATAAAGTTGATTATAACAGAAGTCTAAAGTTATATGAAAAAACCCTTAGAATATTTTACGATTTACTGAAGGTCGGAGGCTATTTATATATAGATAAGTTTAAAGATAATGAAGCTCCAGAAAAGTTATTAGTGGGAAAGATAATAATTTCTGGAAAGAGTTATGATTTATTTTTTTATACTGAGATTAAAAAGAGTGAGAAGCATAGAATGGCTTCAATGTTGTTGAGAGATGAAGAAGGTAATGAGAAGGGTTTACCAAATGTAACTTCTATTTTGAAGTTGCATGAATTAATTTTGATGTTGAAAAAAACAGGATTTAGAGAAGTTAAAAAGTTGAATTTGAGAACCGAAAAACATTTCGATGTAATTCTAGCTAAAAAATGAAAGTCGATGCTAGTTGCTGATTTTGCCGCCCGTAAATGTTGGAATGGGAAAAAGCTTAAAAATAGAATTTGATTATGGATTTGGTATTTTACTGAACCTGAATTCTATTGGTTCGGCAAAAGGAAGTGAGGAATCGAAGTGAACCAAAAATCTGAACAAAAACTGAGGACTGTACAGGCAAAGCATTGGGGTCAATTGACTGCTATTGATCTGCATAAGTGTCGCAGTGATTTGCTGACAAGTGCGAGTGTTCTTTCTGATTTTTGCAAGGAGATTTGCAAGGAGATTGGAATGGTAAGATATGGTGAACCAATTATCAAGAGATTTGGCGAAGGAGACTTAGAAGGGTATTCTGCAATGCAATTTATTCATACTTCTACCGTTGTGGTGCATCTTGATGAGTTTGGGGGAAGAGCTTTCATTGATATTTTTTCTTGCAAGGAATTTGATGCTGAAAACGCAGTTAACTTTTCCAAGAATTTTTTCGGGGCGGAGAATGTTAAGAGCAGTACTATCTTCAGAGGTTAGTAGGGGGTTAAGTTTTTATTTAAAGGTATTTTCTTTGGTATATGATACAACTTCCTTTGGTTGGCGCGTTTCTTGAGGCGGCTGGTGTGATTCTTGAAAAAAGGATTCTGAAAAGCAGACTTGTTGATTATAAAAATTATACAGTTTACAGCTTTTTAGCGATAGTTGTTTTGATGCTACCAGCGCTTTATTTTTTCTGGGATGTTGAAGGAGCGGCTTTGGAGCAGAAAAATGTCCTGATTTTTGTTTTTGTTATATTGTCTTCTGTTCTTGCTAATTTATTTATTTTCTATTCTTTGAAGAGAGAGAAGGTTGTGGAGTTTGAACCTTTGTGGCTGATGCAACCGTTTTTTGTTGTTGTTCTTGCTTTCATTCTTTTTGAGAGCGAGAGGGATATTTATCCCGTGGGGTTTGCTTTGGTCGCCGGACTTTCTTTGATTGCGAGCCATATTAAAAAACATCATTTGCAGTTTGACAGGTATACAGTTACTGCTCTTCTCGGAAGTTTTTTCTTTGCTGTTGAACTCGTTGTTTCACGTTTTATTTTAGAATATTATTCTTCTTTTAGTTTTTATTTTATAAGATGCTTTTTTATTTTTGCAGTTACCCTCGCTGTTTTCAGGCCTTCTTTTAATTCTATCAAAACTAGCAAGATGACTTTAATGATTTTAGCGACGAGCTTGATTTGGGTTCTTTACCGCGTTATTGTTTATTATGGCTATTTGAATCTTGGAATAATTTTTACTACAACCATTTTTATGTTTTCCCCGGTGCTTATGTTTTTGTTTGCTGTTATTTTTCTTAACGAGAAACCGACTTTGAGGCAGGCAATTTCGACTTTTCTTATTTTTATCTGCGTTGTTCTTGCTGTTTATTTGAGCGCGAGCCGTTGATTCCCATAAGATTAAAAAAGGCATTTGTTTCGTCATTTTGGGCCTATAGTTTAGTGGATAGAACGACGGGCTTCGGAGATTTTTCGAAGCGACCCGTAGACAGGGGTTCGATTCCTCTTAGGCCCATTCGTAACGTTTAATAAAGTTATTTGTTAGTTAGGGAGATGGGAAAGAAGAGTAAGGAATTCTTGAAAAAGAAGAATGATGATTTTTCTGAATGGTTTTCTGAAATAGTTCAAAAAGCTGAACTTGGGGATTTGAGATATAATGTTAAAGGATTTTTAGTTTTTCAACCGTGGAGTGTTTTATGTATGGAGAAAATGTATGAACATTTTGGAAGGGTCTTGCAGGCGAAGGGGCATAAACCTTATTTTTTTCCTACGTTAATTCCAGAGTCTAATTTGAAAAAAGAGGGTTCTCATATAAGAGGTTTTACTCCTGAAGTTTTTTGGGTCACATATGGTGGAGAAAAGAAGCTTGATGAGAAATTGGCTTTAAGACCTACTTCTGAAACAGCCTTTTATCAGATGTTTGCTTTGTGGATTAGGAGTTACAAGGATTTGCCTTTTAAGACGTATCAGAGAGCGAATGTTTTCAGATATGATACAAAAGCAACTCGGCCTTTTTTGAGGAGTAGGGAATTTCATTGGATTGAAACTCATTGTGTGCATGCGACTGAAAAAGATGCGGAAAAACAAGTTCATGAAGATATGGAGATTACTGAAGAAATGCTTCATAAGAAATTTGGACTACCTTTCATATTTTTTGAGAGACCTTCATGGGACAAATTTCCTGGAGCGGCTAGAACTTTTGCTGCTGATGTCCTGAATCCAGATGGGCGAGTTATTCAGCAACCTTCTACACATATGATTAGCCAGAACTTTATGAATGCTTTTGATGTTAAGTTTACTGATAAGGATGGGAAGGAGAAAAGACCATTTGTTACTTGCTATGGTCCAGCGATGTCGAGGATTTTCGCTAGTGTCGTGATCGTTCATGGAGATGATAAGGGCTTGAGATTTCCATGGAGTATTGCTCCGCTACAGGTTGTTATCGTTCCTGTTAATGATGATAAGAAGATAATTGATAAAGCCGATTCTTTGAAGAAAAAAATTAAGAAGATTGCTTCTGTCGAAGTTGATTTGAGCGAGAGAAGTGCAGGAGAGAAATTTAGTTATTGGGAGATGAAAGGAGTTCCTATTAGAATTGACTTGGGAATGAAGGATCTGGAGAAAGGAGTCATCACTATTTTTAGAAGAGATTTGGGCAAGAAGGAAATTGTTAAGGAAGATGGTTTGATTAAGAATTTGCAGGAGATTGCCAGAGAGTTTACTGATAACTTGAGAAAGCAGGCGGATAAATTATTTGAGGATAAGATAAAAGATGTTAAGAATGTTAAGGAAATGAATAAAGTTATCAGTAATGGAGGAATTGCGCGTTGCGGTTTTTGTTCGGTTGACAAAGTAGGAGTTAAGTGCGCCGAAGTTGTTGAAAAACAAGTTAGCGCAGAGGTTAGGGGAACACGCCTTGGTGAGAAAGTTAAGGGTGGTGAGAAATGTGTGGTTTGCGATGAGAAAGCAGGACATATTGTTTATATTGCTAGGAGTTACTAAGGATTTATGGACAAAAGATTTAAATATCTTTGAGTTACCTTCTTCATATGGTTATTTTGAGTGATTTGAGTTTTGACTCTGGATACGGGATGAGGTTTTCTTCTTCTAAGCTGTTGGAGAGAGTTGAACTTACGAATGGTCAGATTGATGCTTTGAAGAATCTTCAGGATTATGATTTATCTTTTATTACGGAGAGACTTGTTGATGATATTAACTTGCCTTTGGAGGCTCCTGAACAAGTTGCTTATTTGAGACAGTTGTTTGATAGAGTTGATTTTTCTTTGGCAAAGAATATTGAATTAGAGTTTAGAAAGTGGTTTTCCTTGGTGATTATTTATCCTCACGAGGATTTTGTACCTTCTCGTCCTGTTGACATGTATTGGCATTATCTTGTTTTACATACTATGGAATATTCTCATTTTTGTAAGGCTGTTTTTGGTCGTTTTATTCATCACGTAGGAGCGAGAGAGGCAGGCATGGATTATATTCAGAATAGAAAGGATGAGACTTTGAGTAGACTTGTTAAGCTTTACGGTCCGTTGGATCAAGAAATATGGGGCACTAAAGCTAATCCGGGATGTAGTAATTATAGCTTCTTTGACTCTAGTAAACAGTGATTTTTTGCTTAATTTTTTTAGTTGGAAAGTTTTTTAAAGACATTTTTTGTTGATTTTGGATGGGAGATTATAATGCTAGATTTTACAGACCCGATGAATCCGAAGCAAGGGATTTATATATTGGAGA
>Ga0209541_10014060_pt1 | contig 12132 bp, 10 predicted proteins | sample RifCSPlowO2_01_FD_184027 | JGI IMG/M metagenome (GOLD analysis project Ga0209541, IMG submission 184027) | Groundwater microbial communities from Rifle, Colorado - Rifle CSP2_plank lowO2_0.1 (SPAdes) (version 2) | ecosystem: Environmental > Aquatic > Deep subsurface > Groundwater | place...
TTCAGATTAAGGTATAATCATTTCAGACCGCACGGCAGCTTGGATAATAAGCCACCTTGTGAAATTTACTTCGCTTTTCACAAGCTATTTTGACTGGTGACATATGTCACTGCGGAACACATTGTCAAAGCTAATCAACCTTGGGAGCAATCCCTTGTTTCTTCACAAACAAGTAAACTATGCCATTCTACACGCTCGGCTATTGCACTTTCGGAAATAGGCTCTTTCTTTTCATAAAGAAATATACAAACAATACAGATACCAAGGTTGAAAGAATGATAATCCATAACTGGGTATGCCATTCCAAATGTTCAGCAATTGGAGTTCCAAAAACAGTTGCCACGGTGTTTGGAACCAAGAATGCGGTACCAAAAATTGCAAGCCACACCGCAAGCCTGGACATCCTATTGTTAAGCATAGTTAATTGATTATTGTAAATGCTCTGCAAAACCTCCAAGCCGGAAGCTAAAACTGTTGACATCTGCTCGCTGATTGAGATTTGCCTTGTCAGGTCTGTGCTCAGCATTCCTACTTTTTGAAGTATTATTGGGTCGTCTGTTATAATCTCTGCATCCCCATACCGCAGATAATGCACGACATCCAAAGAAGCCCATAAAGCCTCAAGATAGGAAATTAGTGCGTGCTTCATCTTGTAAATGTCTCTGCCAAGCTCCTGCCTTCCAGCTGTCGGATCTATGAGATATTTGCTTATCTCCTCGCCCTGCTCCTGTATCGACCTAATTCCGTCAAAATTTCTCTCATTATTTTCGTCAAGAATCCTTATAAGGACAAGAGAAATTTTATCAACGTCATCCAGGTTTTTCGGCACTTTCTTGAAAAATGTGACAGCATATCTTGCAAATTTGGCAAGCCTTGTTACATGCTCGCCGTGGATTGTAACTACTATATTGCTTTTCATTAATATTATCAGTCTGTTTATTTCAACTTCCAGCTTTGTTACCCTCACTGCCGGCAGCAGCAAGCCAAGCTCTGTTGTATGGTCATCATAGCCTGAAAATCTCTGTGATACAAGTTCGTGAATTATAGAGGGATTGAATCCGAGTTTAGACGCAATTTTGCTGCCTTCTTCCTTCAAATCCTGAACCTGCACGTTAATCCAGGCAAAATCCGATTCCTTAAGCGTGGAAAGAAAATCCTCGAATTTGCCTTCAAGCTTTACAGTGCTGCCATTTTTCAGCATTGCAACGCAGAAAGTCGGGCTTATTTCATTATAGGGCGGCCTCTGGATTAATGAAGACTCCACTTTTGTGTCTGCATCCTCATCATGTATTCTCATTTTGTCAAAAATCTCTGATTTTTGAGCATGCTCGTGTGACATGCGAGAGCTCGCGAGATGCTCTCGCTCGCTCATGTCACTCGCCTTGCGATTTACCGACATGCCTCTATCCTTATCATCTGCTCTATCTCTTCCCTTGACACCGCGCAGCCGTTCAATTTTACTCCCCATAAGACGCTTTCCAGCAATTGCTTTTTGGCATCGGGTATCTTTGTAACATACTCATCCAAAAATCCGCTCTCATAAGCAATGGTAACAAGCTCGACAGAGCGTATTGCCCTTACGCTGCTTGTCCTGTCTCTAAACTCTTTTAAATTACTTTCGTTTATGCTTATGGATGTGTGCAGGGTTTTCCTAAAAATAGCCATCAAGAGCTTGGGGTTTTCCATTAATAATCTTGTCGTCTTCTCGTCAATCACAATTGCATCTGATTTTTGCTCTATGGCCGCTGCGATGACCGAGATTTCGGCATAATGGACTATCCTCATAGGATTGCCAAAGGCGCTGAAAATCTTGTTTGCTGTTTCAAGCAATTTTGGAGTTTCCTGTCTTATAAAATCTGTATCGGTTATTTCCAAAATTCCATTTTCTATCAGCATTTCAATCTGAATTGCCTCGAATTTGAACTTTCTCGTTTCCATCGGATGGTCTACAAGCTCGCGCTTCACGCTTTCTGTGACATAAAAATGGCCATTGTATTTTTTTTTCAGTTGGGGGAGAATTCCCAGTAAATTATTAGTCGCAAGGCTTATGATGGGGCCGGCATCAAACATTAATGAGCTCATGGGAACAGCCCTCTTGTAAAACTAAGCCTTACCGAGACATTAGGGGGCTCGCTAAACTGGTCAACCAAAGTTGTCTTGCCAAGATAATCCATAAGCTCCCATCTTGATATGCCAAGGACTTGAGATGCTCTTGCAACAGATATTCCATGCTCGCACAGTTTGCAGCCCTTCTTAACTTGCGCCTGATTAATAACCTCATGTATATAAAGCCTGATTCTCCTATCAACAGCCCTTATGAAGTTGAGGATATCTCCCACAGACTTCCTGAAGGATTCATCATTGTTGCTCTTTAATGCCGCTATGCATGAATTAATCATTGAAGAAAGCTTCGCATAATTCAATTCCTTGTCATTCCTTTCAATCATCTTTGAAAGAGAGTAAATAAAAACAGCAATTGAGACAGAGTCTTCATCCTGGAAGACGCTTGCATTGTGTATGACATGGTTGCTAAGCACTTTTACCTGAGCAACATCAATTTCTTCTTTGACTTTCAGAATATCAAGAAGTTCATTCAGTACATCAATTATATCTTTCTTTATTTGATCAATCATTGTCAAGATTTGGGATTGGAAGTTATATAAAGGTTTTGATTTTGAGTTTAATTTTATTGATTATTTTTGAATTATTATTGAGTTGTTTGTTGATGTTAGTGCGCCTATTGTCAAGCGCAAGAAGAACAAAAAGAATTAAACTGGAATCAGAATAAAATTAACCTGTGCTTCGCACAATATTTAGTGCTCGGCTTCGGCTTCCCTGCCAACCGCCTCAGCCTCGCCAATTCATTTCAATATTTCAATCAAACTCTATTCCAAGAATTTTCTTTACGTTCTTTTTTACTTCTTCCTTGCCTTGTATCAATAATTTTTCGTTTTTGTATAGAATTACCGTACATGGCCCTTTCATTATAGCCAGTTCATGCTCTGACTTCGGCTTTTCGAAATGGAAACCAAAATCTTCTAGCTTTTTCAGGTCTTCAAGAGTATGGCCATTATGCTTTTTCTCCTCTTTCAAGAAATCAGAGAAATCCGACAAGCTCCTTTGGAATTTTTTATTCATCAAATCCTGGTATGGAAACCAGCTTTTCCTGAACAATTCGGGATAATTTTCAGAATTATTCTTCAGGAATTCAACGGTCTTTGGATCGGACATGTAGCCGGAGCCGAAGTCAATGCCGATTTGCTTTTTTAGGAGTTCGATTTCCGTGTCTCTAGTTACTTTAGCCAGAATAGAGGCAGCGCTGACAACTGGATGATTAACATCCGCTTTATGCTCAAGAATTAATTCAATATTTTTGTTCTTCAATAATTTTTTTAAGTAATTTTTGAAAGCCGAAATATTGTTGCTAGGGCAATCGATAATTGTTTTATCTGGACTGAATTCATTCAAAATTTCAGCTGATTTTCTGGCTTCAAGCTTGTTTAAATTCAAGCCGTCATGGCCATGGACTGCTTTGTCAATTTCTTGGGGTTGTACTATTATGAGCTTGTACTTATCTGATATTTTTAGTATTTTTTTATACAGGTATTCTCTTTCCTCTCGAGTTAAAAGCTTAGAGTCTTTTACCTTTATTTTTCTTAAGTGTGCTTCCTGTCTTTCCTCTATCTGGAAGCCGCACATTACTAGGGGACCGATGATGGGGCCTTAAGGCGAGCTTTTAAAGCTCTCTGCCTGCCTCATCAATGCCGCAAACTGAAGTCATAAAACAATCACCTTTTTAAAATAATTCAAGAATTGCAGATGAGTTATAAAAATGTTTGGGAAAATAGATTTTACAGCGCCAGGGACGGGAGTTTCCCGTGTTGATTTGAACCCGCGTGATACCCGCGAGGATATCAACTGGATCTTAAGTCCAGCGCTTTAAGCCGAACTCAGCCACCCTGGCTTTGCTGAAAGGAAAGTTTTAAATAAGTTTAGGCATCCTTACTTATTCCGCGAGGATGTCAATTGGTTTTGAGTCTGGAATGCTGGACTCAGCCATTCTTTTTTCTTTTAAAATTGTAATAGATTTCTTCTTTATATACTTCACGCGCACAAATGTCCAGTGTCCAGTGGTACTAGAAAATATATGTTAAGAAATACATTTATGCAATTAACTGGTGATGTGTACTTGAAGTATGTCTATTACTCTTCTGAGCAGCACATCACTAATGTAGACATGACAAACTCCATATTTTGAGGTTTTTAACTTATCATCAAAGCACTTGAACTTATTTTTGGGCAATTCAAGACTTTTTGACCAATAATCAATAACCATACTATCTGATTCTGTATGGTGCAATAGATGGATTGAGTTGTCTATTAAATCTGATTTTTTTAACAAACCAGATTTTTCTAATTCATTTAGGATTAACTTGATAATTTCTGGATTAGAGTTAGTGATAGTTAGTCTCCTATAATTGGACTTTCCTAAAGCGTTAGAGCCTTCGCCTTTGAGAAGGCCCAAAGTATATATAAAACTAGAAGTCAAGTTTATTTGTTTTGGAAAAATCCTATTAATTCTTTTATTGGTCTTAATATCATAATAAACCAATGCACTATTTCCATTATTCTTAACTTTAACGTCGTAAGTGGAATTCGTGCTCCAGCTTGGATAGGTTTTATTACCTTCAACAAGTTTCTTTATGCTAATTTTAATTAAATTCATTTTAATCAACCTCCGAAGTTTTTTATTTTACAAAGACTTTGGAGTCCAAAAAAAGAGAATGTTAAGCGAAAACTGCGTAATAGGGTTTTGCTGATAAGCAAAAGACTTAATTTGGAAGTTATGCGTATTCTCTTTTTCAGTTTTCAGAAGAAGTTCTGCTTTAAATATCTTGCGCGGGGAGATGTCCAGTGGTTTTTTGTCCAGTGATAGAAAGAAGCTTGGGAGGGAAAACCCCCTCAAGCAAACTATTTCTGATAGCGGGGGCCAGATTTGAACTGACGACCTATGGGTGCCTCAGAAGCGCTTATGAGCCTTCCGCTTCCACCAGAAATCTGATGAAATCATCGGGCACTCCTGACTCTTAGGTTTACGGTCAGCTAAGGCCGTAAAAGCCCTACCCCGCTATAATAATCAAGAATAAAACTCGCTTTATAAACGTTGCTGAAAAAAGGAAGAAATCAGTACTCTAATTTCCCCATTATCTCTTCCCTTGTTACCTTCCTTATTTCTCCAGTCTTTAAATTCCCTAATGACAATCCGCCGATAGAAACTCTTTTGAGATAAACTACATTATTTTCAACAGTTTCAAACATCTTCCTTATCTGCCTTTTCTTGCCTTCTGTTATGGAAATGTAGACTTCATTTTCCTTAACTTTCTTTATCCTGCATTTGGTTGTTTTGTATTTAGTTTCATCAATTTCAATTATAACTCCTTTTTCCAATAATTTGATATTTTCATTGTCAATGGGTTTTTCCAGGACAACATGATATCTTTTTGTTATTTTGCTGTCAGGCTGCATGATCATATCTGACAATTGGCCGTCATTTGTTATTATCATCAACCCTTCCGTGTCCTTGTCCAATCTTCCAACCGCAAACAATGATTTTTTGTGCTCTTCTGGAATATGTAATTTGTTAATTAAAGCATAAATTGTTTTTTCATTTTCAGCTTTCTGCGATAAATAATCTGCAGGCTTATTAATCAGGAAATAAAGCTTTGGTACTTTTCTGATTTTTTCATTGTTTATTTTTACCAATGATTTTGGTTTAAAGAAATAATTAGGATTAATAATTATTTTGTTGTTGATTGTTACTTTTCCATCCATTATTGCTTTTTCGCAGTCGTATGCCTTATCGAACTTTCCCGATTTCATCAAAAACTGCTTTAAAGAGATTTTTTTGGACATTATTATGAATAATTAGAAAAAGTATTTAAATCATTGTGCGCTTATCGTAATGGGTGGTATTTATGAACAATGTGAATGTAAGTGAAATGTAGAAATTCGCGGAATTGATACAAAAGGATCCTTCTCAGGCAAAGAAGAACAAGAAGATTACTGGCTCTTGGGTGTTTGAAGAGGGAAAGCCGCAGTTTGCTTCTGACATAGATTTCAATAAAGGAAGGGTAGCGCTAAATTGCGAATTGCCGCCTTTTGCAGGAGGCTATGGAACAAGCCCAGATACAATACAATACTGCTTGTATGGGTTGGCAGCATGCTTTGCAGTGACTTTTGCCGCATCGGCAACTAAAGAAGGGATAAAACTCACAAAGCTTGAAGTGACTGCAGAAAACTGGATGGATTTGAGGAAGCAGATGGGAATCTCAGGAGATAACATAATAGAAAGGGTAAAATTCACAGTTCACGCGTCAGGCGCGCCAAGAGAAGCTTTAATGAAAATCCTGAAGCTTGCTGAAGAAAGGTGCCCCGGGTCAGAATGCGTGACCAGAAGCATTCCGCTGGAAGTTGAGATAAAATAATCTATCTTTTATCTAAAATTTCAACTTTTCCATTTAATTCGATGAAAGTAACATAATCTCCCTCATTTATTTGGTCTATTAATTCCGGTGGTATTGTTGAGTCAAGCGTTTCGTAGCTGATTGAATCCATCAATTGGACTTTGCTGCCAGATTTCGATATTATTTGCCCCTGCTTTCGCATTATGTCTATCTTATCTACCTTATCAGAATGTTGGAAGAGAATTGTTTTTTCTCCTTTTTCCCTCAATCCTTGGATGTAGAATTTTAATTTTGTGTGGGAATGCGTGCCTACAGAGACAACTTCCTTTCTTACCACTTTTACCGGCTCACCGTTGTAGATGAAGTAGTTTCCTTTTTCGAGCTCAACTGCGGATGACATTTTTAAATTATTTTGGCCAATAAATTTTTGTTAATGGAACTAGTGCTCTTGTATCAGGGTCAAAGTTATCATAATATTGAATAATTAACTTTCCTAATAAATCTAATTCTATTAGAGTAATAGGTATAGTAGATCTTATAGCTTCATAATTGGCCTCTTTGGTGAACCCTCCAGTTGATATGTATAAACCTTTATTTCCTGGTCTTAAACCACCAATAAATTGCCTAATTTCATGGGCACCCATTTGACCAGATCTGTGCTTTACTTCCACTATAATCCTAGGATCTTCAAGTCCTAATCCGTCTGGAGAAGCAATTATATCCCTCCCTCTGTCGGAGCCTCTTCCTGAAACTATTGTTTTATAACCCATAGCTCTGAGTATACCTGCAACTAAATCTTGCATTTCTTCCCAATTTAGACCAGAAAGTTTATCTTTTATATGTTCGTGAGCTTTAGATTCTGTGTCCTCTTTATAAAAATCCAATTCGGTTTCTTGTTTTTCTACAGTTTCTTGTGGTAAAGTTTCCCCTTTTGAAAGTTTTAAAATTTCTTCTTGTGCATCTTCTCCAACATCGAAAATTGTTGAAATTGCACCCAAAGTGTTTTTAGTACCAGTTGACAAATCGTCTCTACTAACCTCCCCAAACCATTTTACATCTCTTATGTGGTGATATTCGCGAGCATTTTCCTCATACCTATAATCAGAGATAATTTCACCAATTAAATAAATTCTTTTTTCTGGATCATATGAGATTACGTAGTCTCCTTTTTTGAATTCAAATCTGAATTTATTTATTTGACTAGCCGCAACTATAACTTGTCCTGGCTTATTCTCTGGATATTTTTCTTTAACAAGTTGTTTAATTTGATTTAAGTCCTTAACTTTTGAAAGGTCTTGTATCCTATCCCACCCAACAGCAATAATTTTTCTGTTCTTAAATTCGTCAATAAGGTATGCTCCTTCACCTGCACGGACCATCCACATAATTTTATCGTCTTCCATAATTACCACCCTTGATGATTGAGAATTATAAGTAGTTTAATAATTTTACTTATGAAAATAAATAAAACGCCGAGGGGAGGACTTTCACCAACTTTAATCCAAAAGTCTGCTTTGAACCCCCGAGTCCTTTCGGACAGTGGATGTTTACATCCCTGTTGAAGGTATAGCCATAGCAATCCACCGCTATACCAGGCTAAGCGACCTCGGCATAGAGAAAAGGTTATCTAACACCTTTATAAAAGTTGTTGGTTTTTGAATTGAGTATAACAAAACTTATAAATCATTATTGTATATTCAAGCAAATGAAGAAAACATTGATATTTTCTTTAATCATCTTGTTATTAATTCCATTTTCCAATGCAGACTGGTTCTACAACAGCCGGAATGTGCTTGTGAACGTGGACATTAAAGGCGAGGCAGAAATCAGGAAGCTGGCTCCAAATGGTTATATTGACACTGCGACAATAAACCTGACTTTTTTTCCTAAAGAGTATGAAACGCAGGAACTGCTTAATTTTGACACCAGCCCGGAAGCCGAAGTCACCGACAAAGCAGCCAAATACACTTGGAAAAGGCCCGAAAACGACGTCAGTTTCGGCCTTGATGCGGATGTAAAAACGATAAATGTGATGCCGCAAATAAGAGAAAAGATAGGATTTCCGATTGGCGAGCTGCCTGAAGACATTGTGGCTTACACGAAGCCAAGCGAAACTATAGATGCGGGCAACGATGGCATCATAAGGATTGCATCGGAGCTTGTGGCCGGCGAGGATGACCTTTACGCTGCTGTATTCAAGATTGCAGGCTGGACAAAAAACAACATTGAATACAATCTAAGCACTTTGACAGCGGAAGTAAGCCAGAAGGCGTCATGGGTGCTGGAGAACAGGCAAGGGGTATGCGATGAACTGACTTCATTGTTCATTGCCATGCTCAGGGCAGTCGGAATTCCGGCAAGATTTGTTTCGGGAGTTGCCTATACCAATTCCCCCCTGTTTCCGGAAAACTGGGGGCCTCACGGATGGGCTGAGGTTTATTTCCCGAACTATGGGTGGGTGCCTTTTGACGTGACTTACGGGGAGTTTGGGTGGGTTGACCCAAGCCACATAAAATTCAAAGAGACCATAGATTCAGATGAGCCGTCCACTTACTACCAATGGACAGGAAGAAATGCAGATTTAGAGGCAAAAAAGCTTGACATAAAGACCGAATTGACCGGCACAGAAGGATTGGTGAAAGCGCCGATAAGCATTAAAGCTGATGTCTTCAGGGAGAGCGTGAAATTCGGCTCTTATAATTTGCTGGAGGTCCTTGCAGAGAATACTGATGACTTTTATTACGCAACCGAGCTGCAGCTAAGCAAGCCGAAAGAAGTTGGAATAATCGGGGACCAGCAGAAAAGCGTTTTATTGCTCCCAGGGGAAAGGAAAAAGCTGTTCTGGATATTGAAGCTTGATGCAAATCTGGACAGCAGGTATTCTTACACATTTCCATTGGTTGTGAGCACTACAAACAATGTCAGCTCAGCTGCAAGCTTTGCTTCAAGCATCAGGGAAATATATGTGTCTCTTGAGGAAGCAGAGGAAGCGGCAAAATTGCTGGAGGAGGAAAAGGAAAAAAAGTATTCTGGAAGCGTTGTTTTGGAGTGCAGGGCTGAAAAGAGCGAATTTTACCAGAATGAGGATGTCAAATTAAACTGCACTGCAAAGAACACCGGCAATGTATTCCTTGATGACATCAGTGTCTGCTTCGAGAACGAATGCAAGGGCATTGAGCTGGGGATTTCACAGGCAAAGCATGTAACATTTGATGTTGGCTCGGGAAAAATCGGGGCCAGGGAAGCTGCTGTAACATTGAGAAATGAGCTTGTATCGAAAGCAGCTTATGTCAGCCTGAGGGTTAATGACTTCCCTAAGATCGAGATCGAGGATTTGGAATACCCGGCAAACGTGTCCTATGATGAAAATTTCAGCGTTTCTTTCAGCGTTGCAAAGAAATCCTTTTCAATCCCAAAAAATGTAAAGATTGTTTTTTCACAAAATTATGCCAAGAAAGAATGGCGTGCCAATGAGCTGGAAGAAGACAGAAAGGTAATAGTCAATATTGAAGGCCGCCAGTTAAGGTATGGAAAAAACAATTATGAAGCTTATGTGGATTATGAAGATGCGTCAGGCAAGAAGTACAGCACCAGCAAGAAGTTTTCGATAAATTTGGGCAAAGCAACCTTGTTCCAGAGGCTGCTTTTATCCCCAAAAAGGCTGGATTTTCTAAGCCACGAGGCAATTGCCATAATACTTTTGACAGGAACTGTTGCCTTTATCGGAGTAGTTTTGATATTGTTCAGGAGAAGCAAAGGACACTAAAATTTTTTGAATATCTTTTCTTTCTATATTATAAATAATTAAATATGGCTTAATTTAGATATATTTCTATATAGAAATTAATAAAATACCAAAGTTTTATAAAGAAACATGCATTTACAATATTATGGAAGAAACAAAAACAGATAAAATTGAAATAAAGCCAGAGGCAAAGGTTGATTTTATAGAAAAGATAGTTCCTGACACTTCTGTATTAATCGAGGGGTTATTATCAGATAAGATACACCATAACCATATCAAAACAAGCCAGATTATAATACATGAAGCAGTTATTGCTGAATTGGAGCATCAGGCTAATTCTAATAAGGCAATAGGATTTCTTGGGTTGGATGAAGTAAAGCGATTAAAAAAACTCTCGTTAGAAAAAGGATACGAATTGGTATTCAAAGGCCAAAGGCCAAAGGCCGCTGAGATAAGGCACGCCTCTTTGGGAGAGATTGATTCCCTGATAAGGCAGTTAGCTTATGATGAAGATGCAACTTTAATCACCTCAGACAAAGTGCAGAGCGAGGTTGCGCTTGCAAAGGGGATGAAAGCTGTTTATTTCAAGCAGGCAGAAAAGGGCTTCAGAAGGCTAAAGCTTGAAAGGTTCTTTGACGAGACTACAATGAGTGTTCATTTGAGGGAAAATGTGCCACCTTATGCAAAGAAAGGGATGCCGGGCAATTGGGAATTCAAGGAGCTGAGAAAAGCTCTTTTGAAAAGAGACGAGATACAGGATATTTCTAGGGAAATAATAGAAGATGCTAAGCTCAGGAAAGATGGCTTTATCGAGATTGAAAGGCCGGGCTCCACGATAGTTCAATTAGGCAGCTTCAGGATTGTCATAACAAAGCCGCCATTTTCAGATGGGTGGGAAATCACAGCAGTTCGTCCGGTTAAGAGGCTGAGTTTGGATGATTACAGGCTAAGCGATAAACTGACAAAAAGGATTGCGGAGCAGGCAGAGGGAATGCTGATAGCTGGAGCTCCAGGGATGGGAAAAAGTACATACGCGCAAGCCCTGGCAGAATATTATGCTGCCAAAGATAAGATTGTAAAGACTGTAGAAGCCCCTCGTGACTTAATCCTGCCGGAGAGGATAACACAATATGCCATATCTTACGGCGATGCGCAGGAAATCCACGACATCTTGTTGCTTTCAAGGCCCGATTACACGATATTTGATGAGATGCGCAATACGGACGACTTCAAGCTTTTCGCTGATTTAAGGCTGGCAGGAGTCGGAATGGTGGGTGTTGTGCATGCGACATCTCCTGTGGATGCAATACAAAGGTTTATCGGGAGAGTTGAGATGGGAGTCATACCTCAAGTCATTGACACAGTTATCTTTATCAAAAACGGGTTCGTGAATAAAGTTTTGGAACTGAGAATGACTGTAAAGGTACCTTCAGGAATGACAGAAGCTGACTTGGCAAGGCCGGTGGTTGTTGTGAACGATTTCGAGACAGGAAAACTGGCTTATGAGATATATTCTTATGGCGAGCAGACCGTAGTCATTCCGGTGCAGGAAACCGGGGGCAAAAAGCCAGGGGTCCATAAATTGGCTGAAAGCTCAATCACATCCGAGTTCCAGAGATATTCAAGAAATGTTGAGGTGGAGATGATTTCTGACAATAAATGCGTTGTTTATGTTCCGGAAAACGACATTGCAAGGATCATCGGGAAGCAAGGCACAAACATAACAATGCTCGAGAAGAAATTGGGAATAGGGATTGATGTCAAGAGCATTGATGAAAAGCAAGGCGGCGAAAGGGCAGCCCAAATCAATGCTAAAGGCGCTGTAAAAGAAGGAAAAGAAGTCCAATTTGAAATCGGCCATAAGAAAAATAACCTGATGATTGAATTGGGCATTGGCATGCAGAATCGCGATGTTGACTTGTA
>Ga0209541_10014061_pt1 | contig 12131 bp, 11 predicted proteins | sample RifCSPlowO2_01_FD_184027 | JGI IMG/M metagenome (GOLD analysis project Ga0209541, IMG submission 184027) | Groundwater microbial communities from Rifle, Colorado - Rifle CSP2_plank lowO2_0.1 (SPAdes) (version 2) | ecosystem: Environmental > Aquatic > Deep subsurface > Groundwater | place...
ACAGTGTTCTAAAACCTCATGTGAAAAAGAACGCCCATCAATCACCATCTTAACACAAAAAAAAGAAGAACAAGTATATTAATCTATGTGCGGTAACTTATGCAGTTATCTATACTAAGCTCGCACCGCACCAGTATTGATTTTTATAAGTTCCATCACCATTAAACCCTAAAATGTCTGCGCTCAAAATTGTTTGGTTCTTTTTTATGTAATTAACAATTTCTAATAGTGTATCTACATTCATTAGCCCATCAGGCCAGCCTGTTTTCATCTGGTCTGGCTTAAGAACGTCCAAATCCATTGAAATATACGCTTGTTTTGGAGCGTCTAATAAAAGTTCACTCAAAGACATTTCAACACCTTTTTGTTCTATTTCTCGAACATAAACTATATCTTTTCTATCAATTTTACTGAAAACTTTTTCACAACCAACAAACTTTACTTTTTTAGCGCAAGTTCTAGCTTTAATATCCCTAACAAAGTTTCCGCAGATGAATGAATATTCATATTCTGTGTCTGTGCAATCCGCATCATCTGTATGCTGATCTATGTGGATGTAAGTGTAGTTATCACTGCGAATATCTGCAACATTTCTCAACAAACCATAAGTAAAATGGTGAAATAAACCAGAACCATAAACTGTTAATACTTTTCCATCAATATTTCTGAATTGCCACAACAAGTCTTTTAAATGTTCTTTTTCAACAACATTCCATTGGCCAGGTAATTTAATCGTTGAAACTTTATCTGGCCAAATCCTCTTCATGAACTCGCCAATTTCTTTAGAAGGCTCGTCAACTTCAAGACAAAATATTTTCCAATCAAGTGATTCTTCAATCATTTTAGTATTTCATTAATCTTTCATGCTCTTTTTTAAACACAGTTCTATCCTCACCAAACAAAGTTGCTGCAATCATTGCATAAACAAGCAAGCTTTTCTCTTTCATGTATTTTGATCCAAACTCTGATGGCAAGTCAGCAAAACCCAAAGCATCAGCACTAATTATTCTTTTATTAACTTTTAACCAATCAATAACTTGCAGAAAAGTAGACAAATCAACATTGCCCCCAGGATATGCAGTCTGCATTTCATTAGGCAATAAGACATCAAGATCCATTGAGACATAAGCATCATCAACAGTGCCACACATAAGTTTCTCCAGAGAATCAACCATGCCAGAATCTGTAATTTCATCAGCTTTTAATATATCGCTCCTAGGCACGTGTCCAAGAACATGCTTTATGCCTATATGCCTGACTGTTCTTCCATTAGAGTATATTGGAATAAAATTAACAAAATTTGCACAGGTTAACAACTTCATGAATTGGTCATTAGTATCTGTGTGCTGATCTATATGCACATAAGAATACGCATTGCTTCGCACGTCACCAATGTTTTTAACAAGCCCATAAGTAAAGTTGTGAAAAAAACCATTGCCATAAACAGTAAAAATTCTGCCTTCCAGCTTCATTAATTCTTTGAGGCTAATTTCCATTTTGCTCGCATTCCAACATATTTCACTTTGGTGAAAACACAAAATTTTTGATGGCCAAATATTTCCAATAAATCTTCCAACTTCTTTAGACTCTTTGTCAACTTCAAGACACAAAATCTTCCAGTCATTGCTTTGTGAGATTGTCATGTTCTTCCTTAAGACAGTTAATGTCCTCCCCTAAAATAGTTCCCGCAAGCATTGCATACACTAGCAGGCTTGCGTCCCACAACTGTTTTGTTAATGGTATTAGTTCAGCATACCTTTCTATAATGTCACAACACAAGCCTAAAGCATCAGCACTCAAAATATTCTTATTTGACTTCAAATATTTAACAACATCCAAAAGCAGACCAACATCCATATTTCCTCTGGTCCATCCAGTTTTAATGTGAGTACGTTTTAAAACATCCAAATCAATTGAAGCATAAATATCAAAAGGAGTGCCGCGCAAAAGCCTTTCCAAAGCAAAGCCAACACCTTTATCTTTCAAGTCATAAGTTTCAACAATATCTGACTGCCTAACGCGAACAAACTGCTTTTTACACCCAACATATTTAACTGCAATTGCGCGCGTATTAACAGGAATTCTGCTGACAAAATTTGCGCAATTCAAAACTTCCCCGCTCCCGCCAATTTCATGAATATCATAATTGTCTGTGTGCTGGTCAACATGAACATACGCGTAATTTTGGCTTCTAGCATCAGCAACAACCTCTAAAAGGCCATGAGTGAAGTGATGATAAACACCAGAGCCATAAACAGTAAAAATCCTGCCTTGCTTCGCGCTAAAATCTGATAGCAAATCTCTCAGGTGTTCTCTTTTAATAATATCCTCTGAGTCCTTAATAACAACACTTGAAACTTTTGAAGGCCAGATTCCTTCCAGAAATTTTCCCACTTCTTTTGATTCTTCATCAAGTTCCAAGCAAACAATTTTCCAATCAAGATTAGACATGATGCAATTAAATGAACAGGTTTTAAAAATGTGGTGTTAAATCTGGTCGAGCTTAATTTTTTCTTCTTTCCCGGTTGACATATCTCTGATTTTCAAAACTTTAGTCTTGACCTCATCTTCGCCTACAAAAATTACTCTTTTTGAGCCGATTGCATTTGCATAATCAAGCTGTTTACCAAGCTTTCGCTGCATGATGTCAATCTCAACAGAATACTTTTTTCTTAATTTCTGAACAACTTCTCGCGTGAACTCTGCGCTTTTTTCATCAATATTCGCAACAAAAAAATCTGGTGAAGAAGAAACTTTTGGCAGTAAGCCTTTCTCTTCAAGCAACAAGCTTATTGTTTTGTCACCCATTCCAAAACCGACTGCAGGAGTTTTTTCACCGCCAAAAATTTCAATCAAATTATCATACCTTCCTCCGCCGCAAATCGCCCTGAATTTTTTTTGAGTGTCTGATATTTCAAATACTGTTCCAGTATAATACGCAAAACCTCTCGCAAGCGAAATGTCAAGAACAATTCCTTTTTTGGGCAAAAATTTGGCAAGGCTTTTTATTTCATTCAAGCCAGCTGAACCTTCTGGAGAAAGATTCATTTTCTCCAATTCATAAATTATTTTTGAAGGCTCTCCTTTTAATTTCGCTATGCTTTTGAGTGCAATAATTTGTTTCTTGTCAAACCCTTCTTTGCCTGCTTCCAAATCAAGCTCTGCTTCGCTTATTTTTGCAGATTTGTCTATCAAACGCATTGCTTGCTGAACTTTTTCATTCTTGATTGCACTTGAAATAATTCCTGACAACAATTTTCTGTTATTTATTTGAACTACAAAATCCTGCTCTTTGAGACCAAAATTTTTCATTACAGCTATTGCAAGATTAATTATTTCAGCATCAGCCTCTGGCTTATCACAACCGTACAATTCTGCATTTAACTGAAAAAATTCTCTTGACCTGCCTTTTTGAGGCGCTTCATAACGCCAAGCCTTGCCTATTGTGAACCACTTGACTGGCTTAGGAAGTTCTCTTTGCTTTGAAACAAACATTCTTGCAAAACCAGGAGTAAATTCAGGCCTTAAAGCAAGCTCTTCACTGCCTTTTTTTTCAAGCATAAAAATCTGACCCTTGATTTCTTCACCAGACTTAGCGCTCAAAAGCGCAAAAGATTCAACAACTGGCGGGTCAACCTCTTGAAAAGCAAAAGATTGTGCAGTCTTAGACATAACACTAAATACTGCATTCTGAACAGCTTTCTCTTGCGCATAAAAATCAGGCATGCCTTTAGGCGGTTGAAATGTTGTCATATTGATTCCTCCTGTTTGTTTTGTTTAAATAGTTTTTCTTGAATAGGGCGGCAGCTGAGAGTTGAACCCAGACCACAAGTGCCACAGACTTGTATGCTATCCGCTACACTACAACCGCCAATAATTATGATACAAAGATAATTTTTGAGGAAGAAATCTGGCTTCGCCAAAAGAGTGCTTGGACTAAGTCCTCGCAAAATATATCTGTTGAAGAAGTAATTTAATATTTTGTTGACTATTCTTAAATCGATGATGAAGACAACCACCAACTTCAGAGTAGAAACTATTCAAATCAGAACTAATCACAATGAAGACAATCAACTAGATTTATTTTTGCCATAAAAGAAGTAAAATGAAAGAAGTATTTAAAGATGATGTTGAATTTTGTTTGACTTTGACGTTAAAAATTCATGCAATCTGAAATATTTTTCTAGGCGTTTATCATCTTTAAAATATTCTCCAAGTGGAGAGTTAACAAGCTGATAGAAATATGAAACTTTATCTTCACGAACATAATCCCAGTTCACAAATCCTTCTTCAAAGCCTTCTTTGAACACTTTTTCAAACAATTTTTTTAATTTTGAAAAGTCAAGATATTCTTTATTCGCAGGCTCATTAAGAACTTTTGAAATCTCGCGCATACCTTCGCCGTCATAAGTTCTTTTTGCGCATAAAGCAATTTTCAAGAACACAATTCTCTCTAAATCTTCTTTTTTAGAATGTTTATAACCTTTACTCGCAAGATTCAAATGCAGATTATAAGCAGTGCATATTTCTGAAGGCGATTTAAAAAATGTAAGGTTATCATACTTGAATGAATAATCATCAGATAATAATTTTTCAGAAGTCCACTCAATCCTTTCAAGCATTGCATTTAATAATTTATGTTCGTTAACAATAACATACGCATCTAAAAGTGAACCAACACCACCTATTCTTGAGTAATCGCCGCAACTGTCAAAATCATACCCTTGCAAAAGTTCACACACTCCAAAAGGATTAATATCCATTGCTTTATCAACTCTCTCCTGCAATGTTTTTTTAACAACAGATTTTCCAGTTTTTTTAATTTTTTTAGTTTGCTTCAAAAGAAGCTTTAATCCGCTTATACCTGCTAAAATACCAAAATCATCTTCAACATAACCAAATGCTTCATTTAACTGCTGAATGTAGCTTTTTTTTGATTCTTTTTCAGGCTTTTCAAGTGCGGCGGCATCTAAGCTTGCTTCAGCAAATAATCCTGCAAATTTTGAATGCGCCGCACGGCATGCGTATTGATAATCTGATTCAGCATAATTTTTGTCAAGATTTAGCGTTTGAACAAGCCATCCTGTCCATTCAGCTAGTTTGCCATCATCACACAGTTCTCCTTGTTTAATTTTTATTTTTGAAGCTTGTTTGAAGTTACCGCTAACTATATTGCTGAAAACTTCTAAAGTGACAATGTTCTTATTTAGACCATCTAGAACAAAATTTTTGTATCTATCAAAAATAAAATATGCAGAATAAACATCTTCATAAAGACTGCCTTCTGTTCTATACTGAACAAGCCTTCCTGCAAAATTATCAGGATTTCTTCCTAAATCATTTCCATATTTATCTTCGCGAATACACCCATTAACAATTGTGCCTAGTTCAGCATCAGAAATTTTTTCTCTGTATATTTCATCATCCAGCTTTGACAATGCGTTTCTGTAATTGCCGCGCAAAATATCTTGCTTTACCGCAGCGTAAGCAATTTCACGCAATTCATCTTTGCTTAATTCAGGGACGTAAACACATTTTTTAACTCTTGTTTGAAGAAGCCCAGATTTTGCCAAACTCTCAGCAGATTTTTTAAAGATTTCTTTAATTTTTTCAGGCATTCCAATTTTAGCATAAAATTCCCTGATAAGACTAGTGTCATTAGATTTGCTGATTACTGGATCCCACCCAGTTATTTCTTCTAGTGTGAGCATATTGTTGCCTATTTGATAGACAGTTTAAAAACATTTGCCATGCGTGAATCAACAACAGGTCTCCTTATAACCGCAGTTTTGGCAAACTGCATTTTTAGCGCCAGCAATTCCATGCATAATCATTCCGCACTGCGGACAGTCCTGATGCTCACCCAAATCAGAAAAATAAGAATTATCTGTCTGCATTTTCAGGAATCCAGACTGGTTCAGAATCTTTAGTGTACGCTAGAACTTCTTTTAAATAAGGACGCTCAATAGTTGCCGAATACATTATTCTTTTGTCTTTTAACAAGTTAGTAAATCTTGTAATAACATTTTTGATTTTTCTATAAATATTTTCATTATATTTTTCAGCAAAAAGTATACCATTAAAATCCATCACGCCTTCATCACAAAGTTTTGAGTAATCAAAATATTTCAACAAGTAAACATTAAAATGGTTTAGCTCACCGCTTTTTTCTCTCCTAACCCAATGAATAAAATCACCATCATCAAGATAAGTGTGCTCGTCAACAAGCATTTCAGGATGATGCTCAACAAGAATGTCAAGATTGATCTCCTTATTCCAACCATGTTGCGCATGATGCTCTACAAATTTATCTCTAGTTTCATAATCAAAAAGAATCTCATCTTCAGTTCTATCTGTTCGCGGATCTTCTTGAAGCATTGAAACTCTTGAAGTATCCCATTCAGGCAAACTAGAATAAATCTCTCTAGAAATACCTTTGTAAGAAGCCTGCAAAGCATACAAAAGAGTGGCAATTTTACGCCTGTAAAATGCCTCATTCTCTTTTATAGACTTCTTTATTTCAACAAAACCCCTTACAAGTTCTACCATTTTATTTGTTTTTATTCCTGCCTCTCTTTTCAACAATATCAAGCCTTGCCAATATTTGTTCAACACCAATGCAGGTTTCTTTGTATCCATCTATTGCGCAAGCAAAACATTTTTGCCAAATTTCATGATGCTTTGACTCCAAAGCCTGCCTGAACAAGTGCAAATCAACAGCTTTATCCTCAATCTTTGAAGAAAAAAAACTCAGCCCAAAATCAATAAATTTTATTTCTCCATCAAGAATCATGTTAGAAGTTGTCAAATCAGAATGAATAATGCCTTGAGAATGAATCAATCCGATCTTTCTGCCAATTTCTTTGGAAAAACTTTCTGGATTTTCATGCAAAACATCCCTAATTTTAGGCCCAGTAATAAACTGCATTGAAACAGTCATTTTTTTATCATCAACATTTTTCAAAATTGGCGCAGAAATCTTTGCAATATTTAGTTTATCAATAACTTTTGCCTCTCGCCTTGTCCGATACTGCCTCAATTTTTTGTCAATTTCAGGCAAGCGATAACTTTTGCTAATCCTTTCTTTGACAACAACATCATAATCTTCATGATATATTACAGCTTCAGCGCCTTTTCCAAGAATTTCCATCACGACACAATAACTGATTGTGTTTAAAAACGTTACCCTTCAGATATCTCCTTTTGGAAATTATTGTTATTGCACAACAAAAGCAAGTAAACAGAAGCTAAAATCTTGCTAACTTTTTGTTCAGGAAATTCAACACCATCACAACCAGTAATCTGGTCAATTGCAGACTGGTATTTTATCAAAGGAGAACAGCTAAAAATACAATATTCTTCACCTGAAAGCTTTACAGCATCAGGACATTTCCCAGTTTTATCACGCATATGCCAGTAAAGGCTGGTGCTGTTCTGGTACAAAATAATGCTATCTGCACCGCCTCTTAATTTTCTGACTTTAGCAGGCAAGTGCATTCTTGCAACATGATAATCGCCAGCAAAAACAACAGTTTTAGAACTTGTCGATATATTATACGCAATTACTGGCGCCATAACTTTGTCAGAAGTTGAAAAATCACCATCTTCACAATAATCAGGCCCTATCGCCGCAATTTTTATTTTTCCAGAACTTTCTTTTGCAAAATTTATCAAACCACCATACAACTCCATTGGAGAGTACCAAGACTTGTCAAAAGGAATTTGGCTGCACTCTCCTCGCATGAATTTATCAACATAAAATTGATGTTTTTGAGGCAAACACTCAAGAGCCAGAACAACAGGCATTTCATGAACAATTCTTTTCAATAAATTTAACAAAACAGTTTTTGGCGATTTAAGAGGGTGAAAATCACCAACATAAACAATGCGCGATTCGATTAATTTATCTTCAATACTTTTTTTATTAATTTCAGAGTAATCAAAATGAAAACAAGAGTAATACTCAGCCCTGTATTTTGCATAATTCCTCCTGCTTTTTTGCCTGTTAAAATTCTGGCTTCTTGAAAGCCGCATTAATTCTCTTGCAACAGCACGCTCTATTTTAACTTGCGCCTCATTAGAAAATTCTGCTCGAGCATAATTAACGATGACTTCTTCAGCAATTTCAGAAAAATCAAAAGGAGTTGAGTGCTGCCGCATCACCCCAATAATATCCGCAAGATTCATGATATAGAAAAATGATTGCTGTTTTTTAAATATTTTGACTAAAAATTAACAGATTATGTCACGCAGAAACAGGCTCTTGTTTTAGCTCTTCTTTAACAACAACAAGCGCTTCTTTTGGTTCAGATTTAGCATCTTTAGTGTTTTTAACAATTGAAAATATCTTTATTTCACAAACAGAAAGAGGATAAACCTTTCTTAAAACATCAGACATTGAACGCTGAAATTTCTGAGACATCAAATCTATCAAAACATTTTCAAAAGTGGTTGCGCTCAAAACTTTAACCAGATAAGCATGCAAATGCTTTCTTAAATTAGTAAGAACGCCGCCAGTTGCCCTGCCTTTTGTAACAAGCAAAGGCTTAATTGCGACTTTAATATTATCCTGCGTTACAGCCTCAAAAGAATCCTCAACTTTTTCCTTGCCCCTGCGCATTGTTTTTCTGACTGCAGAAGGTGAAATCCTGTAACCAATAATTTCAGTAATTATTGCAGCATTATTATGGCTCGCCATTTTAAAGCTCAAAATAGTGTTTTGCTTTTGAGGATCGCCGCTTAAAGCCATCAAGCTAACAGAAACTTCCCTGCCAATAGCCTCAGAAAACTCACTGATATAAGTTTCACCAATAAAAGCATTATCAAATGATTTTGGCGCAAGTATCTGCACCCATTTCTTCTTTTTAACCTGCTGTGCTGCTTTAGGACTTTGTGCCATTGAGCCCAGAAACCTCTGCGCATTTATAAATCTAGCGTTTTAATTCAGTGCAGGTTTTCGTCACCAAAATAGAGTATATTTTTCAGGCAATCTCAGAGAAACATTTAAATACTACGCTGCATTAAAATATAATGTCGGAAGGGGAGTTTTCTCGACGAAAATATCAACAAAAATCTAATCAAAAAATGGCAGAAGATAATCAGCAGAACACACAGAAAAATCAAGAATACGGCGCAAAAGAAATCCAAGTACTTGAAGGCCTAGAAGCAGTCAGATTGAGGCCAGGAATGTTCATAGGCAGCACAGACAGCAGAGGACTGCACCACATGGTCTATGAGGCAGTAGACAACTCAGTTGATGAAGCGCTAGCAGGATACTGCACAAAAGTAATCGTAATCATACACGCTGACGGATTTGTAACAATTGCAGACAATGGACGAGGAATTCCAGTAGACAAACACCCAAAATACAACCTGTCTGCATTAACAGTTGTTCTAACAGTGCTTCACAGCGGAGGAAAATTTGACAAAAACGTTTACAAAGTATCAGGCGGACTGCACGGCGTTGGAATTTCAGTATCAAACGCTCTATCAGAAAAATTCATAGCAGAAGTCAAAAGAAATAACAAGCTATACAGGCAAGAATTTGAAAAAGGCGCCCCAGTAACAGACTTAATAGAAATAGGGCCTGCAGAAGGCACAGGAACAATAGTAAAGTTCAAGCCAGACTTCACAATCATGGAAAAAGCAGAATTCTCTTACGATGTTCTTGCAGCAAGATTACGCGAACTTGCATTTTTGAACAAAGGCTTAGAAATATTTCTTCAAGATGAAAGAACAGGCAAAGAACAATCATTCAAATTTGAAGGAGGAATAAAAGAATTTGTTGATTATCTAAACAAAAACAAACAAAAAATCAGCCAAATCATTTATTTTGAAAAAGAAAAAGACGACATAAAAGTAGAAATCGCAATGCAATACTCAACAGAATACACAGAACAAGTATTTAGCTTTGTAAACAATATAAACACGCACGAAGGCGGAACACACCTGACAGGATTCAAAACAGCCTTGACAAGAACACTCAACAATTTTGCAGACAAACATAAAATGCTCCCAGATGGAGAAAAATTAACAAGCGAAGATGCAAAAGAAGGCTTAACAGCAATAATATCTGCAAAAGTGCCAAACCCACAATTTGAAGGGCAGACAAAAACAAAACTTGGAAATTCAGAAGTGAAAGGCATAGTAGACAGCATCACAAACGACAAACTCACGTCAATATTTGAAGAAAATCCAGCGATAGTAAGATCAATCATAATAAAGTGCGTAGATGCAGCAAGAGCACGCGAAGCAGCAAGAAAAGCACGAGAATTAGTCAGAAGAAAAAGCGCGCTAGACGTATCAACACTGCCGGGCAAGCTTGCAGACTGCTCAAACAGAGACCCGACACAAACAGAATTATTCATAGTTGAAGGAGATTCAGCGGGCGGATGTTTCTCAGGAGATACAAAAATCGCGCTTGCTGACGGAAGAAATTTATCGTTCAAAGAAATTATTATTGAACATAAACAAGGAAAAAAAAACTATTGTTATACTATTCTTGATGATGGACGTATTGGAATACAAAAAATAGAAAATCCTAGAAAAACAAAAACAAATGCAGAAGTAATAAAGATAATTTTGGACAATGATAAAGAAATAATTTGCACCCCTGACCATCTTTTTATGAAAAGAGATTTGACATATGATTGCGCTGCAAACCTCAAAAAAACAGACTCACTAATGCCATTACATAAACAAATATCACGCAAAGGAAAAAGAATAACTATAGAAGGATATGAACAAGTATTTGACACTCAACAAAACAGATGGATTTTTACACATTTGTTAGCAGATGAGTATAACATTCAAAATCAAGTCTATTGCGCAATTGATAGTGCGCACCGCCACCATAAAGACTTCAATAAATTGAATAATAACCCTGACAATATTTGCAGATTGACAAAAGAAGAACATATTGCACTTCATGCAAGGCTTGCAGAAAATAATTTGATGTGTGAGGATGTATTGGAAAGACTTAAACAATTACGAAAAACCCCTGAATTTAGAGAAAAAATAAGGCAAAAAATGCTACTTATCAAAGACAATCTGAGAAAACGCGCAAAAAAACAGTGGAAAAAACATGGACTCAAACAGTGGCGCAGAATAAAAACAAGTGAACAATGGACTGCTGATTTTAGGACAAAAAGAAAAATTGCTTACAATAAAACATACTATGATAATACCATCCATGTTCTTAGAGAAGTTTATGATGCTACAAAAAATGTTAACAAAGAATCATTTGAACAAATAAGAAAAGAACGAAAAAATAAAAACATATTGTCGTATGACACTTTTATTAACAGATTTTTTGCAAATGACACTGAAAAAATGAATGAAGCAATAGCCTGTTTTAATCACAAAATTAAAGAAATAATTCCTATCCATGAATTAATAGATGTTTATGATATTGAAGTTCCAGGAACACACAATTTTGCTCTGGCATCAGGAGTTTTTGTTCATAATAGCGCAAAACAAGGAAGAAACAGAGCATTCCAAGCGATACTGCCACTGCGAGGAAAAATATTGAATGTTGAAAAAGCACGCTTGATAAAAATTCTACAAAACAATGAAGTCGGCACACTTATTACAGCAATAGGAACAAGCATTGGCGAGGAGTTTGACATAGCAAAATTAAGATACGGAAAAATAATAATCATGACAGATGCAGACGTAGACGGCAACCACATTGCCTGCCTGCTATTAACATTCTTTTACAGACACATGAAACAATTAATTGATGCTGGCAAAATTTACATTGCACAACCGCCACTTTATAGAGTGGAAAAACACAGAAAAGCAGTCTATGCTTATAATGATGAGCAGAGAATAAAAATTACAGAAGAATTAGGCAAAGAAGGGCTTTCAATACAAAGGTATAAAGGACTTGGAGAAATGAACCCAAAACAATTATGGGAAACAACAATGGAGCCAGCAAATAGAACGCTAAAAAAAATCACTGTAGAAGATGCAATTCGAGCAGATGAAACATTCACAATACTTATGGGTCCAGAAGTTGAGCCAAGAAAACAATTCATACAAGAACATGCAAAAGAAGTCAGAGAATTAGATATTTAATTTTTAGTTTGGAACTAAATCATCAGGGCCTAACAAGTCAAAACCAAAATCTC
>Ga0209541_10014064_pt1 | contig 12129 bp, 17 predicted proteins | sample RifCSPlowO2_01_FD_184027 | JGI IMG/M metagenome (GOLD analysis project Ga0209541, IMG submission 184027) | Groundwater microbial communities from Rifle, Colorado - Rifle CSP2_plank lowO2_0.1 (SPAdes) (version 2) | ecosystem: Environmental > Aquatic > Deep subsurface > Groundwater | place...
AGGAATGCGGCGACCTTCTCCGGCGAACCGATAGTGGCAGAAAGCCCGATGAGCTGGAACGGGCCGCTAAGCTCGCGCAGCCTTTCAAGGGCAAGCGATAGTTGGACACCGCGCTTGCTCGTCACGAGCTCGTGGATTTCGTCAATGACAACGAAGCGGACGTTTTTCAGATGCTCGCGAATTTTCTTTCCCGTGAGGACGGCTTGCAGAGACTCCGGAGTGGTTATCAAAAGATGCGGAGGGCTTTCGCGTTGGAGTGCACGCTCTTTCGCCGGCGTATCGCCGTGCCTTACGGCAACGTCAAGGTCAAGCCTGTCCGCCCACCAGAAGAGGCGGCCGAGCAGGTCGCGGTTCAGCGAGCGGAGAGGCGTTATGTACAATACCGCTATGGGCGGAAGAGAGCCCTGGCTTATCTTGTCCATGAGCGGCAGGCAGACGGCTTCGGTCTTCCCGTGCCCGGTCGGGCCGATTATAAGAACGTCCGAGCCCCTGAGAATTTCGGGTATTCCCATCTTCTGGGGTAGCGTGGGCTCTATGAATCCGCGCTGCTTTATCAGTGCCTGCATCCTTTGCGAGAAGAGCGCGAAGACCATAGAATCACTATATTGTAAAGAACTGGAAAAGATTAAGAGACGATAGCACGGCGTGTATTAAAAGTTTTTCGTTTGGTTGTTACAACCCGCACCGCTGAAAATCAAGCCATGTGCAGAGAGTCCTTTCCCGCCCTTTCACATCGCCCGCCACCGATGACGCAAAAAAAGATTTTATATATTCGTTTCACTTAATCTGCTTAATCGCGCCCAAGTCCGTTCCGTCCAGCAGCACGGCATGCGCGTCGCGTATCTTCGTCGCGACCGGGCCCATGAACCTGCCTTCGTTCACGGCGACGCGCCCGGAAAGCTCGTTGAACGCCGGCATGATTATTAATCCGCGGTCTTTTCCGTTCATCCTTATTTTTCCCCTCACCCAGCACGGCTCAATGTAGACTGCGCCGAAGCGGTCGCGGAACCGCACGCCGGGATGATTATGCCCTATCACGACCGTGCTTTTTTCCGTTTTCGCCGTCCTATGTCCGTGTGTGAAGAAGAAGTCGCCGACCGCGAAAGACTTTCTGACGCGCACATTCTCCACGCCCTTTATCACGGACTCTATCCTGCCGTCGTGGTTGCCCTTGACTATCACTATTTCGTTGAACTCAAGCTTTCGCAGGAATGCCGGTATCTCAGCGTGCTCAATGCGGGAGATGGACGGGATGCTGTGCTTGAAGTCGCCGACGACTACGAGATTGTCCGTCTTCGTCTGCTTCTTCAGTGCGTTAAGCTTCTCTGCCAGCCGCTCCGCCTGGGAGGGCACGGTTATGCCCGCCCTGCCTATCTCGTTGCTTATGCCAAGGTGCAAATCCGAAACTGCCAGGTAGCCATCCGTGAACATAGCAGGCTCGTTGTAGACGAACATGCTATGAGAATGCCGCGAACCTATTAATGCCTTGCAGCAGTGGCGCAAAAGTGGGATAGAAAACTTTTAAATACCGAATTCCACCGTATAAATTATACTCAAAGACATTAATATTTGAACATTTCAATGTATTTGGTACGCTCAGAGAGCGGAGCTCTCTGGCGCAACAGAAAACATTGTTTTCTGTTTGTATCCTGAAGGGCATTGTAATATGTTCAATAATTTATGTCCTTCAGTATAAATACGATGGTTGAGATGAGCAATTCAGCGCGCACTGCAGGCAGGCAGTGGATTTTTAAGCTCGGGGAGAGATTTTTGTGCATGGGGAAGTTTGCACTGACTGTGATTATGCTGCTGCCGCTTGCGCAGGCGATGCAGGTGGAAATGGGTTATGTGGACATACCGGACGGGAGCATACAGAACAAGGTGATATCAGGTTTCCCCTACGGCGGAATGAACGGCAACGCGAAACTGAAGATATCAAGCGCCGAGTGGGCACCGGAGTCGTTGTGGCTCGTGCCGGAGAATTTCTCTTCGTCCCAGTTCAAGTACGTCGAGCAGATGAGCCTTCCTTCCTCGCTGAACCTCACGGGCAACTGCAAGACGTCGCTTTACTACAATGCAACAAATGACGTATATGCTTACAAATCTACGATACAAAGCAACGGCGACTATTGCATGGTCGCAGTGGAAGGCAGGTACAGGATAGTGGTGGAATACTGAAGGATAGTGATGAGTATCAGGAAGGCATTGATAGCTGGCATAGGAATCGTGTTTGCTCTTGCTGCAGCTGCGCTTTTTGTCGGCGAGCCGACGGGAAAGGTCACTTATCTGGAAGAGCTGGGCATGGTGGCGATAGAGGCGGGGAAGATAATTACAATGAATTTGTGAAAATGCGTTGTTTATGAGCATTTGTTTATTGGTATATTCATGCCGCCGCTGACTATAGAAGCTTTCTACGGAAATGGTTGGGGTAATCACGGAACCTGCGAACCAGGAGGATATGGGAGGCTGATAGGCTATAAGTTTGGAGGAGGCACGAACGATTATTTATTCCGGTGCGTGGATGGTTCACGTTCAATCGTGGAGTGCTTTGAAGGCGGTTCCTACGAAATCGTAGAACATGGGAATATAGTTGCCCAGAAAGAACATAGCAGTATTCGTGAGCTTCGCAAAGGAGACGAGCCTTACGAAATAATCATAAGAAGCCCGGAAAACCCGGCCGGCAGGCGCGTGCGCTTCACGCACGTTTGATGTCAAGCTTCGTCTTGCACAAATTGCTCGCCGGTCTTGAGGCAGCGCTCGGCTCGCGCCAGCTCGTGGCCGATGTAAGCGGCGTGGTCAAACTTGGAAAAAAGATTCTCGTGCACTATCTGGCGGTAAAGCTTCTGGGCTTTCGTGCCGCGGAAGACATAGCCGCTTTTCCGCCCGTCCTTGAGATGGTGCTGGACGATTATCTCGCCGCCTTCCACGGAGACTACAAAATAGCCGTTTTCGTCTTCCTCAAAGCCTGTTATTTTTCCCGTATAATTGTCGTGTACCACGTCTTCCGCCTTTCTCCAGCTTTGCTCGTAGATGTGCGCAGAATTGGAAAATATGATGAGATGCCCGGTTTCCTTCCCTATGCTTTCGGCAACGTGCTTCTGGAGCATTCTAAGCGCGTACGCGTTGGGAAGCCATGCGCCGAAAATGTCATGAGAGCGGAAAACGCACGTCTGGTAAAGCCTGCCGCCCTTTATGTTCCATATGATTTGCGTCAGGCACGGCGGGTTTTCACTCGAGCTGTCACGCGCGACATCCCACGTTACCGCCGTGGCGCGCCTCGTGTGCGGCGCACTCTTCAGCTTGGCAATGGCGGTTTCTATCTGATTACCATGGAGTGAGAAGAGACGTTCGCCGTACGTGTATTCCACGCCTTCCGGCTTTTGCGGGGAAAATATTGTTTTGTAATACCGTTCTGCGTCATTGCTATCCAGAAACTTGCTTCCGGTTTCGTCGCTTTCCAGCACCGCCACTATTCCTATGACCTCCTTCGTCCTCATCCTATAATCGCTTTCCTTGACTTCGCCGAATTTCAGCACTATGTCCACCGCCTTCAGCCACGCGTCACCGAGCGTCCCGGAAGAAATGCGGAAAACGGGCTCGCGTGACGACAGCGGAAAGGAAGACGTCTCAAGCTCTTTTATGACCAGCGGCTGCATGAAGGCCGGGCCATCCGATGCGGAATTTATCTCGCTGAGAATGGAGCTTTCTTTGCCGCGCATGTCCACGACTTTCACGCTGCTCCTGAATTTCTCCAGTGCTTCCATCGGGACGTTGCTGTCTACGTAGCCGGGCGAGCCAATTATTTTCCGTTCCTGCCCTTCCACGCCGTTCTTTGAAAAATTAATCAGGGCTTCGCCGCTCTTCATCAAGTCCGCCCCGCAGACGATTACGCGGCGGATGTCAGGTTTCGCCAGTATGTTTTTTATCATTGGATTTATTCCCTGAACAGTGTAAAGGCTGCCGCAAACTGCGTAGGAGTCGTCCGGTAGCGCGTTGTGGATTATCTCCTTCTTCGTCCAGAGCGTGCAAATGCCCACGCGCCCGCCGCCGAGCTTGAGGCTTTCCCTGCAGAAAACGGGCCATTCCATGCCCATAGAAGTGTAGCAGAATATTTAATTCTGTCACGATATCGTTTTCAGCATGTCGGCCCTGCTCACAAGACCCACGATTTCGCCTTTTTTCGCAACGAGCACGCATGGTAAATATTCAAGGAGGCGCGACAGCATGGCCGCGTCTGTGCTGGCGCTTACTATAGGCGGCGCCTCGGACATGGTGCCATGAACGGAAAGCGCGGAAACGTTCTTCCCCACTACGGACGCGATTTCGCGCTCGCTTATTACACCCACTACTTTGTCGCCTTCCGTCACGGGCAGCTGGGAAATACCTTTCTTTTTCATCAGCGAAGCCGCCCGCGCGAGCGTTTCGCCGCTGCCGATAAAAATCACCTTGCGCGTCATTATTTCCCGCGCGGTGAAGCTTGAGCGGTGCTTGGCGCTTTCCAGTGCCGAGAATATTCTTTTGGCGTTTGAATAGGAAGGGTCCACGATGCCGCGCTCTATCCGCGCTATCATGGACTGGCTCACGCCGCCCGCCTTCGCGAGTTCGGCCTGCGTCATCCGCAGCGCTTCACGGGCTTTCCTAACGTCCCTTATTTCCATATGACTGCTCCTTATGCATATATGCATCATATATCCTATAAAGTATTAATATTTCGGCGAATATGAGGATTGCATGGCAAAGTATTTTTTCACGTCCGAGTCGGTGACGGAAGGCCACCCGGACAAAATCTGCGACCAGATATCCGATGCCGTCGTGGACGAGGCGCTGCGGCAGGACCCGGAGAGCCGCGTGGCGATAGAGACTGGCGCCAAGAACGGCGGAGTCATGGTTTTCGGGGAGATGACGACGCGCGGCTACGTGGACGTTCCGCGCATTGCGCGGGAGGTCCTGAAGGACATCGGCTACACGAAGTCCGAGTATGGCATAGAATGGGAAACCTGCTCGGTGTGGACGCAGATAACCGAGCAGTCTCCGGACATCGCGCAAGGAATTGATGTTGCGGAGAAAAAAGAACAGGGCGCCGGAGACCAGGGGATGATGTTCGGCTTTGCCTGCCGGGAAACGGAAGAGCTGATGCCGCTGCCGATAACGCTGGCGCACAGGCTGACGATGCGGCTCGCCGAGGCACGGAAGAGCGGGGAAATAACGTACTTAAGGCCGGACGGCAAGTCTCAGGTCACTGTAGAATACGAAGACGGGAAACCGAAGCGCATTGATGCCGTCGTGGTATCAACGCAGCACGACGACGGAATAGCTTATGAAGTGATAAAAAAAGACGTCACGGAAAAAATAATACGGCCGGTATGCGGCTACATGATGGATGCGGAGACAAAAATATTTATAAACCCGACAGGCAGCTTCGTCCGCGGCGGACCTTATGCCGATGCGGGCGTCACAGGAAGGAAGATAATTGTAGACACGTACGGTGGAATGGGGAGGCACGGCGGCGGGGCGTTTTCCGGCAAAGATCCGTCAAAGGTGGACCGTTCTGGTGCTTACGTTGCGCGTTACATGGCGAAGAACATAGTAGCTGCCGGGCTTGCCGATAAATGCGAAGTCCAGATAGCTTACGCCATCGGCGTGGCAAAGCCGGTTTCTATTCTCGTTGAGTGTTTCGGGACGGAAAGAGTGATGAAGGAAAAGATAGAAGAGCTTGCCATGAAGCACTTCCCCGTCAAGCCGGCAGATATAATATTGCACTTCAAACTCAGGCGGCCCATATACAGGAAGACGGCGGCGTACGGGCACTTCGGTCGGGATTTTCCGTGGGAGAAGACGGACAAAGCCGAGTTGCTGCGGAGAGAAGCAGGCATATAATTATTTTATAAACGACTTCGGATAAGATAGTTCATGTATGCAAAGGGAATAACAGCCGTCATATCGATTATACTGTTGCTTCTTGTCACGATATCTCTTGTGGGCATGGTGTATACGTTCTTCATTTCACAAACAGATATGCTGACAAGCGGGCTGAAAGAGGACACGCAGAACACTCTTGACCAGCTTAATACCAAGGTGCGCATAGTTGTCGTCCAGCAGGACGGCATAAGCCCAGTGAAGATATACATGAGGAACACGGGCACGCGGACGATATCAGACCTTTCAATGATAGTTATTTTCATAGACGGAAAGCTTGAGATGGGAGATTGGAAGAACACGGATGACAGTGCGGCCGCGGACATGGCGCCTGGAGAAACTATCTATTTCTTGCCGCAGGATGCGACAATAATATCCTGCAGTAGCGTGAAGATCGACACGCCGGGGCAGGGTACTTCGGCTAGCTGTTGATGCTCTTCCAGTTGGATGCGATGCGCGACTTTATTTCTTCTAAAACGGGCGTAGGCACATCTCTGAACCGTTTCTGCATCGCGAAATAATTGTCAACTTTCGAGCCGGTGGGAAGGGAGGTTACGCGAATTCTGCCGTCCACTGCCTCATAAAGCGGCCATGCCTTGCCCTCAACGGCGGCGCGGGCAGTCTCCGCGGTCAACGACGGGTCGAATCCCCATTTTTCAGGGCATGGAGAAAGAACGTCAATGAACTTGAGCCCTTTTATTGCCGATGCATTGCGCAGCTTCTTTACGTAATCCGACACATGGGACACAGAAGCCGTGGCGGTGTAAGGAAGGAATCGCGACAGCGCATGAGCAATGCTTTCGCGGTATAGCGAAGAAGACTGGTTATTATATGAAATGAAAATAAAATCACTGGATGCGGCCTTGAGTATGCTGCCCATATTTTTGAGTGCCGCCCCGTCGCCTGAGAATGCCAGAACGGGCTGGGTCTTTGCTATTTCAGCGGCAGCCGGCGCGGCATCGTGGCCGGCGAATACAAAAGGCACGTGCACGTGGGAGTCCGGATATCTGGCGAGCAAGGCTATCTCACTGCCCGTATGCACCACGACACGCTTGCCGAGTGCCTGCAGTGCGATTTTAAGGGCGAGTAGTTCACCGCATCCTATGCAGCCGTGATTGCCTGCTATCGAATTCTCTTTTTCGGCCAGCTCCTTAAGCACAGTATCTATTTCCACGTCCCCGCTCGCCGTTTCTTCAACAGTCATGTCTTCGTCCATAGTATCGCCATAGCGCTTCCCGCTGCTCATCAGACAGTACCCAACGCTTCTATTATTTGTTGCTTCATTTCTTTATATCTATTGAGTAATTCAGTTACGCGTTGCCTGAGGGCAGGTTCCTGCCCGGGAACAAAGTACCATGTGGAATAATGACCGAGCTTTCGCGGGAGAGTGCGCCGTTTCACATCCATGGCGCGTCTCGTTGCCGTGAGAAAGAGCTCGCTGTGCTTCGGAAACCGCCCTTTTACGTCCCATGCCGAAAGCGGGCCGTTTTTTCTTATTTCTTCAACGAACTCGTTGAGGGCGCCCTTTTTCGGCTTTCGTAGCCCCTTAATCCAATGATACGCGGCGGAATAGGAAATGCCAAGTGCAGACGCCACATCTTTCACGGACATACCACGGGAGGACATCTCCAGTGCCTTTCCGTACAGGTCAGAATACGCCTGCCGGCCCTGCCTCATTTCTTTTTCCTCCACATGAACAGGATGACGATACAGAACAGGAAGGCCGCCGTGACGACGGACATAGGCATGGAATATTCCCCGGTGGCCGAGAAAATGCTGCTCACAGAACTGGCGACGTAAGAAACGAGCTCGATGCCTTGGGCGTAAAGAAGGAGATATATGTTTATGAAAACCACCAACAATATTGCTACTGCGACGGCGTTCATTCCAATACCCATGATTTCGGAGAGCCTTTCATCGTTGCTTCAAAAATGGCCGCAAAATCTTTTTCGGACGGGTGTTTCATAACAGGGGCGCATGTCGTTGAGCAGATTTCACGCTGGAGGATTCCGCGGCTGAACGCGGGTGCCATCTCCACGCTGACAGTGCGCGCGCTTTTTACGGTTTCCGCGTATTCTTTCGTAGGAAACGGCCTCAGCATGCGGATGCGGGCGACACCTGCCTTCACGTTTTTCTCTCTCGCGTTGTCAGCGGCTTTCCGCGCCGTCGTGGAGTGTATGCCTATCATCACTGCTACGACGTTCGCGTCCTCTGTTTTGTACGCGTCTAGAGGTGGATATTTTCGTTTGAACTTGGAGTGCCACGAGTCAGAAAGGGACGACATGAGAGTAGCAGCGTTATCCAGAGCCTTTGACTGCTGGAGTGCCAGCGCGCCGTACCCTTCCTCCACCGGAACACCGTAAGCTGCAGGCTTCCTGATGTCAAGCCTATATGGGTTGCCGGTCTTCAGAAGGGGGGCGACACTTTTTTCGCCCGGTATGACGACAGACTCTGTCATGGACGGCATATCATAATGAATCACGACGGGGAGCATCACCTGTTTGCTTTCCGCCAAAGCACAGGCGATGATGACCATGTCGGCCAATTCCTGGTTGTTCTCTGCGGAAAGAAGCACGCATCCCGAATCCAGCAGGGAAAGGAATGGGCCGTGGTTTGGCCGGGACATATGGAAGGAGGACGAATAGACGACGGATACAACGGGAAGCCGCATGAACGCCATCCTGTAAAACACTTCCGGTTCGATGGACGGCGGCAGGAAAAGGACGCGCTTTCCAGAAAGTGCCGCGGCTATGGCGGCTTCGGCTTCGTTGCAGACTTGGGCGCCGGCTGCAGCTGCCGATAATTCCACGGTTTCACGGGCGCTTAAAAATTGAGATACCATTACTTCTCCACCTTCTCATCGCTTATTGCGCCGAACGGCGTTTCGCGCAGGCACAACAGGCAACCTGTGCACGCATCGTAATTTATTTTCATTTTCCCGTCCTTGACGTCTATGGCGCCATCCGGGCATGCCGCCGCTCCGGTGTACGGGTCAAGCGCTTTTTTCGCATCAATCCGGGGCGTGAACAGGCGCCAATCTGCGCGGTTCTGGAACGCAATGGCTGATACGGGTGCCGCCTTGCTGTCGTATTTTATTTCTTCCTGTGTTACTATCATTTCATCATACCCCGCATTCTTCTATGCTGTATGACGCACGATTCTGTATGACGGCTTCGCCTTCCGTCGCGTCGGTTTCCATCGCGTCGTATCCATGCCCTGCATGCTTCGCATGCATCGCATCCCATATTATTACTTACTATCCTATCTTCGCAAGTGCGTATCCCAATACCCCACACTTCGTGTGTCGTATCCCATATTATTGATTGCTGCTCCTCGTTTCATTGCGAACCGACGCACCACTGTGCGCCAATCTGCATTGAGTCAATGCCATATTTATAACGGTATAACTATTTGTTATTTCATCGCCTTGTACCCTGCTTCAACGGTGGCGTAAGATTCCTTCTCGCCTTCCTGCTCCATGGCAAGCTTCGTGTTTTTCAGGGAAACCTTGCCGTACGCCTTGAGCAATGCGCCCAGCATCGCGGGGAATGCCCGCCGGGCGTCTATCGCCGACGCGTCTATTGCGCGGTCCTTCGCCTTTTTTGCCGTATTTATTATGGTCACGCCGGGTTTGCCGCAAAGCTTTCTGCTTATCGAAGAGTCCAGAATAACGCAAAAATCGGGCGTTTCCGGAATCTCTTTCGTAGCTAGCGCATCTTTCTCCACGCGGACGTAAGCGGAAGAGACAGTGCCGTTCCGCTCACGATTGGGCCCAGGAAAGGCGTGAACGTTGAAATTGGAAAACAAGGCGGCTTTGCCAAAGACGCGGGCGAAAAGCTCCACATCCCCTCGTTGCCTGCCAAACACGGAAAAACTCGGCATATTATATTCATATCTCTTGTATTTTATATAACTACGCGCTCCAGACGCGAAAAAAATCAAGCCTTTATCTGCTCTTCTACAGGCTCGGGTTCGACCGAGACGGGGGTGACGTGCTTTATGAGGATGATGTCGCCCACGGACTTTACTATGGAATAGGGCACGACTACGCCTCTCTTGTCGCCCACGAGCGACGCGAGATGGGAGCCGCGCACGGCGTCAACTATCAGTGACTTGACCTTGAAGCGATCAAGGTCCAGCCCTATGTCGCTCACCCTGCCATAATACGCACCCTTGTCGGTGAATACATCCTTGCCTGCTGTTTCAGAGAAGTTGCTCACATTTGCTGCCATTTTTATCACGTGCTATTCTATAGCGCCGAAAGAATTTAAGCATGTTATATCATTGCACCGCGCGCAACAAGCCGTATAAAAATCTTCCATTTCTAATAGAATGATGCTGGGATAGCCAAGCATGGTTCACGGCGCAGGATTGCTAAGCCCTTGGGTTCAAAAGAAAACCCACTCTGCGACTATCCTGTGTGCGCAAGCACGCGAGGGTTCAAATCCCTCTCCCAGCGTTTTATGTACCGATTGGGACAGAAAGCTGCTGTTTTTGACGGGGGCAGGGTTCTTATACTCAGGCAGTCGGGTTATAATGCTTTTGGCGCGGGAAGATGGGATTTGCCCGGCGGAAGGGTGAAAGAAGGCGAAGAGCCGCACGCCGCAATACTGCGCGAACTTTTTGAAGAGACCGGCATGACACTTACAGGAGGCGACGGGTTAGTATCCCCTATGTATTGCCATACTGAAACAGGAGAAGACTGGGTTATTCAGGTGCATCCTTTTCACTATGACGGGCATACCATAATACTCAGCGCCGAGCACATAGAATTTAAATGGGTTCGGATAGATGAGCTTGATGGCGTAGCCTTCAAGCACGAAGGCACTGCAAGTGCAGTAAAGAAATTATATTCGGACCGGTAGTCTAGTGGCTATCTGCAAAGGCACTTTGAAGATGTTGGTCGCCTTGGCAAACCACACATGACGCCGCCTTTACACGGCGGAGGCCGGCGGTTCAAATCCGCCCCGGTCCATATACCCCGCATCCGTTGGGTAACCTGACGCACTTCGTGCGTCAGACAGTTTTGATGCGTCGTATCCCATATTATCGTATCGTTTTCGATGATGCCAGACGTACAGCGGTGTGTCATTCAGCTTCAAGAAAGGTCTGCGGTCCACCCCAAAGAAAAACGATACGATGTCTGATACTGGAAGAAAAACGGCGTACGATTCACTATATAAGCATTGCTTCTGAATTTCATTAGCGACGCTCCCGTCGTCTAGCCCGGCCATTTCAAGCCGAAAGGATAGGAGCCTTTCGAGCTCCGGACGCGGGTTCAAATCCCGCCGGGAGCATTAAGCCTCTTTTCGAAGTTGCTGAACGCACGAAGTGCGTCATACAGCATGTGGCGGGATTCTTTACATGGGCACGCATAAAGAAGCTCTTTATAAAGATTCCGTGGACAATCTCAACGTGAAAGCATGACATCAGAAATGCCGAAATATAACGTTCGTTTTGAGATACCTCTGGGAAAAGCGGGCGACTTGAGCCAGTGTGAACTTCCGTATTCCGGGCTGATAGGCTATGCCCTTGGTGCATTGTGCAATGAAGGCGTTCCATTTCGTCTTAAGTTCTTACCTACTGGCGGGATGACTCTTGAAGTGGATATCCTGAGAACAGGAGAAATTTATGACGGGCTTGTTCACGAAGTTCTGCGAGCAAACGGGAAAGAAACGGTTGCGCAGGTTTTTTGAATGCGATTTCCTATCCGTTCTTATAATTCGCCGTGAAATAATTATATTATGAACCCCCTTCTTCTGATACCGTTCAGTTTAGTGGCAGGCTCGGCGCTTTACTATCTGATAGGCGGCGCGCCGCTGCTTTACCTGTTTCTGCTCGTCTGGCTGGACAAGACCATACTGCGCAGCGTGACGCCGCAGATTCTCGGCGTTGAGGTAACGACGCTCGCCATGGTGCTGGCGGGAATGGCGCTGGGCGGCATCGGGGGCGTTGTTTTTGCGATTGTGACTATTCCGTTGCTGGAGGGCGTGAAAGGGCTTGTCATCCCCAGCGACAGCCCGCCTTTCCTGCCGATGCCTTACCACCTCGCTGATGCGATAGTGGCTTTTATCGCTTCATTTCTTTCGGGAGTGGGGCTGATGCCCGCGCTGGCGACGATGTTCGCAGTAAAATTCATGATGGACGCCACGATAGACGCGCACTTCACCGCGAAGCCGTTTGACTTCCTGTCGGCTATGCTTACCTTTGCGT